>Ga0207984_1000674_pt1 | contig 19387 bp, 22 predicted proteins | sample ETNtaG_30_FD_185760 | JGI IMG/M metagenome (GOLD analysis project Ga0207984, IMG submission 185760) | Marine microbial and viral communities from oxygen minimum zone, Eastern Pacific Ocean - ETNP201306PF43B (SPAdes) (version 2) | ecosystem: Environmental > Aquatic > Marine > Oceanic ...
GCGCTGCTGATACATAGTCGAAATGAGCAAAAACAGGTAGTTACGACGCCGCGCGTCGTAAACGGAGGAAAACGAATGCCCGGACGGAAACCGAAACCGACCGCGCTCAAGATCCTGCATGGGACGTTCCGCCCGGATCGCGCGACGTCGCCCGAGCCGACCTCGAAACCCTCTAGCGGGAGATGCCCGAGGAACCTCGACGGGGAGGCTAAGGTGCTCTGGCACCGGCTGGCGCCGGAGCTCCGCCGGCTCGGAATGCTGACGCGGCTCAATGAACCATGGCTCGAGGCGACGTGCGTCGCCTACGCGCGAATGCGGGAGGAGCCTCGCGCGTCGACCCTGCAAGCGTACAAAAGCCTACTCGCCGAGGGTGGGCTAACGCCGAGTTCGCTTTCGCGCATTCACGTACCGAAAGCGCTCGAGGGCGACGCGTTCGGCGACGCGTTCGAGGGGTGAGATCCTACGTCTCGAGCGTGCTGGAGGGGCGCGAAACCGTCGGCGAGCTCGTCCGGTTAGCGGTCGATCGGCACGCGCGCGACCTCGCCGACGGTTCCTCGCGCGGTCTCTACTTCGACGAGGACGCCGCCGCCCGCGCGCTCTCGTTTTTCACGTTCCTAAACCACTCAAAAGGCGAGTGGGCGGGCGAGGCTCTCGAGCTCGCGGGCTGGCAACGGTTTGTAGTGGGGTCGCTCTTCGGGTGGAAACGAGCCGACGGGTCGCGGCGATTCCGCTCCGCCTATGTCGAGGTCGCTCGCAAAAACGGCAAAAGCACGCTCGGCGCTGGGCTCGGTCTCTATTGCCTCATAGCGGACCAGGAGCCTGGGGCCGAGGTCTACTCGGCCGCGACGACGCGGGACCAAGCGAAAATAGTATTCGACGAGGCAGAACGGATGGTCAAGGCGTCAGCCCCGCTCTCGCGTCGCGTTACGACGTTTCGAAACAATCTACATATCGCGGGGACGGCTTCGCGGTTTCGCCCGCTCTCTAGCGATTGGAATACGCTCGACGGTCTCAATATCCATTGCGCGATCGTTGACGAGGTACACGCACACCCGAACCGCGAGCTATGGGACGTAATCGAGACCTCGGTCGGCGCGCGCCGGCAACCCCTAATCCTCGCGATTACGACCGCCGGCACCGAGGCGCTCTCGGTGTGCGGGACGCTTCACGACTACTCGCGCCAGTTACTTACCGGAGCGCTCGAGGACGATACGCTGTTCCCTTACGTCGCCGCGCTCGACGAGGGCGACGCGTGGAACGACCCTTCGGTATGGGTCAAGGCGAACCCGAACCTCGGCGTATCGGTGAAGCTCGAGAGCATCTCCGACCAATGCGCGCGGGCGGAGTCTGAGCCGGCGAGTCAAAACGCGTTCAGGCGGCTACGCCTTAACCAGTGGGTGGGAGCCTCGTCGCGGTTTCTCGACCTCGCCGAGTGGGACGCGTGCGCCGGCGAGCTCGACCCGCGCGAGCTCGAGACGCTCCTCGAGGGTCGCGCCGGATATGTCGGGCTCGACCTCGCGTCTACGATCGACCTCGCCGCGCTCGCTCTCGTATTCCCGCCGGAGGACTCCGGGGGGAAGTTCGATTGTCTTTTCCGAATCTTCATGCCGGAGGAGGCGGCGCTAGACCCCGAACGCCGCCGCCGCGACCGCGTCCCGTACGACGCTTGGGTCGAGCAAGGGTGGATCCACGCGACGCCGGGGAACGTCATCGACTACGCATGGATCCGCCGCGAGCTCGAGCTCCTCGGCGATCGGTTCACGATCTTACAAGTGGGTTACGACCCTTGGAACGCGACCCAGTTCGCGACCGAGCTCGAGGAGGAGGCGGGGCTTTCGATGGTGCCGATCCGCCAGGGGTACGCGTCGCTCAGTAATCCGACTAAGGAGCTCGCGAAACTCGTCCGCTCTGGCGGGCTCCGTCACGCGGGGCACCCCGTGCTCCGGTGGATGGTCGATAACCTCGTCACGGTCGAGGATCCCTCGGGCAACCTGAAACCAGACCGCCGCAAAAGCCGGCACAAAATCGACGGCGCCGTCGCGCTCGTTATGGCGCTCGACCGCGCGCTACGTAACGAGGGGTCGGCCGACGCGACCTCGATTTACTCGAGCGGGGGGTTCGTGCAGCTATGATGAAGGGTCTGATCTCGGACGCGTTTCTACTCGCCGGGGCGGTGTCAATTGGTTACGGATTGTGGCAATATTCCCCCCCGAGTGCCTTTATGTTCGGGGGGGCTCTCGCAATGGGGTACGGGGTTCTGCTCGGGCGCCGCGAGTGATTGCGCGCGCGCTCGTCGGAGCGAAAGAGCGTCGCGGTCTACCGACCGGGGCGCTAGGTTGGCGTCGCCTCCTGGGCTGGGGAGGTCTCGAGACTTCCGCCGGCCCGACGATCAACGAGCAATCCGCGCTAGCGCACGGGACGGTATACGCGTGCGTGCGGTTTCTTTCGCGCAATCTCGCCGCGCTACCGCTCGTACTGTATCGGCGCGCCGGTCGATCTCGCGAACCCGCGTTCGAGCACCCCCTATATGGGATCCTGCACCGGCTCTCGAACGACCGCCAGACCGCGTTTCAGGTATTCCAGTTCCTCGCCGCGAGCCTATTTATGCGGGGCAACTTCCTCGCCTATAAGCACCGAGACGCCGGCGGTCGGATCGTTGGCATCTACCCGATTCGGTGGGACCAGGTCACGGTCGAGAGCGAGGGCGAGGAGCTCCTCTACCTGTGGCGCCCCGCCGCCGGAGCGGAACGCGTATTCCGGCGCTCCGACGTCTGGCACGGGCACGCTATGTCGACCGACGGGATCGTCGGGCTCTCGCCTATCGCGGCGCAGTCGGAGAGCGTCGGGCACGGTTTAGCCATGCAAAACTACGGGGCGCGGTTCTTTCGGAACGACGCGCGCCCCGGCGGCGTGCTCACACACCCCGGTCGGATCGGAGGAACCGAGGAGGAACGCGACGGCGCGACCTCGAGGCTCCGCACACAATGGGAACAGCTACACGCTGGCAGCGACAACGCGCACAGGGTAGCGATACTCGAAGAGGGGATGAAGTGGGAAAGCATCGGCCTAAGCGCGCAGGACGCCCAATACCTCGAGTCCCGCAAGTTTAATCGCGCCGAAATAGCGGGATGGTTCGGCGTGCCGCCGCACCTAATCGGCGACCTCGACCGCGCGACGTTCGGGAATATCGAGCAGCAGTCGCTCGAGTTCGTTCTCTATCACTTGCTACCGGACTTGGTAAACCTCGAGCAGAGTATAGCGCGAGACCTCCTGGACGACTTCGAGCGGGATAGCCTGTTCGTAAAATTCAACGTCGAGGGGATGCTACGCGGAGATTCCGGCGCGCGTTCGACGTTCTATAACGCTGCGATTCAGGGCGGCTGGATGACGCGGAACGAGGCGCGCGAGAAGGAGGATCTGAACCCCGAGGAGGGTCTCGACGAGTTTCTCGTGCCGCTCAATATGGCAATCGTCGGAGAGGACGGGCGCCCGGTCTCGACGTTCGGCGACGCTGCGCCCGACGACCCCTCGAGCTCGCCGCCGGCGGAACCGGAGACCGACCCCGAGAGCTCGGGCAAGTTCGACGAGACCGAGGCGATTACCGGCTCGAGCGTACTCAACGGCGCCCAGGTCGCGAGTATTGTTCAGCTAGTGCAAGGGGTCGCCTCGGGCACGCTCGGGAAGGCCGGCGCGGTCGAGCTCATGGGCGTCGCGTTCGGTATTGATACCGCGACGGCGGGAAAAATCATCGGCGACCCGAAACCGATCGAGGCGCCGCCGGCGGTCGCCGAGGCGGCACGCGCTCGGATCGGAGAGCTCGCCGCCGCCGGCGAGCTCGAGCTCCGCGGCGAGCGCGATCTCGACGCGCGCGCCCGCGCCGCGGAGGCGTTCGTTCCCGTCTATGTCGATCTAGTGGGTCGCCTCGTTCGCGCTGAGAGTCGCGAGGTGCGTAAGATCCTCGCGCGCGAGCGCGGCGAGCTCCGCACGGCGGATACGCTCGCGCCGGCGCTCGCGGCGTTCTACGCGCGCGAGGGTGATTTTCACGCGCTCGCGGAGCGCCTCGCGGCGCCCGCGGTGCTCGGGCTCGCCGGCCGCGCGTTTGACATTGCGGCCGAGGAGCTCGCCGAGGAGACGCCGCGGGCGGGGCTCGGGGAGTTTTTCGACGGGCTCACGGGAGCATTCGCCGCCCGGTATACGATCGCCTCGCTCCGGTCGCTCGAGGCGGCGGTTCGCGAATCCCCAGGCGAGGAGCGGTCGGCGATCGAGACGCTCCTCGAGGCGTGGGTCGTCTCGCGTGGGACGCGGGTCGCTAAGAAAGAGACCGTGCAACAGACGCGCGCGGCGGCGCACGAGGCGTACCGGCGGAGCGGGGTGACGCTGATTCGCTGGCGCCGGCGCGGGAGCGCTACCTGTGAATGGTGTAAAAAGCTCGACGGGGCGATCGTCTCGATCGAGGGGTCGTTCGTCGAGGAGGGGGCGGCGTTCGAGGCGGAGGGTCAAAAACCTTTCGTAGCGAAGCGCTCGATCGGGCATCCCCCCCTACACCGAGGGTGCGATTGCGAGATCGAGCCGGCGCCGTCGCGGTTCGTCCAGTCGAGAGGGGGGCCGGATGCCGCGAGACGTTGAACGGCGGAAACTGACGCTCGAGCAGTCGGAGCTCCGCGCCGACGCCGGCGAGGACGGTCGAACGCGCATACGCGGCTATGCCGCCGTTTTCGACGAGGAGACGCCGCTCCGCCCCGGTACTCGCGAGGTCGTGCGTTCGGGGGCATTCTCGGGCACGCTCGACGCCGGGGACGAGGTAAAAGCGCTGTTCGACCATGATACGTCGTGGGTTCTCGGGTCGACCGCCGCCGATACCCTGCGAGTATGGGAGGACGAACGCGGGCTCGCGTTCGAGGTCGACCCCGCCCGCGCCGGCTACGACTGGACGCCGAGCGTCCGAGATCGGGTGCTCGAGCCTCTCCGCCGGCGCGAGCTCGGCGGCGCCTCGTTCGGTTTCCGCGCGCTCGAGGCTCCCGAGAAACCGCTACCGGGAGGCGGTTTGCTCCGCGAGATCGAGCGCGCGGAATTGTTCGAGGTTTCGGTCGTTGCGTATCCGGCCTATGCGGCGACGACCGCCGCGCTGCGTTCCTGGGCCGAGCTCAACCCCGGCGCCCCGGGCTCCGGCCGCGAGCTCGTCGCGATTCTCCGCGCGGGCTTGACGTCGCCCGAGGTCTCCGCAATGATCTCCGAGGCGTTCGTTGAACTGCGCCGCTCCGGGGCTCCCAGTGCGAGCCCCACCCCGCGGCGCGATCTCCTCGAGCGTTGGCTCGCGCTCCTCGACGACTGAGCACGAGCGCCTCCGTCGCTCCCAGTGCGAGCGCGGTTCCCTTCATAATCAGAAACCATGCAAGGCGCGCCCCGCCGAGATCGGGCTCGCGCCGGGGGACGTAAGACCATGGGAACGACCGAGACCCTACGCGCGAGGCGCACCGAGGTATCGAAGCAGGTACGCGGGCTCCTCGAGGACGCCGGCCGCGAGGATCGCGACCTCTCCGACGACGAAAAAGCACGGTGGGAGACGCTCGCCGCCGAGGGCGAGATCCTCGGCGAGCGGATCGAGCGCGAGGAACGCACGACCTCGCTCGAGCGCGAGCTCGCGACGCCGGTCGGATCGCCCCCGGTGCCGATGCCCGAGCCCCCGGCTCGTAGTCTGGCGCCGGCGTTTCACCAGAAGGAGGAGGGGAGCTACTCGCTACTCTCGCTCTTCCGCGCTCTCAAATCGGGCGACGCGCGGCAGGCGCGGCTCGAGCGCCGCGCGAGCGACGAGATCGCCGAGCGGGTCGGGCGCGAGCCCGAGGGCCAGTTCGTCCCCTACCGCGCGTTGATGCCTCTCGGGTACGAGAGTCGCGACGTCGACAAGGGGGGCACCGGTGCCGCGCTCGTGGGGACCGACCTCATTCCGTCGGAGTTCATCGAGCTCCTACGGAACCAGTCGCAAGTCGTACAGGCGGGGGCGCGGATGATCCCGAACCTCGTCGGCGACGTCGACCTCCCGCGCCAGAGCGCCGGGGCGGCGGCGGTGTGGCTCGCCGCCGAGACGACCGATCTCACGACCGATACCACGTTCGCTACCGACACGGTTTCGCTCACACCGAAGACGGTCGGTATTCGCGCGGACGTCACGCGTCGTATGCTCAAACAGAGCTCGACGGGAATCGAGGAGGTCATCCGCCAGGACGTGCGACAACAGATCGGCGTCGCGGTCGACTCCGCCGCGATCAACGGGAGCGGGGCGAGCGGTCAACCGACCGGCGTACTCAACGCAGCCGGAACCGGCTCGGTGACTATCACCGGGACGGGAACGTGGGCGGAGGTCGTCGAGCTCGAGACCGACGTCGGCGGGGCGAACGCGCTCAACGGGAGCCTCGCCTACATGATGCGACACGCGCAGGCGGGAGCGTTCAAAACGACGCTCGTCGACTCCGGCTCGGGTCGCTATCTCATGGAGGTCGGCGGCTCGATCTCCGCGCTCGCGAGCGGGCAACGGGTGAACGGCTACCCGGCGTTCGTCACCGAGCAGGCGCCCGCGACGACGGTGATTTTCGGGAACTGGGCCGAGCTCCTCATTGGAATGTGGGGAGTGCTCGACGTCTTCGCCGATCAATACACCCTCGGCGATCGCGGCGGGCTCGTCGTTCGCGGTTTCCAAGATATGGATATCGCGCTGCGACACGGCGCCTCTTTCTCGATTCTGGCCTAGCGGCGAGGAGGGGGGCGACGGTTCGCCCCCCTCCGCGTCGAGCTCGACGGGGGGGCGTGGATATGGCGTTTGTGCGATTGGTGCGGCCGATTCGATTGGCCGGCAAGCGGCGCGAGATCGGGGAATGCCTCGAGGTCTCGCCGGCGTTCGCGGCGAACCTCGTCTCGGCGAATCAAGCCGAGCGGATCCCCGAAGAGGACGCGCGCCAGGTGGAGCACGCCGAGTCGGTCGCCGCGGAGGCGGCGGCGCGCGAGACCCCGGAGGTCGCGGCGCGCCCCCGAGCTCGCCGGCGCCGGTCGACGCCGGCGCCGGAGTAGTCGGGCGTGGCCGATCGCGTTCCGATCGGAACCCACCCCGGGCTCGTCTCGGGGCTCGTCTCGGCCGATCTCCCGCTAGCGGACTTCGGGCACACTGTCGAGGCGACCCGCGTATTCCTCCGCCGCACCGATAACGAATCGGGCGACGTCGTTCTAGCATCCGTCTACGGGGCGACCGGCGCCGTCGGGGATAGCATCGACCTGAGTCTCGGCGACGGGACCGCCTCGGCGAGCGCGACCGGATCGGTGAGCTCTAGCGAATATTGGCTCCGCGTTACGTCGGCCGACTCGAACTCTATGAATCTCTCCGGCTGGTTCGAGGTCGCCGAATCGGCGGAGCGGCTCTCTACGGTTCTCGTTACGCTCCCCAGGGTCAAGCGATATCTCGGGCTAAGTGGCTCGGGAGACGATGACGTGCTCGCGAATATAATCTCGGGCGTCTCGACGCGCGTTAAGGCGAGGACGTCGCGCTCGATCGTCTCGGCGGCAGTATCGGCCGAGATTCACGATGGGCACGCCGACGACACGCTCGTGCTCCGCCGGCGCCCGGTAACGACGGTCGCCGAGGTTCGGATCGACGGCGCGGCGATCGCGGCGGCGTCGTACCATGTTGACACCGACGCCGGGATTCTCTACCGGCGCGACGAGGATACGCCGGCCGCCGCCGCCTCGACGTGGGACGCCGGCCGCCGGAATATCTCGATCGACTACACAGCGGGCTATCTCACGGTGCCAGAGGATCTCGTTCTCGCGGCGAACAAGCAAGTAGCGTACGAATTCCGCAACTCTCAACCTGGGGGGAACCGGATCGGCGAGCGGGGGACGATCCTGGACGCGGGCGGGACCGCGACCTATCTCGTCGGGCCATGGGCTCCGGGGGTGCTCGAGGTGCTCGAGCAATACCGCGATAGGGGCACGGGTTAGCATGGCTCGCCGAACCTCGTTTGAGTTCCGCGCCTCGCTCAAGGGCGACCGCGAGCTCGAGCGGTGCCTCCGCAAGCTACGCAAGCCGGAAGCGGATGCGGTCTACCGGAAAGCCCTCACGCTGAACGCGGCGCTATTGCGACGGAAAACCAAACTCCGCTCGCTATCCGGGCAAAAACTCAAGGTACGAACGGGCGAGACGCGGCGGAGCGTGAAGGTCGACCCCGGCGGTTTGCCGAAGTCGATAGCGATCGGTTCCAATGTCGAATGGGGTCCGGCGCTCGAGTTCGGGTGGAAGGCGAAAAACATACGCGCGCGCCGTTGGCTCGCGCATGGGATCGCGATATCGGTCGAGAAGTTTCCGCGCGCGTGGGTACTCGCGCTCGACCGCGCCGCCGCCGCCGCCGGGGGGAAGTAGGTGAGCGACCCCGGCACTATCCTGGACGAGATCGTTGCCCTCGCGACCGGGGCGGTCTCGGGGTTGAGCGTCACGCGTGGGGGCGACCTCTCGGAGCATCTCGAGAGCGCGGATTTTCCCCACTTGTTTTTGCATAGCCCCGAGGCGAGCGTCGAGGTTCTCGACTGGCGCCAGGAGGAAACGACGTACTCATTCGAGGGCGAGCTCGTGACCGACGCGACGACGGAGGAGGCGCTACTCCTCGACGTTGAGGCGATCCGCGACGCGATGCGCGGAGACCCTACGCTATCGGGTGGGTGCGCGATCGCGTGGCTCTCGGGGTGGGTCGCTCGAGAGGATCCTCGCGCGCACCGGCGATTCGCCGAGCTCACGATCTCCGCGCGGCGGGTTAGTTAGATGGCAACTATCGCGGAGGTGCTAGCGGTTCTCGAGGGTGCGGTGGTGGGTAATACGCAAGCGACGACGGCGACCGAGGGCGCTAGCAGGGACGTCTCTATAGCGGCGGGCGGGACGATCGCGCGGCTCGCGGCGCATTCGATCGGAGCCTCGGGCGGCGACGTATTTCCAGGCAACTCTAACGAGACGCACGATCTCGCGGGCTTCACCGTAACGATCGCGCATAAACTCGGGACCGTTACCGGGGCACCGACGGAAGAGGAGGCGTACCTCGCGCTAGCTCGTCTCGACCAACAAAAGCTAACGTCTCCGGGGTTCTGGCGGAGCCTCGCCGGCGTGTACGAGGTTGCCTCCGCCCCCGAGCTCGAGGAACCCGAGAGGGTCGGGAACGTCTTGGAGTACTCGGTTACGATTCAAATAGCGCTCGAGGCTAACCCCTCGGCGTAGTACGGAGGGACATTTCGTGGCGAAATTCATACACCAGGCGTGCGTAGCTTTTGCGACGCAAACGCTAGAGGGAACGTATAACTCGACCCTCGACGGTTTGACGTCGACGGTCACGGCGGCGAACGGGTTGATACTCGGCGACCGCGAAAGCGGGGTGAAGGAGAGCGGGCTAGACATATCATTCGCGCGCTCGTTCCGAGATAAGGCACCGGAGACGAGCGCTCTCACGGCGACGCTCTCGGATTTTCTCCGCGCGGATGTGCCGACGTTCACGTTTGCTTTCCCGTTTTGCGGGAACCGCGACGCCGCCGCGAGCCCCCCGGTCGCCGCCGACGCGACGCCGATCGCGGGGATCGACGCGCTCTTGAACGGCGCCGGTATGACCGGCGCCGACTCGGGCTCGGATACATGGAAGTACGTTTTCTCGGACTCGACGAAACCGATCTCGGCTCTCGTCTACGTTTCGGGGATGCGCCTCGAGCTCCTCGATTGCAGGGTCAACCTCGAGCTCTCGTTCGAGCCGGGGTCGGTGCCGATCGCCGAGGCGACGATCGCGGTCGGGTCGGTGAAAGAGCAGACGGTCCTAGCGTTTCCGACGACTCTGACGTTCGGCTCACAGTCGAGCGTCTCGGCGCCAGTGGTCGAGAATCTCGCGAACCAGTGGCAGGATACGAGGGGATTCTCCGAGGGGACGCTCGCGATCGACAATACGATCGCCGACGTTCCCGACTGTAATCAAACGGACGGCGGAATCGTAAAGGAAAAGACCGCGCGCTCGGTCACGTTCGAGGGGACGCTATTCGCCGACGACGCCGACGCGAGCGCGTGGGGATACGAATACTCTCAACTCATAGAGGCGGCGGAGGGGAATCTCGACGAGCTCTCGTTCACGGTTCCGCCGGCGATGACGGCAACCGATCCGGCGAAGGGGGTACAGGTCAAGCTCCCGAAGCCGGAGCTCCAGGCGCAGACCCCGGTCGCGCTCGGTACGAAGGCCGGCAATACCGTGACACTCGTCGCGCGAGGCGCCGCCGGCGCCGGCGGGAACGACGAGCTCGAACTGTACTTCGTCTAGGGGGGCAAGCGCGTGGCTCGAACGCGGCGCCGTTTTCTCGTCGAGGCGACGCTCCTCGCAAAAGACAAAGCCTCCGCCGTACTCTCGCGGGCGGAGGGTCGTCTAAAAAAACTAACCGGCGCATTCTCTAAGTTTCCGCGCGTCGCGGGGCTCGCCGGCGCCGCGCTCGTCGGGTTCGGCGCGGCCGCGGTTAATGCGCTCCGCGACGCGATCGAGCTCGACAAGCAATTCCGCCGGCTCGACAACGCGCTCGCCCGATTCGGCGGCAATACGAGCGCGGTAAACAACGCGCTCCGCGCGCAAGCCGGCGCGCTATCGACGCTTACCGGGCATACAGACACGACGGTCGTTGGAATGCAGGCGCTACTCGCGCAAATGGGGGTTATGCCCGGGCAACTCGAGGAGGCGACGCGCGCGGCTGTCAATCTCGACGCGGCGCTAGGAATTGGGCTCGAGAGCGCCGCGCGAAATATCGGGCGAACCATGGGCGGCTTCGCCGGCGAGCTCGCGGAACTGATACCCGAGCTAAAACAATTCTCCGCCGAGGCGCTCCGCTCCGGCGAGGGGATTACGTTCCTCGCGGAGAAGTTCGCAGGTGTCGCGGAGGAAACGCAAACAGCCGGCACGGCGTTTACTAATCTGTCTAACGCTATGTCGGACCTGGGGCGCGGGATCGCGTCGCCGATCACGTCGAGCGATAGGCTGCAAGCGTCGCTCGAGTACCTCACGTTCTGGGTTCAGCAACTTACACCCAGCGTCGCCGTCGCTGATGGGAGGATCGGAAACCTCGATACGACACTCCAACACTGGAAGGGAACGGTGGACGATGGGGTCGCGACACTCGGGAAATACCTCGAGGCGCTCGGGCGCTCCGACTCGCAGATAGCGGACACGATTCGCAATTTCCGAACGATGGTTTCGGTGTTCGGTTCGGTGTCCGAGGCATGGGAGCGGATGCGGGCGAACATGGAACGAACGACCGACGTCACGAAGCGGCAAGCGACCGCGGTAGAAAACGCGCGCGCGGTGTTTAAGACGCTCGGGATTACGCTCGAGCAGGATGTTGTGAAGCAGGTACAGGAGGCGGAGGCGTCGATCGAGAGTCTCGAGCACGCGTTCCGCTCGGGCTTCGTGTCGGTGGCGGATTACGAGCGGGGCACCGACCGGCTCCGGGCGAAGATCGAGGTTCTGAACGGTTCCCTAGAATCGGGCGCCGTCGCCGCGAAAGCGGACGCCGCCGCGCTCCGCGAGCTCGACCGCGCGACCGGCGCGGCAAGTCGCGAGATCGACGACCTATCTCGCAAGACGGAGAAAAACACGCGCGCGACCGAGCGGAACAATACGGCCCAGCGGGCGGCGAGTCAGGTCCGATATACAAATGCGACGCTATCCGGCGGAACCTTCACGACGCTAACGCTCGCGCAGCCGACCGTACTCCCGAGCGGCGAGGTGATCTGGTTGCTACCCGGGCAGCGTATTACGTTCGCTCAGGGTGCCGCCTAATGCCGTGGCGAGCTCCGGTCTACAGCATGACGCACGCGCTACGCGACGCCGGCGCCTCGAGCGTGTCGACCTCGGTCGCCGCCGAGACCGGCTACCCGGTGACGAACCTACTCGACGACCGGGGCTCGTCGCTTTTCAAGTTCTCGACGAGCGCGTCGGGGCACTATATACAGGTCGACCGCGGCTCGAGCCTGAGCGGCGCGGACGCGATCGACCGGTGTTGGATTCCGCCGGGGCACAATCTCGCCGGCTCGAGTATTCGGATCCGCTCGGCGACGGACGCCAGCATTACGACCGGCGTGACAACTCTGCTCTCTGAGGACGAGATCGACGCGAGCTCGGCCGAGGGGGTCGATCGGGGCTTCGACGTCGCGACGGCGCAACAATATGTCCGGCTCGACTGGCCGACGTCGTCGGGGCAGTGGGAACTAGGCGAGCTCCTACTTACCGCGCGCGAGACGCTCGAGCGAGGCCCCGAGTCGGGGTGGGAAGACGAGACCGTCGCACAAGTATTGATTAACGAGATGCGGAGCGGCGCCGAGGCGCGTGTTATCACCGGAGCGAACCGGCGGCGGTTCGAGTTCCGATACCGTGACGTCTCAGTAACAACCGACCTCTCGACGCTAAACGCGATCGCCCGGGATGCCGGAAAGTATCCGCTACTCGTAGACCCGCCGTTCGGCGCGTCGCCGCCCGAGACGTCGTCGACGCTCGAGGGTCAGGCGGTCTGGTGCTTCGTCGACCGCGTCGTGCGTCGTCGGCAAGATCCGATCATGCCGGCGGCGACGGACTCGCCGCGTACAGATTTCACGCTCTCGCTCCTCGAGAACATCTCCTAATGACGCGCACGCTCGAGGCGACGCAAGACGACCGCGCGACCTCGAGCGCGATTGTGCCGGTCGACCTAATACGCTTGACGACGTACTCCGACCGCGTCGCGTTGACGGTCGCTAACACGTACCACTTTTCGAGGTTCTCGTGCTATTGGGATTTCTTCGACGAGGGTACGTCGCGGTTCTTCTCTCCCCACGTTTCCGAGATCGGTCTCCTCGGTTTCACTATGAACCATATACCCGGGCAACAAGACGACGGGCTTCTGGCGCGCGGGCTCGAGGTGCGGCTCGCGAATAACGAGCTCGAGGGCGAGCGCCTCGCGGTGACCCTACTCGCCGACAACCTCGCCGCCGCCCGCGTCGACTGGCACCAGCTACTAATCTCCGAGGCGGAGCTCGTCGCGCATACGTCACGGGTCGACCTCGCGGCGTATGCGGGGGACGAGGCGACGGTGCTCTACGAGGGGCGCGTACTCCGCGCGAACCCGGTAACGGATCGAGAGATCGTTCTCTCGTGCGAGACCGAGCTCCCCTCGGTGAACTGGCTACGCGCGACGGACGAAACCAAAACCGACCCGCGCGACCTCGGTAAGCGCTTCCCCGTCGTGTACGGTCGAGCGGAGCGCGTCCAGGCTATCAACTACGAGGTGGGGTTCGTTACGACGCTCGCGGAGCAAGTCACCGAGTCGGATACTGGGACGGTGCAGGTCACCGATACGACGGGTTTCCAGTCTAGCGGCGGCGCCGGGATGATCGGAACCGAGTCGGTAACGTGGAGCGGAAAAACCGCGACGACGCTAACGGGCTTCGCGCGGGGTGCTAACTCGACCGACGCGCAGGGGCATAAAGCGGGCGACTCAATCGTCGAAACCATCTCGACGCTTACTTTCGTCGTCGCGGGGCACGAGGTCGACGCGATCAATGACGTCTACTTGAAAACGCCATCCCAGGAGCTCGTCAGGCTAGACGCGGCGGAGTTCGCGTTCACAACAAACACGGCGGACACAATCGACGGCGAGACGGTCGCAACGGTGACATTCACGGCGGCGCAGTGGCGGTCGGCGATCGACTCGCTCTCGGTCGAGGTCGTCCCGCCGACGGGGGCGACGAGCGAGGAGATCGAACAGGTCTACAGCTCCGTCGCGACGTTCGAGGATCCGCTTTGGATGTACGGGCAGAGCGGATCCTCTTGGCCCGCGTACGGGTGGGTGAAAGATATGAAAAAGATCTCGCTCGCCGGTAATGGATTCATCGGCGCGCGCTCCGACGGAGAGAATGACGGCGGCGTATTCTGGTTTGAATCCGGTAAAAGCGGCTCGAACTCAAGCAGGACCGTTACCCGGTACAAGGTGTCTATCGAATACGATTTCGCCGCCGATAGCGCGACGAGCAGCTCGGCGGCGGTGGTGCATATCTTTCTGTGCGATTACCCGGACGCACCCGGGGACAAATACAATAGCTATTTCGAGTTCGAGAAGAGCGGCGGCGACGGCGACGTTAATAACGCAGTCTGGACAAGCGAGTGGATTACCTGCTCCGGGGGTGTAACCATCGCGGACTTCGAGGGTACGCTCGTCCACGGACAGTTCAGTAGGTCGCCGCAAGTGGGAATCGGACTGGAGCGCGATGACGTCAATAATACGTGGGGCACCGGATTGACATTCACATTCAATACGGGCGGTGAATCGAAAATGACGTTCGAGTGTCCAATAGAACCTACCGGGGCCGAGGTAACTGGCGGGATCAAGTTCGGAATCGGGGCTAACTTATTCTGTGACGTCGACGGGTACAAGGCGCCGGCGGCGGCGAGCCCCGCCTATAAGTCGGGGAATGGGAATCTGATAGAGAAACCCTGCGACGTGCTCCGGCATTGGGTCGAGGAGGTCGGGGGGTTCACGGTCGACTCGGATACCTACGACGACGCCGAGACGAACCTCGGGGCTAACGTGCTCGCGTTCGACGCGCGCGCTCTCGGGCTTACCTGGGAGCAGGCGCTCGCGCGTATGGCGTTCGAGTCGAGGACTAACGTCGTCCCCGAGCAAGTCGCGAGCGGGGTACGCTGGCGGATGCTCGCGGCGGAATCAGATTACGCGTTCCCCGCGGCGCCGGCCGGCGCGGTGCTCGAGGACTGGGCCGCGGGCGACGCGTTCACGCTCGGGGACGTCGACCTAGTCACGCAAGCGTCGACGCGGTTCGTCGCCTATTACGCTTTCGATGCGAGTCGCGGCACAGGCGAGGAGGCGTATCGCGAGACGCTCCGCGCCGACGCGGACTCGAACGACCTCTCGACCCCTACGACCGGCGCGCTCGAGGCGGCGGAGGCGCGCCTCGGTCGCGTCGACGCGGCGCCGATCAATTTTCTCTGCATTCAGGACGCGGCGACCGCGCGCGACGTGCTCGGATACATCGCCGCGGAAAGCATCCGCGAGACGTCGCGCGTCTACGCCGTGCACGGCGCGCCACACTGGACGGCGTACAAGCTACAACCCGGCGACCTCGTAAGCTGTACCCCGCCGTGGGGTACGAGCTCGGTCAAGCTCAGAATTTTGTCGATAGGGTGGGAACCTTCAACCGAGGCGCATGAGATCCGCGCCGTCGAGGTGCGTTAGATGAAGCGATCGAGAATGCGCGTTGCCGCCGTCGCGGTGCTTTCATTGCTGCTCACGGGGCAAACCAGTCTATGGCCCGCTACTAAGGTGACCGGCGCGGAATGCGCAGGCACGCGATATACGGCGTGGTATGCGGCTGATAATTACGGGAGCCTGAATACCCAAACGCTGACTAGCGCGGGCGGCGATGTTGTTATCGATGTGGGTGCCGATGCTAGCTGGAAAGAGATCGAGGACATAACGGGCGAATTCGATAAGTGTACCGGGCTCGAAGATAAGGCCGCATTTAAATTCACGCGCTCGGGCGCGAGCGGCGTGCCGTTCCAGCTAAGCTTCACGCATTCAGGGAAGTGGAACGTGGCAGGATCGGGCAATACTGGGAATGCATATTGGAAGATCTACAAGCACTCACAAGCAGACATAACAGGAGGCGACGCGCTATCGGACGGCACGTACCTGGGGTCACAAGTGCGGTCGTTTGAGAACACTACCTCGTCCCTCGACGCCTTCCACACACACACTATTAACCCACCGCACTCGGTGATGCCCACTACAATCAGTATCTTGCTCGATCTCGACGAGGGTGATTGCGTCGGCGTTGCGATGGCGACGACGGCGACGTCTCAAGCCTATCTACACTGGATAAATCTGGTCGTTGCAGCCGAGGCGGGGCGCTGTGGGCACCTGGATTAAAAAAAGGGGGTCTGTTATGGCACTCCGAAAACTCACCTTCCTCAGTATTCTCATGGCTGCCAGCATAGCATCGGGCGAGCCCGTTCGAGGGCTCGCGGCGTGGGGCGACGCGGGGGACGAGAATGTAGATACGGGCGAGGAACTATGTTTAGAGTTTCGTACGGGCGCAGAGTGCCGAGCGGTTCTGGTACCGGGGCAGAGTACGATACACGATTGCGCAACGGCAATGGGCGACGAGACGGAAAGCTCGGGCGGGCTATATATCGCCCTGTGCGAATAGCACGGACGTGTACTAGATGCCGAACGGTACGGGTAAAAGCTGGACGACGCGGCGTGAGTCGGTGCTTTTTAAGGTCGTTCTCTCGGTCGGCGTTCCGGTCGTCGCGTGGACGCTGCTAACGGTCATCGCGCACAGTGAGGAGCTCGCCGCGCGCGGCGCCGTCGCGGATCGCACCGAGGCGGAGCAGGCGCAAGCGGAGGCGGAGCGCCTCGAGATCGCGCGCCGGCTCGAACGGGTCGAGGAGCGCGTCGGGAACTATCAGGAAAGCAACCGCGAGGCGCACGAGCGCCAGGAGCGCGCGCTCGAGCGTATCCTCGAGGCGGTCGAACGGTGACGGAGCGCGACGCGTTCGACCTCGCGCTCGAGGATACGCTCGACCGCCTCGAGGGAGGCGGTCGAACGGTGACGGAGCGCGACGCGTTCGACCTCGCGCTCGAGTTCGTATACCGATGGGAGGGCGGGTACTCGCGAGACCGGCGAGACGGAGGGGGAGAGACCAACCTCGGAATTTCTCGAGCTGCGTTCCCTAATGAAAACATTCCCGAGATGACCCGAGCCCGGAGCCGGGAACTGTATCTCGAGCACTATTGGTCGCGCGCGTATTGCCCGGAGGTGCTCGCCTCCGCCGGCGTCGCGCTCGCGGTCTCCGTTTTCGATTTTGCGGTTAATTCTGGGCCGGACCGCGCGGTGCGCGTCCTACAGAAAACCGGCGCGGTCGCGATCGACGGCGTCGTCGGCCCGGTGACGCTCGGCGCGCTCGCCGCGCTCCCCGAGCTCGAGTTACTCTCTAAGTATCTCGCCTCGCGCGTCGAGTTTTTGCTCGGTTTAAACCAGTCGTATTTTATCAAGGGGTGGCTCCGCCGAGTCGTCGCGCTAGGTGTGCTAGCGGGCGCGACGGCGGGGCTAACTACAGGGGGCGAGAATGCCTGAGCTACTCGGGAAACCGGTATGGAAAAGCCTAACGGTATGGGGGCTCGCGCTCTGGGTCGCCGCCGAGGCGGTGCTCGGCGAGGTATGCGCCGCGGGGTTCGCCTCGGCGGAGCTCTGCGCGACGCTCGACCATTGGGCGACGATCGTCTCGGGGGTGCTCGTTTCGCTCGGAATCCGCCGCGCGGCGACGGCGCCGAATACAGGCTAGCCGGCGGTGCTCGGCGAGTTCCTCGCCCCCCTCGCAAAGTGGGGGGCGGTCGCCGGCGTCGTGCTCGCCGTTTTCGGGTTTCTATACCGGAGGTTTCGCCGAGGTGAGGTCGCGAGGCATACGGTCGGCGAGCTCGAGGCGGAGCGTCGCGCCCGCGCCGACGCGCTCGACCGTTTCCGAGTGGCTCGTCGGCGCCTCGGTGCTCGCGCTCGTCGCGGTTTCGCTCGGGGGATGCGCGACCGCCAGGACTAGCGCGGCGCCGGTCGAGTGTCCGACCGGCGCCGACGTCGAGTTCGTTGGCGAGCTCCTCGGGCGCGAGGCGCGCGGCTCGCCGGTCGAGCGACGCCTCGAGCTCCTCGAGACCCTCGAGCGCCTCGTCGCTGCCTCCGCCCTATGCGCCGCCGGCGGCTAGTGCGGCTCGGCTAGCCTCGCCCCTCCCGCCGATGGTTCCTGGGGACGCCGCACCCCGCCCCCCCCCGAGTGGGGCAGATGGGTGGAGTCTACCCCGCAGCGGGGAAGACGGGGGCGGCAGAGGGGCGAGGCTATATCGCGAGCCGCACCAGGAGCCCCCAGGAGACGACAATCGCGACGACGAGGGCGCTACGGGCGACCCCTCTCCAAAAGTGGCTACGCGGCGAGCGGCGGCTATGCATGGGTTTTTCCCCTCGCCCGCGCGGGGAACCGGGTGAACTTGTCATTCATGGGCACGTCAAGCTATCCCAGCACGTCGCGCAAGAGTGACGAATGCACGCGCTGCCACGAGCGGAACGACGCCGTTTCCAGCGGTTCGCAGGCGCTCATGCCTGGGGGCCAACCCATTAGCCAGTCCACGAAGTTCGGGTTGAGCTTCGCGATTTCTGTATTCACCTGGCGGTGCAGATACTCGGTCGTCCTTCCAGTTGCGTCCCGGCTCGGGCGTCTTCCTACAACCGTCGAGGCTTCGTTCGCCGCTGGAGTCGCCCACCGCGCCTGCTGATCCGTCGCGGGTGTTTGCCACTGCCGGTGCGAGTTCGGGCCATCGCTCGAGGACTGCTCGCCAGGTGTCGGCGTCGGCAGGTCCAGGTGGAAACGGTGGGATACCTGCTCGTCCAGCCCCGGCGTTGCCCACGCCCGCATCGAGTCCGTGAGCGTCGTTCCGCCGTGCCTCCCGCTCTCCGTCGAGTAGCCTGCCGACCCGCTCGCCTTGGAGTCCCCCGCCGTCGGAGTCGGCCAGGCTTTCGCTGCTGCCTGAAGGTCGCCTCCTCCGCTGGCCGTCCGGCCCAGTTCCTGCTTCCTGGTGGCGCTCTCCGCTCCTCCGGTGATCGTCCTCGCCGTCGGCCACATCTTCCGCACGCTGGTCGAAAACTCGTTCCCGTCGGGTCCGTTTCCCGCCGAAAACCCATAAGGCGTCGGCCACATCTTCCGCGCCCACGTCGAGAGGCTCGGAGTCCCGGCCGTAGGGCGCTGGTGCGGCACCTTGCCCTCGTTCTGGCTGGTCCCGTACTCCGTTGCGCTCGGCGTCGGATACTCGCCACGCGAGTACGAAGAGCCGGCGGCGGAGGTGCGGCGCTCCGACTCCTGCCGCGCTGAACACGTCCCACTCCGCATTGAACCCGAGTTCGGCCAGCGATCCGAGAACCGCGTCGAGTCCGTGAATAGCGAGCCCTGGTACGTTCTCCAGGTAAACGAACCGTCGCGGTCCCACGTCGCGAATGCACCGGGCAACGTCGTCCCAGATCCAGCGTTCGTCGGCCTTGCCGAGCTGCTTGCCGGCGGCACTGAAGGGCTGGCACGGGAATCCCGCAGAGACGAGATCCACCGCGCCACGCCACTCTCGCCAGTCGCACTCCGCGAGATCACCGCAGAAAATAGGGGCCGGATCCACGGTCTGGTCTTCCATCCGCGCCAGGAGGACGCTCGCCGCGTAGGCTTCCCGCTCGCAGTAACCCACCACGCGACTTCGGATTCCGAGGTAGTCGAGGGCGAGGTCGATGCCGAGCTCGAGCCCCCCGGCTCCGCTGCAAAGGCTG
>Ga0207984_1000679_pt1 | contig 19262 bp, 9 predicted proteins | sample ETNtaG_30_FD_185760 | JGI IMG/M metagenome (GOLD analysis project Ga0207984, IMG submission 185760) | Marine microbial and viral communities from oxygen minimum zone, Eastern Pacific Ocean - ETNP201306PF43B (SPAdes) (version 2) | ecosystem: Environmental > Aquatic > Marine > Oceanic ...
AGGATTGAGAATCACAGAATTATTTCTCTTATTCTTTTGGTACTATTCATATCTGGAAGTGCATATATGGCCAGTCGGCTTAAACTTTCAGAAGACATAACGAAAATACTACCTGATACTGAAAAAATAAACAACATGAATTTTGTTTATTCAAATTCAAAATTCCTTGACAAAGTTGTTTTTAACATCAGTCTAACAGACTCATTAATCAATAACCCGGAATTACTTAGTGAGTTTGCAGATAGTTTTATCGATTCTTTAACAACCAGATTTGTTCCTGAGTTAATTCAATCTATTAACCTTGCCCCAGATCAATCTGATATGCTCAAAGTGTATGAACTGGTTTATCAGAATTTACCAATTTTTTTATCTGAAGATGACTACAAGATCATTGATACAATTATTGCTACTGAGAATATTAACAATACAATTGCATCTAATATTTCAACCCTGATGTCGCCAATATCAATGGTCATGAAAAAGATGATTGCTAATGATCCTCTTCATCTTACACCAATTGCATTACAAAAATTCACTTCATTTAACATTAACAACAACTTTCAGGTTTACGGCAAGTATTTTATTTCAAATGACAAACGCAATTTGATAATATTAATAACACCGGCATCAACAAATAATACAGCTAGTAATAATATACTTTTCGATGGTATTGATGACATCATTAATAACATTTCCAAAAATGAATTCAAAGAAATAAGGGTAGAATATTTTGGAAATGCGTTAGTATCACTTGGAAATGCTAATCAAATAAAAAAAGATATCATAATAACGGTTACATTGGCATTGATTGTTCTGATCACTGTTATAACCCTTTTCTTCAGAAGAAAACGTACTTTTTTAATCGTTTTTATGCCCGTTTTGTTGGGAGCATTGGTATCGCTGGCAATATTGTTTATCCTAAAAAAAGAAGTCTCGGCAATATCGTTAGGTATTGGATCAGTATTGTTAGGAATATCTGTTGATTATGCATTGCATATATATTCTCATTTTAGGCAACACGGATCGCATAAGTTGATCTTTAAGAACCTGTCAACACCAATTATATTAAGCAGTCTTACAACTGCATCTGCCTTTTTATCATTGTATTTTATTAATTCAGAAGCTCTAAACGATCTTGGTCTATTTGCTGCAATTAGCATATTAAGTGCAGCAGCCTTTTCACTAGTAGTCCTGCCACACCTTCTTGGGAAGAATAAAATGAGCTCTAAACTAGCCTATACTAGTTGGATTGACAAACTCGCAGCTTTTAGGTTTTCGAATAACAGTTACTTAAAAGCGGGAATCGTATTGGCAACGATACTATTTGCAATCACTGCACAGAATGTCAGTTTTGATGCTGATATGATGAAAAGTAACTATATGAGTAGCAAGCTGAAGCAAGTTGAACAAAGATTAAACTCAGTTACTAACGTCAGTAAAAAAACTATTTACTTAGTTTCTCCAGGGAAAGATTTACATGAAGCAATTGAGAATAACATGCATGCCGCAAATCTCATAAACAAACTTAAAGATGAGCAAACTATACAAAATGCAGTAGTTGTAAATAATATTTTTCCATCTAAAACACAACAGGAGGAAGCTATTGCGAGGTGGAATAGTTATTGGGCCAAGCATGGAGATAAGGTTATTGAAGATGTAAGCACAGTAGCTACAAAGGTGGGTTTCCGGAAAAATGCCTTCGCCCGATTTAATACCTGGTTAGTTAATGATTTCAGGACTTTGTCCCATGATAGTACCGGAATTATAAATCAGCTTTTTCTGGATAACTTCATTATAGAAACAGATACCATGTCTGCTATAATTAATGTTGTAAAAGTAAATAATACTGATGCAGATATAAACAAAGTGTATGATACTTTTAGCAATGAAAAAAGCGCATGGATTATTGACAAACGCATAATTACAAGTGAGTTTGTAACTATACTAAAAGATAATTTCAATAAACTCATAATTATCTCAATATCCTTTGTTTTTGTTATTCTTCTCATCGCCTATGGCAGGATCGAGTTAACAATTATCACGATGATACCTATGGTCTTCAGCTGGATATGGACAGTTGGAATAATGGGGTTGTTAGGTATTGAGTTTAACATCTTTAACGTAATTATTCTCACTTTCATTTTCGGACTTGGCATTGATTATAGCATATTCATCATGCGCGGGCTGCTCATCGAATATAAATATGGTATTCATGATATTAGTTCATACAAGGTTTCAGTAATATTATCCGGAATAACCACATTACTTGGAATAGGAGTATTGATTTTTGCAGTACATCCTGCTCTAAGATCTATTGCCATCATGTCAATAATAGGAATATTGTCAGTTATATTTATAACCTTCACGTTACTTCCGGCAATTTTTAAGTGGCTTGTTACTTACAAAAAGGGACTTAGAAACAGACCTGTTACAATACTTGATCTCATTTTTTCACTATGGGCCCTGTTTGTTTTTGTAAGTGGATCACTGTTTCTTTCATTATTATCACTTGTGCTTCAAATCACTCCTCTTCCAAAGCACTCTAAAAAAACATTTATTCATAAGCTTTTCAGATATTTAACATGGTTTATGATCTACATGAACTTCCTTTCCAAAAAGACCATCATAAATCCTGATAATGAAGACTATAGCAAACCAGCCATTATTATTACAAACCATCAATCGCATATTGATTTGATGCTAATGATGCTACTTAATCACAAAGTTGTTATACTAACAAATTCTCGAAATTTCAGCAGCCTGATGTATGGACCAGCTCTAAGATATGCTGGTTTTATTGAAGTTGATGGCAGTTACGATTCAATTCTCGACAAAGTAAAAGATCAAACAAATCAGGGGTATTCAGTAGTTGTTTTTGCTGAAGGTCATCGCTCTGATACAGGAAAATTAAGTCGATTTCATAAAGGAGCTTTTTATCTTGCAAATGAACTAAACCTCGACATACTGCCAATAATCACATATGGCCAGAAAGAATTATTAAAGAAAAGTGAATTCTTATTAAAAAGAGGAACAGTAATTACAGAATTTTTGCCACGAATCAGACTTGCCGATGGGAATTATGGAAGCACTCTTCGGGATCAGGCAAAAAATGTAAAACAGTCTTATGAAACCGAATATCTAAAGGTAGTTGGTATGTTGGAAACACCAGCTTATTTCAGTGATTTTATCAGAAAAAACTATCTTTATAAAGGACCGGTTCTTGAATGGTATACAAGAATAAAACTCAGCATGGAAGACAACTATCGTCTATTTAATGAACTTATTCCAAAGGAATGTGTAATTACCGATTTGGGATGTGGTTATGGGTACCTTCCATATATGCTAAATCTTGTAAGTAAAGAACGACGAATAACTGGAATTGACTATGATGAAGACAAAATTAACGTTGCAACACATTGTGCTATTAAAACTGATAATGTAAATTTTATTACTTCTGATATAACTGAGATTGAACTTGAGCCAGCAGATGTTTTCATCATTAATGATGTATTGCATTACATGCCTGAATACCTCCAGATTAAAGTTGTTGAATCATGCATCGAAAGATTAGTTGATAACGGACTTATAATAATACGAGATGCTGACAAAGATTTGAAAAAAAGACATTTGGGGACGAGAATCACCGAGCTGCTATCAACTAATATTGGATTTAACAAAACCAAATTCAAATTAGAATTTGTTTCACGATCAATGATTGAAACTATTGCTGACAATAACAATATTAACATTGAAATAATAGATAATACTAAACGTACATCTAATTTAATTTATATTCTTAGAAAGTAAGTCATGTCAAATGATTTATAATATCATGCTATCTTTGTTTTGCTTTGATTTCACAGTTTACTATGACAGAAAAATATGACATAATTATTATCGGTAGCGGATTAGGTGGTTTACAAAGTGGGGTTATCCTCAGTAAAAAAGGGTATAAGGTGCTAGTCCTTGAAAAAAATCACCAAATTGGTGGCTCATTGCAAGTATTTAGACGCAAAGGTTGCACATTCAGTACCGGCATGCATTATATTGGCAACCTCGATGAGGGTCAGACGTTGAATAAAATATTTAAATATTTTAATCTTTTTGAAGGAATAGAATATAAGAGACTTGATTCCACTGGATTCGACATTTTCAATATTGGAGGAACTGAATACAGGTTTCCCATTGGCTTCGATAACTATAAAAAACAGATGTATGAATATTTCCCAGATGAACATGAAGCCATTGACATTTATCTGGAGGAAATTGATAATACTATCAACACTCAGGATCTCTATCTGTTAAAAAATACAGAAAGTGCGTCTGGCGATGTCGCTAAGTATTTAAGTTTGAATACATGGGACTATGTAAAATCAATAACTAAAAATTCACAATTACGACAGGTGCTTTGTGCACTTAATTTCGTGTATGCAGGTGTACACAAAAAATCACCATTTTATATTCATGCACTAATAAATTATCATTTTATCACAAGTGCATACCGTATTGTGAGCAGTACCGGACTAATAGCAAAAAAACTAAAAGACACAATTAATGAAAATGGTGGTACCGTTTTAACTAAGAAGGGAGTACGCAGCCTAATAATTGAAAATAGTAAAATAAGTGCAGTTGAAACCACCGATAATATCAAGTATGAAGCTAAATACTTTATCTCCAATATTCACCCTGCTTCTACAATGGATTTAATTGGTGAAGGATTGATTAAAAAGTCGTTCCGGAACAGATTGAAAAAAAAGGAGAATACTATGTCTGCATTTGCAGTTCATATTATCCTTAAGAAAAATTCATTTAAGTATCTAAATGCGAATTACAACTACTATAAACGCAACGATGTTTGGTATGCATCATATTATGACGAAAATAAGTGGCCAGAACATTACTTGTTGCATTGTATAGCTCCTGAAAATGGAAGCGAATATGCCGATTGCCTGGGATTACTTACCCACATGAAATATGAGGAAGTTGCTCGCTGGAAAGATTTTCCAATAAATAAACGCGGTAATGATTATCTTGATTTTAAAAACAAAAAAGCAGAAGAACTTATAAAATTGGCAACAAAAAACTTTCCTGATTTAAAAGACAACATCATTGATTATGATGTATCAACTCCACTTACTTATCATGATTATCTTGGCTCACCAAAGGGTTCCATGTACGGTACATTAAGAGATAGTAACAATCCTGTTGGTTCATATATTTCGCCTCGAACAAAAATTAGCAACCTGTATTTCACAGGTCAAAATTTAAACCTGCATGGAATGTTGGGTGTTAGCCTTAGCGCTATAATTACGTGTGGTGAATTTGTTGGAGTTAACAACCTACTTAAAGAAATAAATGAAAGTGAGTAATAAAAAACGCAAAGGGAGAGGAATGCGAAGATTTGGTAATACGATTCTGGTTATTGTAGTAATTCTTATTGCCCTATTTGTTTATTTCAATATCGCAACAAAAATATCTCCTCCGGAAATTAAAGATATGTCCATATTGGAGGTTGTTCGTGAAAACCCATCTCCTGACTTTTATAAGATTAATAACAGCTGGCTCAGAAAAAATAAATTTGGTCTTTGGGAAATGTATCTTGAAGGTAGTCCGTTCGAGATTGGTGTTATAAACGGCAAACTCACAAAAGAACTCATTAAAATTCAGGAAGATGCTTTTGTAGAACAGATCAATACTTTGATCCCATCAAAAGCTTATCTAAGGTTTTTGAAATATTTTATCTCGTGGTTTAACAGAGATATTGATAGCTACATTCCTGAAGAATACCTGGCGGAGATTTACGGTGTATCCTTCAGTGCCTCTGACGATTATGATTTCATTGGGAATAACTATGAACGCATGTTAAATTATCATGGCGCACACGATATAGGACATGCGCTCCAAAGTTTGGCATTGGTAGGATGTACTTCTTTTGCCTCTAATCTTAATACAGAAGATAGTAGCATGATCATTGGTCGAAATTTTGATTTTTACATCAATGAGACATTTGCAGGAAATAAGATTGTGGCGTTTATAAACCCTGAAAAAGGTTATAAATTCATGTATGTAACCTGGGCAAGTATGATCGGAGTTGTATCAGGAATGAATGAGAATGGACTAACAGTGACTATTAATGCTGCCAACTCTGATATTCCCAAAAAAGCAGCTATGCCCATTTCTCTGTTGACTCGTGAAATACTACAATACGCCGGTAATATTGATGAAGCAATTGATATTGCAAGCAAGCGTCAAATATTTGTTTCTGAATCTATTATGGTGGGTTCCTCAGTTGACAAGAATGTAGTTATAATTGAAAAATCTCCTGCAACTCAGGCCGTTTATACAACAAACACAAACAACCTCGTTTGCTCTAATCATTTTCAAAGTGATGTTTTTAGAAAAGAGTTTAATGATCAAAGTCAGAATGATGAATCTGTTTCAGAATATAGAAAGTTACGATGTGAACAATTGATAAATGAAAAGCCAAAATTATATTATGAAGATGTAGCAGAAATCCTTCGGGACTACAAAGGGTTAGATGATGAGAACATTGGAACTGGAAACGAAAAAACTATGGCCCAAATGATATCTCACCACAGTATTATTTTCGTACCCCAAAAGCTAAATGCTTGGGTTTCTACTTTTCCATTTCAGTTAGGGGATTATCTTTCGTATAATCTCAAACAAGTGTTGAATGAAGCACCTTATATCCAAACAAACACAATACTTTACGATTCGGTTTTAAACATTCCATCTTCTCCTTTTTTAACTTCTAGTGATTACCAAAAGTTCGATGAATTTAGGAAATTACGTAAAGAACTTAAGAATCATATTAATGAAAGGATTCAATTAAAAAATGAAGTAGAATTTATTGAAAAATTTATTAGTAGTAATCCAGAATATTATCAGGGATGGGTTCTTGCCGGTGATTATTACTCCATCCATAACAATAATCAAAAAGCTCTGATATACTACAAAAAAGCTTTTACAAAGGAATTTGAGAATATTTCAGTGAAAAAAGAAGTTAAGGCAAAAGTCAATGTTATTGAAAATGAGATATAATTGAGATCTACCAAAAAAAATGAAAAATATATATTTATTAACTCTAATGATTTTGCATGCCTGGACTATCTGTGGTCAAGACCTTTCAACCATAACTGTTAGGGTTTCAAATATTGAATTAAATGGCAGTAAGATATTTATTGCATTGTATGATAATGAGAATAACTTCGACCAGAAATTAGGTACATTTGATTCCTTGAAAATTGTTTCAAAAACGGAAACTATTGATGTTAAATTTAAGGATGTTAAATCAGGGGATTATGCAGTTGCTGTTTTTCAGGATTTAAATAATAATAGCAAATTGGATAAAGTTGGGCTTAATATTCCTCAGGAACCTGTCGGAATCTCTAATTATGCTACTAACAGAATATTGGGTCGGCCAAAATTTAAAAATGCACAATTTCAAGTTAGCAGAGATACTTTGATATTAATTCCACTTACATTAATGAAAAAGCAATAACAAAATATATAGTAAATTATAATTAGGAAACTATCCTTACAATTTTACCAGCCTAGTATCTTTCTAAAATCAAATTCTTCAGGATCTTTTACAAATTTCTTGGCTTTCTTATAATCTCCTTCTCCAATAAACTGTAAGCCCTGATTAAATACCAATTGCGATTTATCTCCCTTAATATCAACGAGACGGGGTTGAACCTTGCCTGATTTATCTGTCACATCATCCAGATAGAGAGGCGCAATTTTACCTACAGTATCTGCGGTTACCATGCAACCAGTTTTTCCTTCATCATAAAGTTTCTTCACTCCATAACCAAGCATTGTGCAATACATCAAATCGTAAGCAGTAGGTTGAACACACCTTAGCTCATACCCAAGCTCAACCGGTCTGCTCTTAACATCAAGTCCTAATTCTTTTAATTTGTTTTGAAGTAAACCATTAAATATATGTGCCTTGCTAACATTACCTAGCTCCGGATGACCGTGATCATCATACGAGAAATTAATTCCTGAGTTTTCAATCTCACTATCACTCATAAAATGAAAAACACCCTCGCTAATAATTGCTGCACCATACCTAACACCTTCAATTTTTCGTTTAAGAATTGAGGAGATAACAAGATTAATAATTCGTTCGAACGTAACTTCAACGTTATCGAACATCTCAGGGATTATTATCATTGGAAAATGACAGGCAGCTCCAATTCCAAAAGCTAAATGGCCTGCTTCTCTCCCCATTGCAACTATAACAAACCAATTACCACTTGTGCGAGCATCTTCATAAATAGTTTGTGAAATACGAACACCCTCCTGTTTGGCTGAATGATAGCCAAAAGTTGGAATGCCAGCAGGAAGTGGTAAATCATTATCTATAGTCTTTGGAACATGAATGTTTTGAATACTTACATTGTGTTCAAGTAAATATTTTGATATCCTGTTAGCTGTTGATGCAGTATCATCACCTCCAATTGTTACTAGCAGTTTTACATTATTCTCTTTAAAAAACTTGGTTGAAAATTCACTATTCTTTGGTTTATGTCTGCTCATTCTAAGAGCTGATCCACCCTGTTTATAGTTATCATCCGCAAAACTAAAGTCTATTTCCTCTATGCTGGGATTTTCTACAAATAGCCCTTTATACCCATCATGAATACCAATTACTCTATATCCGGATTTTAAAAATACCTGTGCTACGGAACTGATTACAGAGTTGATTCCGGGGGCAGGACCTCCACCACATAATATCGCTATTGACTCTTTCATTGTTCAAATTATTTAACCATTAAGGCTGCAAAGATAAGCAATGCTTTTAGGAATAATTAACATTGCTTAAAATAGTTAATTATTAAAAGGATGTTATATTTGCAACCAATTAGCGTCAAAACCAATCTACTAAATAAAAACTTTAGGAAAAATGAAAAAAATCAACAATTATTTATTCTTGCTAACTGTTCTTTTATTTGCTGGACAGATATTAGCTCAATCAACTACTAATGTTGTTGAACTTAACAGAATGTCTGTTGAGTTTGAAAAAATATGGCAAGAAAAGTCAGCAAGAGTTGTAGAATATTCACTTACTCACAATGTTCCGATAAGTTTCGAATCTGATGAAGGTGTGTATTATCAAATGGTAGATGTAATTGATGGAAGACCAGAATATTACAGAACTGATAACCTAGGAGCCGCTGCCACAACACGTGCAGATGAACTTTGGGTAGGAGGTAACAGCGGATTGGAACTAACAGGCGAAGGATATAACCAAGTAGGCGTTTGGGATGCCGGAAATGTTAGAACATCCCATCAAGAATTTACAGACCAGGGACCTTCACGAGTTATAGTTCAAGATGGAGCTCATGCAACTCATTATCATGCAACACACGTTGCAGGTACTATGGTTGCTGGTGGAGTTTCTAACAACGCTAAGGGAATGTTATATGGTGGAGTACTAAAATCATGGCAATGGTCCCAGGATGAATCTGAAATGGCTGCTGCTGCTGCTAATGGTCTTGAAATTTCAAACCACTCTTATGGCTATGCTCGTGGATGGGATTATAGCAACGGAAACTGGACATGGAAAGGAGTTCCCAGCATTTCTCCAGATGAAGATTATAAATTCGGATTTTACGATTCAGGATCCAGACAATGGGATCAGATAGCATATAATGCACCTTACTATTTAATTGTAAAATCTGCTGGTAATGACCGTGGTGAAGGACCAGGAAATGCGGGTAACGGTGAGCCTGAAAAGGATGGTGGTGATGACGGTTACGACTGTATTTCACCCAGAGGTGTCGCAAAAAACCTTATGACTGTAGGAGCCGTTACTGAAGTATTAGATTACTCAGGACCTGGAAGCGTAAGTATGAGTAGCTTTAGCTGCTGGGGTCCTGCTGATGACAGCAGGATAAAGCCGGATATTGTTGGAAAAGGTGTAGATGTATTCTCAACATCAGATGGAAGTAATACAGCCTATCAAACTTTACAAGGCACTTCTATGTCATCACCAAATGTTTCAGGATCAATGGCTCTATTACAGCACCACTATCAAGAAACTCACAATGACGAAGTGATGAGAGCCTCTACTCTAAAGGGCTTAGTTTTGCACTCAGCTGATGAAGCTGGAGATCATGAAGGACCTGACTATATTTGTGGTTGGGGCTTGATGAATGCAGAAAGAGCAGGTCTTATTATTTCTGAGGATGTTGGACAAAACGTGATTGACGAAATAACTCTAGGAAACGGAGATACTTACACAAGAGATATTAATGTTCCTGAAGGTGGTGATGTAAGAGTAACAATTTGCTGGACAGATGTTCCTGGGTCACCTACATCACCTCAACTGAATCCTTCAACAACAATGCTGGTTAATGACCTTGATATAGAAATTGATGATCCTGACAATATCACACATTACCCATACAGTCTTGATCGTGATGACCCTTCAGCAGCAGCAACTACACTGATGAAAAACCATGTAGATAATGTCGAAATGATTTATCTGCAAGATATTGATGGTGGCACTTATACTATTACTGTTGACCATGCTGGAACATTAAGTGGTGGAAGTCAGGTATTTTCCTTAATTATTAGTGGAATTGAGGAATACACAATATTACCAGAATGTTCGGATGTTCTGGAAACACCTCAAGATGGTGGTACAGATGCATTTATTAATCAACTGGTGTCCTGGAGACCTGCGCTATATGCGAGCAGTTATGATGTCTATTTTGGCACAGATGGTGGTGGATCAACAACACCTACAAACATTTTTAATGGGGATAATTTTATGACGAACGAGTTTAGTACATTACTTGAGACTAGTACCACTTATTACGTTCAGATCGCTCCACGTAACAACGTTGGAGTAAATGATGCATGTAGCCAAATTTGGTCATTTACAACTATGGACGCCATAGATGTGTATCCTTATCTTATCGATATGGAAGATGTAACTACTCCCGAATTACCAGAACTATGGCAATCAACTGATTATACCAACGCTACTTGGTTTAGCTCTAACCTTATAAGCCATTCAGGAAGTAAATCAATGGCTTGCTACGATCCGACCGAATTTGTACAGATTGATTATGATAACTGGTTTATTTCGCCTCCTTTTAGTGTTGCGGTAGGTAACGAATACAGGATCAGCTATTTTTACAGACCTTTGATTGGAGGAAACAGCGAATCGATGACATTGTATTGGGGAAATACTCCATTTGTTGAAGATCTTACAAATGTTGTATATGCTGATAATGACTTTTCTTCTGATTGGGTTGAAGCATTGGCCTTGTTTGTTCCTGATGAGAGCGGAAACATTTTCTTAGGATTCCATATGAACAGTACTCAAGGCTATGGTAGCTTTTTAGATGATGTTAAAATTACTGATTGGGGTACTGTTGATGTTGGTAACAAACTTGAGAATGACAAAGTGAAAATATATGGCTATTCTGGTAATGTAACTATCGAAGCATCTGATGTTTGGAATGGTGCTGATATCATGATAACTAATATGCTTGGACAAAAAATATACCAGGGTCGTTTAATAGGAAAAACAAATATTCCGATTTCAAATAATAGTCAATCCGGTCTTTACATAGTGTCATTAAACAAAAGTGGCAACTTAATAACTAAAAAACTTTTTATGCGCTAAAGCATGATTCCGTAACTAAAAAGCCGGGTGGAATATTTTCCATCCGGCTTTTTTTGTTACAAGTAATAAAATTTAGGTTTTTACTAATAGTTGAACTGTGATCCGGCTTTTTTGAACCAGGTAAACTTTTTTATTTCTAGTGAGTTTATCAACCAGGTCATCATTATAATGCCTTATTGTAATCAGCTGTAAACCTGTATTATATTTCAAAAGAAATTCCTTTTTCAAATCAAAAAGTAACGCCTCAAGTTTAACTACGTCTTCATTAAAACAGACCGAAAAGCTTACCGCCGAATTTTGCATTAAGTTGATATGAATCTTATTTTTACTAAAAGCATCAAAAATATGCTTTAGGTTTTCCTCTCCTATAAACGACAAATTAAGAGTATTGATAGATAATAATACCTGATTATCTTTAATAATAATACTTGGCAGTTCGCCATCTTTGGTTATATCATTTGTTATAGATGTAGCATCAAGTGATGAATCATAATATGGTCTCACATATAGAGGAATATTTTTCTGTTTTAATGGCTGAATAGTCTTTGGGTGAATAACAGAAGCACCATAATATGCAAGTTCGATTGCTTCGTGATATGACAAGCTGTCGAGCTTAACAGAATTGGTAAACCTTGCAGGATCGGAATTCATCAATCCCGGAACATTTTTCCATATCGTTACTTCATCTGCATCTAATAGATTGCCCAGTATAGCAGCAGTAAAGTCCGACCCTTCCCTACCCAATGTTGTTGTTTTACCCGTCTTGTCAGCACCTATAAATCCCTGTGTTAGAACTATTTCATTATTTTCTAACGCAGGTACAATCCTCGAATTTATAGTTTTTGACGTATGATTCCAATCTATTGCAGCATCTGTAAAATTACTATCTGTAACTATCAGATTTTTAGCACTAATTAACTTAACCTTTATATCGTGATATCTTAAATAATGATAGAGAAGACTACTTGACAGATCCTCCCCAAAAGAAACTATGCTATCGTATGCTTCATACCTGTCGACATAATGTGTATTCAAAGCATCCCAAAGTTCATTGAAAAGGACATTAAGGCTACTGCTTGTTTCGTCAGGTAATTGGGGCATGATATCCTGAGCAATACCAAGATGATACTCTTTAATCTCACGGAATTCCAGGTTTATATCATTTCCTTCAACGGACAGCTGGTGTAATTTTTCTAGTTTATTAGTAGTTTTACCAAGGGCTGAAACTACTACCACAAGTGGTTCACCACTATTTTCTTTAATAAGGTTTACAACTCTCTCAATTCCGGAAGCACTATCCATTAATGCTCCCCCAAATTTCATTACTCTTTTCAACTTTAAAGTTTTTCTAACGATTGATTTACTGATAATCTAAACGCAGAAATTCTACTTTATTACAAAGATTATCTAACTCTTCTCTTTTATTGAATGCAAACTTACAAAATCCATTGTCAAATAAAAGTGAAGTCAGAACGAGATCATATTTTATTTAGCTTTGGCCGGTAATAAAACAACAATCTATCAATTGAATCCTTCCCAGTTAATAAAACTATTTTCTCAGAGTCCTTCAATAGCGATTCTTCGGAAGTTTATTGAGGATAATAAACTACATATCCTTGCAAAAGGGATGGTGGGATCATCTATTGCTCTAGCTGTAACTTCACTCTTTGATCAAAAAGGAAAACAACAACACCTCGTTGTACTACATGATAAGGAACAGTCTGCATACTTTTACAATGATGCTGAAAGTTTGCTGGATGAATCAAAATCCGATATAAACCAAAAAAAAGTACTCTTCTATCCTACATCATACAAACGGCCATACGAGCCCGAGACTGTAGACCGTGCCTACCAGCTTTCAAGAACTGAGGTGCTAAAACGAACCATGTCAGGGGATAAAAAAACTATTATTGTAACCTACCCTGAAGCACTTGCAGAAAAGGTAATAACTAAAAGATACCTCACCAAAAATCTTATGAAGCTCAAGGTTGGTGAAGATGTATCCTTAGATTTTATAAGTGATTTACTTTTCGAACTTGATTTTGAACATGTAGATTTCGTAGCTGAACCAGGTCAGTTTGCAATCAGAGGTGGTATTATTGATGTTTTTTCATTTTCAAACGAGCATCCATATCGAATAGAGTTTTTTGGGGATGAAGTTGAATCAATCAGAACGTTCGATCCTTCTACACAGTTGTCGATGCAACAATTAAATCGAATCACATTGCTGCCAAATGTTCAAAGTCGAGAATTAATTGAGAACAGAGTTAACTTTTTGGATTATATTCCATCTTCTACTCTTCTCTGGTTTGACAATATTGAGCTTACCATAAACAGTATTGAAAAAGAATTTGAAAAAGCCGTAACAGGGTTTGGCAAGCTTGAACATAGTGAAAATATTAGCAATCCGGAAACACTTTTTACAACAGGAGATTTTTTTAAAAATAGAATAGCTAATTTTTCTACCGTGGAGTTTTCTAATGAAAGCTTTTTCAATGAATTTGCAACAGTAAAGTTTAAACAGAAGCCACAACCATCGTTTAATAAAAATTTTGAGTTATTAATCAACGACTTAGCTAATTGGTCATCAGCCAACTACAAATGTCTGATATTTTCAAACAATCAAAAACAAATCGAACGGCTTTATGCAATCTTTGATGATTTACAAGCTGATTATTCCGAAAATGAAAGAGCAAAGTTTACTCCTGTTTACCAAAGTCTGAGCAATGGATTTATTGATGAGGATATTGGGTTATTATGTTATACTGATCATCAAATATTCAATCGTTATAACAGGTTTCGGCTACGTGAAGGATTTGGACGCAAGGAACTTATTTCAATTAAAGAACTCTATGATCTAACTCCTGGAGATTTTGTAACTCATATTGACCATGGTGTAGGACGTTTTGATGGCCTCCAGATAATTGACAACAACGGCAAAAAACAGGAAGCGATTCGGTTAATCTACAAAAACAACGATATACTTTACGTTAGCATTCACTCTTTGCACCGAATTTCCAAATATGTTGGGAAAGATGGTACTCCACCAGCTCTTAATAAGTTAGGGTCTAAATCCTGGAGCAAATTAAAAAATAAAACCAAAAGTAGAGTAAAGGATATTGCCCGTGATTTGATAAAACTTTATGCCTTACGAAAAGATTCAAAAGGCATTGAATATTCTCCCGACACATATCTTCAAAATGAACTTGAGGCTTCATTTATTTATGAAGATACACCAGATCAGCTAAAAGCAACCAATGACACCAAAAAAGATATGGAGGCCTCCTTTCCAATGGATCGCCTTGTATGTGGAGATGTTGGATTTGGTAAAACCGAAATCGCCATTCGCGCTGCATTTAAAGCTGTATGTGAAAGCAAGCAGGTAGCTGTTCTTGTTCCTACAACAATATTAGCATTACAACATTTTAATACTTTTAGTCAAAGGCTTAAAGAGTTCCCTGTAACAGTTGACTATATAAACCGCTTTAAAAGTACAAAGCGGCAAAAGGATACCCTTTTGAAACTTAAGGAAGGGAAAGTAGATATTCTAATCGGCACCCACAGATTGTTAAGCAAAGATATTGATTTTAAGGACCTTGGATTGTTTATTATTGATGAGGAACAAAAATTTGGTGTAAGTGCTAAGGAAAAGCTTAAACAGTTTAGAGCTAATGTAGATACCCTTACACTAACTGCAACTCCTATTCCCCGAACTTTACAATTTTCGCTGATGGGAGCACGTGACCTAAGTATAATAAATACAGCACCACCAAACCGGCATCCCATTCAAACACAAATCAGATCGTTTGGAGCAGATGTAATAAGTGATGCTATCAATTACGAAGTCTCACGAGGCGGACAGGTATTTTTTGTCCACAACAGAGTGCAAAATATAATGGATGTGTATGATATGTTGGTCAAATTTGTTCCCGGTGTTCGTATTGGAATAGGACACGGACAAATGGAAGGGCAAAAACTTGAAAAGGTTATGCTTGATTTTATTGATGGTGATTACGACATACTTCTTGCTACAACTATAATTGAGTCGGGACTAGACATCCCAAATGCTAATACGATTATTATTAATGATGCACAAAATTTTGGGTTAAGCGATTTGCATCAACTTAGGGGAAGGGTTGGTCGATCGAACAAACAGGCCTTTTGTTATTTGTTGTCACCTCCACTTTCAACTTTAACTTCGGAAGCGAGAAAAAGACTTAAAGCAATAGAAGAACATGGAGATTTGGGAAGTGGTTTTAATATTGCTATGCGCGATCTCGATATTAGAGGTGCGGGAAATATATTAGGTGCTGAACAAAGTGGATTTATTTCTGATATCGGTTTTGAAATGTACCAGAAGATACTTGACGAAGCTATAGTTGAACTAAAGGAAAGTGAATTTGCTGCTCTTTACAATACCGAGCAGATAGCAGAAAACTATGTTAGTGATTGCATCCTTGAAACTGATATGGAAATTCGTATTCCCGATAATTATGTAACTAACATTACTGAACGATTAAGTTTATATAAGGAACTTGATAGTATTAAAGATGAAAAAGCGATTGAAAAGTTTAGCAATATTCTAGTGGACCGTTTTGGACCCATGCCATCACAAACCTCATCTCTGCTAAATATTGTAAGATTAAGGTGGGAAGCAAAACAAATTGGAATAGTAAAGTTATACTTGAAAAACAACCGTATGACAGGTTACTTTACTGGCATACATGATTCACCATTTTTCCAAACCGACAAATTTGGAAAAGTATTAGAGTTTATTAAAACTAATCCTTCATCTGCAATAATGAAAGAAGTGAAAGGAAGTTTAACTCTCAGGTTTGAGAAAGTTTCGTCCGTTGAGAAGGCGATAGCATTATTACGTGTTATTTCTGATAATAAAAGTGGAGAGAAGTTAGGGAATAGGGATATAAGGGAAATAGGGGTGTTATAATAGAGTCGTCGCACAAAATGATTTTAATTGGAATTCTGATAATGGCTACATACTATTATACTTAAGGTATATAGGTTTTGATTTACTGAAAGTTCTTCAAAAAAAGTGAAATTATGGTTGAAAATGAACTTTATTCCACTATCTACTTTGCTCCGATATCCCTTTACCCCTGTTTCCTTGTACCAAATTTCCACTAATTCTCCTAAACTCCTTTTTCTATCTTTGCATAACTTTAAATTGCATAATCGATAGCTATAATTCATTTATCATGCGTTTACAAAAATTACTGTTTTTTATTTTCTCAATTACTGTTTTCCTTTACTCTTGCTCAGAATATTCAAAAAAAGAAAAAGTAGTCTATAACCCTTCTACACTTAAAGAATTGCATGATGGGTTTTTTGATGCTGAAATTACTCCTGAAATTATTGAAACTAACAATTCGGAAATTACGATTATTGTTACAGGACACATCTATCCTTTACTCAATTATCCACATATTTATAACACTCTGATTGACAGTATAATGAGTCAGAATCCGGATTATATATTTCTACTCGGTGATTTAGTGCGTGATAATGTTGATAAAGAATGGGATTCTATTTTTATGAGATTTAACAAGATAGATAGCAAGTTATTTTTTGCCCCTGGCAACCATGATTTGAATTATCATTATGAAAGATGGGAAGGGAGTCGTGAGCATCAGTTCGAAGCTGAAATGAATTATGTAAATGAAATTGGTTACAGATATAAATTATTGAAGGACAATTTTGCAAATTATGTGTTTATTAACCCTAACGATTCTTTAGATAGAGTACTGACATATTTAGATATAATTAAGCCAGAGCTGGATACGTCAAAACTATTGATATTACTAAGTGGCCAATCTCTATGGCATAACAAGCATCAAAAAAAAGATGATAACAGAACTTGGGTTAGTAAAGCCTTTACTCGTGATGAAATTCTGCCTGAAGTTGAATATTTTGATTATTTGATACATGGAGATTGGGGAGGCAGTTTCTATCAGGGGTTTTGGAAGAAAAGTACAGGAAGATTTAATGTAATAGGCACAGGTAACAGGAAACCTGGAGACTCATTATTTGTTACGAAGATGATTATCTCAGAAAATGGAATTAAAGCCGGACCTGTTAAAATAGAGATACCTCCAGAAAGCAAATGGTTTAGAAATAAGTAACCATTAACTTATTAGCAACTAATCATACTTGCTGATTCCATTTTTTGTCACAACCCAAATATTCTTTTGCTTATCCTCAAAAATTTCCTTTATTTGGTTACTACCAAGTCCATCGTCAACAGTATAATGTTTGTTTTCAGAACCAACTATCACAAAAATTCCGTTTTTATCGGTACCAACCCAAATCTCTCCAATGGAACTTTCATATATTGATGTTACACTCCAATCTTTTTTGGGTTTGTACACCAATTTTAGGCTATCGGAAGTTAGTTGATAAAGTCCCTCCTGTCCTGAAAACCAAATTGATTTGTCTTTGGCAAGCACTATATTATCAAAATTATCATCCTCAATTTTGTATTTCTTTGTTAAACTCTTCCAGTTTTTTCCATCATAATTAGAAAGTCCCTTTTTAGAAAAAGCAATCAGCTCATCTTCTAAATCAATTAAATCGCTAACGCTACCTTTAATTTTGATATTATCTTTAGAGAATGGTTTCCATTTGTCATTCTCATAGACAACCAACGAATTAAACCTATTGTCTTTTTTATTGAAAGCCCACAATCGTTTTTCTTTATCTTCAAACAAGTCGTAAGTATTATTTCCTTTTATACCTCTGTTCTTCTCATATTTAATCCATTCATCACCAACCTGTTTTGCAATTCCGTATTTTGTAGCAACCCAAATTTCTTTACTCGATAACTCTATAACTTTGTTGCATATGTCGGAAGGTAACTGTTCTTTGTCAAACTTAGTCCAGTCTTTTCCATCAAATTTATACAGTCCATCAAGATTTGTGAACCAAATATTTCCTTGAGTGTCCTGCATATAGGAAGTAAAATAATCCATCGGATCTCCTATTACTACAGCTGCAGAACCGCCAATGTCACCTGGAAATTTGATCCAAAGAAAACCATTGAACACTTGTATCATTCCTTCAGTTAACGCAAATCCAATATCTGAAATATCTTTTAAACTCGTTTCCTTCTCCAGTGTAACCCATATCCATCCACGCCTATCCTCAAATATATCTTTTACAATAAATCCGTCATTATTACCATCATAAAAAAATGTCCAATAATTACCGTTATATATAAATATTCCCTTTTCAGATATAACCCATAGTTTGCCATTTGATGTTTCAAATAATTGAGTCACTCTACCAAGGCTAATATTTTTTCCTTTATTATCAACAATACTTTTTATTGGTACCCAACTATCTCCCGTATAAGCATTAATACCAGAGTTGGTTGCAGCCCAAATAATTCCTTTGTGGTCAAGCTTAGTTAAAAGTATATTGGAGGATGTAAGACCGTTACTTTTATTATATGTTGTAAATACCTCTTGAGCATTTAAATGTATAGTTTCAGCAAAAAGTGAACTTTTCACGAGTCAAATTTAAGATATATATTTTATAATTTTATTAATCTTAAAAAGTAAAGAAAATGGCTAGG
>Ga0207984_1000683_pt1 | contig 19208 bp, 16 predicted proteins | sample ETNtaG_30_FD_185760 | JGI IMG/M metagenome (GOLD analysis project Ga0207984, IMG submission 185760) | Marine microbial and viral communities from oxygen minimum zone, Eastern Pacific Ocean - ETNP201306PF43B (SPAdes) (version 2) | ecosystem: Environmental > Aquatic > Marine > Oceanic ...
GTTTTAGAGCCTCTAAATTTTGATACCTCCGTTTCACTCCCTATCGCCTGTATCTTTCCTTCATGAACAGCAACGGCCTGGGCTTCAGGATTATTATCATCGACAGTTATGATATTCCCACCTAAGAATATTTTGTCAGCTTGGTTTTGCTGAGCCTGTATATCCTTTCCTCCAAATATAGATAGAGAAGACACAAAAAAAGATAGAACGATTCCACCTGCCAAAAAGTGCTTACGGATGAGTCTTGATTTCAATTTAATGTTCTTTTGTTGATGTCCGTCATCAAATGATTTAGCGCCACTTGTAGGTTGATCTACAGAAGTTGGCCTCTATTGTTAATGTGGCTCGTTAAAGACTTAATCCGACGAGATGACCGCTGTGGATCGCAGCCATCAGATTCCGAGGCGATTGGCAGTCACCGACTCGATCGACATCAACTCGGGCTGTCAGCAGGGGTTCTAGCGTGTCTATCACGATGCGGGGCGTCACGTAGATCACATCGTCAATTTCTTCGAATCGCCGGTCCTCTCCAGTGAAGACGTTTCGACAGGTCACTGTATTTTCGCGGTAATCAACCAGGTCGTGAGCAGTAACGATCTCGACTTGAGCATGGTGCAATCGACGGTGGATACCGATCGCACTGCAGTAGTTGACGTTCTGCGCAATCTGGGTTCGAGGAGTCACGAGAATCACATGATCAAAGTATTGAACCATAAGGTCGACCACACCATATGCGCTGGCACCATGGTCCATGTCGAAAAAAAGAGCGCCACCTGCTGAGTGCTGATTGGTGTGGTTGGAGACGAAAAAATCAGCCGCCGTAACCGGATCGGCGTCCAGAGAGAGACCGGGAGGTCGGCGCAAGGTAGCCCCGGTGGCAAGAACAACGGCATCCGGCTGACCGTCGAGCACAGTAGTGGCATCCACACGCTGACCGAGTTCCATCACTACGCCGTGGCGTTCGGCCATCTGTTGCTGATAGCTGAGAATCGCCGCAACCTCCGCCCGCCCAGGGAGTTCGACATCCAGCCGCAAACGGCCACCCACATCGGTGGATGCACCGTAGAGGTTGACCCGGTGCCCCCGGGCAGCAGCCACCCATGCGGCTTCAAGTCCCGCTGGGCCAGCACCTACTACAGCTACTGACTTGGGCACAGCGGTCGTTTCGATGCAATCCTCCGACAGCGCTTCCCCGAGCGCCCCGAGGTACGGATTGTGATGTTCAGCCAGGGGTTTTCCCATGTGCACTTCACCCCAGCACCAGTTGTCAAACACAGTTGGCCGGATGTCGGTACGCCCGGTTTTGGCTTTCTCTGCCCAGGCCGCATCGGCGATCAGCGCTCGCGCCATACCGACCAGGTCACCGTAGCCGTCTGTTATGATTTGTTCAGCCAGCGCTGGAGAGTTGATTCGCCCAAGCGCCATCACCGGGATACCGTTGCTCGCCGTGCGCATCTGTTTGTGGATTTCGATGAAATGACCCGGTCGAAAGTGAAGATCAGGCACATGCGTTTCTAGGCTGAGGCTGAAGTTGCCTTGTCCATAACTGAAATAGTCAAAATACTCAGTCGCGGTGAAGCAACGAGTCAGACGTTCCGATTCAGTTGGATCAATGCCACCCGGCACTCCTTCATCGCCCGGCATCTTGAGGCCGATGATGAAATTCGCACCACAGGTTTCACGAATCCCAGCTGCGATCTCGCGCACGAAGCGTGTCCGACCGTCAATGTCACCACCGTAGGCATCTTCTCGAGTATTAGACCAGGGTGACAAGAACTGGCTGATCAGATAACCATGAGCCCCATGCAGTTCAACGCCAGCAAAACCACAACGGGCTAGCCGATGGGCCGTTTTGACAAAGGCACCCACGACCCGCTCGATTTCTGTCGCGGACATCACGTGCGGCACTGTCCAACTCAGAGAATCCGGTTGTTCTGATACGCCGATAGGTGATCTCGTTGGATGCCATAATTGCTGGCGACCGGGGTGCCATAACTGACCCAGCAGTGCACCACCTGCCGCATCAACGAGTCGGGCTGTCTCTCGGAAGCCGGCCTCGTTGTGTTCATCGAAACCAGTCACGATGGCCTGCTGAGCCAGGGCTTCAGGATCGACTGCGATAATCTCTGAAACAAGAAGGCCGACACCGCCGCGTGCCCGCTCGACCAGAAACGAAACCCAGCGGTCAGTAATCGTGTTATCGCGCCCAAAGTTAGTTAGCGTTGCTGCTAGTGCTACGCGGTTGCGTATCTCCCGGTTACCGAGATTGATGGGGGAAAAGAGATTGGGGCAGGCGGTGCGGTTCAATGTTACATTTCTGCGGTCTATTCGTTACAAGAGAGCCGCAATGGTCGGCAAACGTTTCATAGTCCCTATTCTACTTCTCTACTTCTTTGTAGGTTAATAAGCAGCCAAAGGAAACTTTTCGGGAATTCTGGACCTGACGACTGACTGAATGGACCTGGCATCCTTCATTTGGATATCCACATTTGGCATCTTGATCTGTGCCTCTGTGGTTTGGTGTGGGATTTTTGTCTATCGGTTTATTCGCGCCCGCTGGAACACCGACGGCGATTAAATACCTCTGACAGGTACTTCGCCAGCAAGGACTTCAGGCGTGACACAAACGCCGCTTCGTCGTTGACAATTGTCTGGCAGACTGTAGGATCGCATGTCGCTTCTAGGAATTCGAACCTGTTATCGTTTGAGCAACTGAGCGTGATCATTGCACCGTTTGCGTTTCTTGCATCAAAACTAGCTGCCCCAGCACAAGGAGATATGTCGTGAAAATTGGAGTCATGATCTTCCCAACGGACAAGTCAATTCAGCCGATTCAGCTTGCAAGGGAAGTTGAAGCGCGTGGATTCGAATCGCTCTGGTTTCCCGAACACAGTCACATCCCCATCAGTCGCGAGACGCCTTGGGGTGGCAGAAAGGGTGCGCCACCGCTTCCGGAAATGTATTGGCGTGCACACGATCAGTTTGTCGGACTTGCAGCCTGCGCCGCCGTGACTAAGAACATTCGTCTCGGTACGGGTATTACCCTCGTTGCACAACGCGATCCCATCTGGTTGGCCAAAGAGGTAGCAAGCGTGGACATGATTTCCAACGGTCGATTTGAATTGGGTGTTGGTTACGGCTGGTGCGTCGAAGAAATGCGCAATCATGGTGTTGTCTTTAACCAGCGACGCGAGCTGCTACGCGAAAAAGTTCTATTAATGAAAGAACTGTGGACGCAGGATGAGGCAAGCTACCAAGGAGAACACATAGAGTTCGAGAAAAGCTGGGCCTGGCCAAAGCCGACGCAGCGACCGCATCCTCCGATTCTGATGGGTGGCTCGGTGGGGCCGAAAACTGCAGCGCACATTGCTGAGTTCTGTGACGGCTGGCTGCCTTTGGGCGGCGCGCATAACATCGACTCTGGGCTTACCCAGATTAGGGATGCGTGCGTCAAAATTGGTCGTGATCCTGCAAGTATTGCATTGAGCATGTTCTATGCGCGCGGGGCTAACGCGGAAGACCTGAAGGCCCATTCCGATCTCGGCGCGTTGCGAGGAATCTTGCCGTTGCCTTCCGAGGGCGCCGACGTAGTCTTACCGCTGCTCGACAAACACGCTGCGTTGATGAATTAAGTCGTTAAATGGGCTGGAAACAATAGTGAATACTAATAATCCAGTCGTTCTTCCATTCCGCAAGTTCATCAGCTCTAGCAAGCGCCATTTTCAACGATCCACTTTGCCAGTTGAAGATAACGGGCAGGGAAATGTTTAGATGATGGAACTCACTTCTCTCAAAATGTTCGATCCAGTTATAGAAGAAATCGATGATTTTTTCGCCAAAGGAGGATGGACATATGATGTCTATCCTCTCGCCATGTAGGAGAATGACCGTCAGAATAGACTTGTAACGCAGTTCAGAATCACGTTGTACCTGACACCATAACTTTAACCATTTGTGCTGTTATCCTAATCCTTAATCACATATTAATGCACATTGATCCTGCCCACGTCAGTGGCAGTGAATTCCCTAATGCTCAGGGTGATGCTCAGAATATCTATCGCATCATCGCTTCGTTATTTAAGTCAGGTGTTTCAAAATGACCTAAAACTCTCCCTTGGGCTATCAGACTATCCTGTCAAACTGGGGCTGGCAGGGTACAATCCTTCGGACCTGACACTACATACTCACGTTAACGACTTCTAAACCTGGATGAGGCTACCCTATGGTAAAATCTAACTATACATTTGAAAAACGGCAAAAAGAGCTTGCCAAAAAGAAGAAGAAAGAAGAAAAACGTCTGAAGAAACTGGCTGCAGCTGCCGGAAATAACCAAACTGGTCAAGCCCAGTCAGACAACGATCCGGCCGATATTGACGGTCGCGTTTGATCTGGCGCTAAAGAATTTCTCTATTCCCATATAGAAGCGGTGACTTCAATATGGGATTCCATTTCTCTCACCGAAACAAACTAGAGTAAATAGTATGGCTAAAGGTACAGTAAAGTGGTTTAACGCAGACAAGGGCTACGGATTTATTACTCCGGAAGCTGGTGGTAAGGATCTGTTTGTTCATCATTCCGACATTCAAGCCGGCGGTGGATATGCAACGTTGAGCGATGGCCAAGCCGTTGAATTCGAAGTTGGTCAAACCGAAAAAGGCCCATGTGCAAAGCAAGTTGTTGGCGTTTAAGCTACTAGAAGTGCAGGTACGGCGAAGATTCCATCTGGTGAAAAGACTCTGGATGCTTGTCAATACCAAAGGAATTAGCACTGTGCCCAGAATGTAGCCGAAACTTCGGAGGTCCTCCCACATCTGAATTTTCCCATCATGTCGATGCGGCCTGAGGCCAGCGCCCATTCCCCGGCTTCATGGTGTTTTTGGGGAGCAAGATGTTGAAACGGTCCCGGTACTCGACATCCAACTTCGCCGATATGTGATCGGGGTAATGTGTGGACAGAGTCTCAACAACCGTGTTCCGGGCCCGTGCCTCCATGTCGTGCGCGCCCTCTTCCTCCCACACCGCTGGGCTGGTGCGGTCAGACAGCGCCGGATAGCGATATTCACTTTCCATCAGGCTCAATGTCTGGTCGTGGCCCAGATAATGGCCTGGACCATTTACATTCACATCTGCAATGACATCAAGCGACAGGGTCTCGTCACTGACCTCAATGCCGCGCACCGTGCGCAGGATGCTGCCCAGCATATCGTTGTCGATGACAAAGCTTTCCAGGATGCAACTCATGAGGCTGCCATGCATGCCGGCTGATTCGTGCACCATGCTGGCGCCGGCCAACCCGGCCAAGGCGGTGGTGTAGGCTTTCTCATACCCCGATTGGGCGTCCGGTACTTTGGAATCCGCCATACCCGCCGGAACACTGGTCGGCAAATTATAGAATTTACCCATCTGCGCCGAAGCGCCGGATAGCAGCGCCTGTTCAGGACTGCCGCCACTCATGGCACCAGTGCGCAGGTCCGCAACGAACGGCCACGGACCGAAAGCCACCGGATGACCGGGAACGACAGCATGCGCGTAAACCAGGCCAGCAAGCGCTTCGGCGATGACCTGCACCAGTGTACCTGCCAGCGCGGCAGGGGATGTTGCACCGGCCTGTGGCGCCGAGGCGATCATCAGGGGGAGGCCTGCACGGATCGAGGCCTCCTTGATCTTGCAACGTTCTTCTGCATAACGCAGCGGCGGCACCCCGTCCCCTTGAACTGAATGGCAACACGGCGTTTCTCGGAACCGCCCCGACCCGCCCAGCGCCATATCGAACATGGTGGTTACCATTTCGACAGATTCTTGCGAACCCAGGGTAATACCCCAGGGCTTGGATGTTCCCGTGATCAGCGCATAGGCGGTATTGATGTCTAGATCCATGGGCGTTGGCATGTCGCGCGCAATCAGGGGGCGATAACACCAGTGAATATGGGGTAAGGTATCGATCAGCCGCACCACATCATAGAGATCGAGCAGCGTGGTATCGCGATAGACCTTAGTGTGAAAATCGCGAATATTGACTGCACCCCCGGCGGTACCGAAATGAACATGATCGGGTGAAATATCGAGATTTCGTTCCCCATCAAGGGCATGCAACGTCCATTCTCGCCGGGTCGAGGCAAGCACATCCTCAACCATGGCACGCGGAATCAGAATGCGCCCGGCGTCACTCAACCGGGCTCCCTGCTCAAGCATGGTATTTGCACCCTCGGGGATATCACCGATGACACCCATGCCAACGGTCTCGAGGATTTTCAGAGCCCCTTCATGGATGCGCAGAATATCCGGCTCACTGAGGGCGTGATACTGGCAGCCGGTCTGCCTGGTGCGGGTGATGGTTCGTTCATCCACCAGAGCCCCCCGCTGGGCGATGCGGGCGGAACGTCCGCCACTGCGCCGCGACGAATTCTTCCCAGATACCGTCATAGGCTCAGATCTCCCGGGCAATCATCAGGCCCTCGTAGATCGCCTCTTCGGCGGTCCTCGGGCTCAGGCAATCGCCGACCATGTGGATTTCTACGCCGCTGCCCTGTAACTGATCTTCCAGCGTGGTCACCGACTGATGGCCCTGTGACAGGACCAGGGTGTCTACTTCTTCACAGACAATGGGGTTGCCACTGGCAGTATGGTGAAAATAAACGGTGTTCCCGTCTGTACCGAACAGGCGGGCATAGGGAATAATTTCAACCTCGAGCGCGTGCAGTTTTCCGGCCCATGTATCACGCAGGTAGATCTGCAGGTTTTGCCCAGCATGGGTGCCATCTACCGCCAGTCTGACACTGCAGCCTTCCTGCGCCAGCTTTTCAGCCAATCCGACGCCGATCCAATCGCACCGCCAGTCTGCAATGACCACAGAGCTACCGGGGTCGGCTTCACCTTTAAGTAGCTGCCAGGCTTCAACGACATGGGTGTCGACACCGATTGTCGCATCCGACTGAAACGGTATCGCTCCAGTTGCAATAATGACGGTATCCGGGAATGACTGCTCCACTAATGCAATATCCACGTGCGTGTTCAGGCGAACCTCAACCCCAGTCAGATCCATCTCGCGCCGCAGGTTATCCACCAGAACGCCAAATTCCGCCCGACCCGGCAGGGTCTGGGCAAGCAGAACCTGCCCACCAAGTTGCCCGGACTTCTCACACAAGATGACCCGATGACCCCGTTGCGCGGCAACCGCCGCCGCCTTCATACCACCAGGCCCACCGCCCGCCACCAGAACCGAGCGTGGCTTGCTGGCTTTCGTGTGAGCACCCAACGTCAGTTCCCGCCCCGAGATGGGGTTCTGGATACATGAGATCGGAACACCCTGATGATAGTGGCCTATACAGGCCTGGTTACAGCCGATACAGGCAAGGATATTATCGAGATCGCCCCGCCTCGCCTTGTTAGGCATCTCGGCATCGGAAATCAGGGCACGGGTCATGCCGCACATGTCGGCCTGTCCGTTTGCCAAAACCTGTTCCGCCAGTTGTGGCTGATTGATGCGTCCCACAACAAAAACCGAGCGGGTGAATACATCCTTGATGGTGGCGGCGTGGGGAGCTGTGTAAGCATGTTCGAAAGCCATGGGTGGCACCACATGGGCTGAACTCCCCAACCCGGCCATGGATCCCATGGTGACGTTCAGGTAATCCAGGTCAACCAGACCATCCATCCTGCGGCAAGCGTCCAACACCATCTGGCTGGTCAGGCCTGTCGGTTCGTCTTCGTGCGCGGAAATGCGGATGCCGATGATACGGTCCGGGCCGATAGCCTTGCGGACGGCGGTGACAACCTCGGCGATAAAGCGAAAGCGCTTTTCTTCCGATCCACCAAACTCGTCATCACGACGGTTGACATCAGGGCTAAGAAACTGCGCCAGCAACAAGCCATGGCTGGCGGTCATCTCGACCCCGTCAAAGCCCGCCTCCGCCATGCGCTGGGCGGTATCAGCGTGGGCTTGGATCACCTCCCAGACATAATCCGTGGACATCGCCCGCGGCATAGTGTGGAACCGGTGGTCAGGAACCGTGGACGGCGCGCAAGGCACACTCAACAAACCGCCGTAGCCATGGGCGATGCGGCCGCCATGGGCGATCTGGCCAAAGACTCTGGCACCATGCTTATGAATCGCCTCGGCGATTTTGCGGTAGCCGGGGATACACTCATCCTTGCTGGCGTCGATGTAGGATGATGTGGTGACGGCATCGCCATGGGGGCGGGCCGCTTCGGTGACGACTAGCCCCGCTCCGCCTGCGGCGCGGGCTTCATGGTAGGCTGCCATCTCATCGGTGGGTAGCCAGTCTCGAGCCAGAATGGTCTGGTGTCCGCTAGAGAATATCCTGTTGCGAATCTCGATACCACGAATTATGTGGGGCGTAAACAGGTGCTTGAATGACATGGGAGGCCTCTTGGTTTCCTACCATATAGTTGAGCGCGTATTTAGGCTTTCACGCAACGCCCGAAATGGCTGTCAGTTAAGTGAATCAGTTTCATAGTTTTATACCACGGTTGTGGACTACATTACGCGTCTACTATCTTATATTTTTCCGCCTAAAAAATATCTAAATTCCGGGCCCATGTACACGTTGGGTGTGCCGAAATAATGTAGAACCTCATTCGGGATGGTGCACGATAAACAGTATTTGACTGTAGTCAATGAGGAAAGATTCAATAGAATTTTCTCTTAATGAAGCGCAAGCTGTCCATTGACCCTTAGAGGCTTATGATATTATTTCAACGCGTGAGTATCTGATTCACAACTTTTCGCAAGAGAAGGAGAATACTAATGTACTTTAGAGTAACCACCTATGGGTTTGATGAAAGCCGGTTTGATGAATTCCTCGTGAAGGCCGACGAGACGCTGCGAGATAATCTGAAAGCCATTGCCGGACTTGAATCTGTCCACTCGTGCCGAGTTGGCGAAGGACAAGGAATGATCGTCGCAAGCTATGATAGCGAGGCATCGGCTGTGGCCGCACAACCCAGAATTCAAGAGATTTTTGGCGAGATGGCTGAATTTATGACCAGTCCACCTGAAGTTAAGGGGGGAAATGCGATCTGGACAATGTAGACCGTACAGAAAGCTTATGGAAAGCCTCGCAAAAGCGGGGCTTTTTTCATGCTGGCTTTGCGACAGAAGAGATTAGATAACAGGCAAATAACAACCTTATAAGACACGATAGACAAAGAAGACGAGTTTATTAAGCAATACATCGAACCTTATAGTCATGTGATAGTCGCTGTTAAAGATGCAGGCGAATCTGGTGTGAGTGCCAGGACGGTGACACGGGGCGTAGATCCCCTCAACCGGCGACCAGCCAATCACAGCGTCAAGTCAGGCTATCCTGTATCCGCCGATAGTTCTAACTCGGGATGATCAGGACTGGAAATCTTACGCCATTGCTCATGGGCACGATGACGGAGACAGTATCGTCATTTTCCACCGCTACGCGAGCAATTTCTCCGCTGCTTAAATCGATCTGTTCACCATGGGCGGCGCCGAAGGGAACTGACAATTCCGTCGCATGCGTGTCGGGCAGGGCAAGCACGATGGTTCCCTTGCCGACCTGAAGTTGGATATAACGGCCACCGGGACATTCACCCACTGCGCATGCACTGATCTCGCCGCCCACCCTATTTAAGGCCGCGTTCAGGTATCGCACAAGATGGAATCCCGGGCGCGGGTTAAACATTCGATCCAGGACGCCGGCCCGGGGGAAATAGCCTCGGTCAATGTCGACGAAAGTATCGGCGTAGACAGTGACGTTGTCGAAGGTCGCGGCAGCGGCCATGGCCTCGGCGATGCGGCTAACGCTCAAATAGTCATCGGCTGTTTCCAACGCAGGGTTAGCACCGAACATGCGCAAATGTACGGAAGCGGCGACGCCCAAGTCCGTGGCGATAGCGCTGGCCGTGGCGGCTGTCGCCCAGGGTGACATTTCCAGTGTCAGCCGGAAAACCACCCCGCTCAGTGCACCGGAAAGCTCCGGACGGGCCAGGGCATCGGCCATCTGGTTTCGATCGTCGGCCAGGAAACCATGGTTAATGGCATGGTAATATTTTCCCGCCTCGCTGCGTTGCTCATCGATGGATCTGAGCCGCGAGAGATAGACGGGCACCACGACGGCCCGTGCTATTTCACCGACTCCGCCGATATCCCTCTCCAGGACCTCCCAGTTGAGACCAATTTCCCAGGCCGAAAAAATGTCCTGGTGGGTAGTGATCAGGTCGCGGTGGCGCGGGGAGGGATTGCCGAAAGAGAACAGGGTGAATTCGTGGCCGTGGGATTTCAGCATGCGCAGGCGATCGATGTTATCTGGTATCTGTAGATCCTGGAATGGGATCCGAATCTTCTTAACCCCCATTTCCCAGAGCGCCATCAGCGGGTAGTCGTTGCGAACTTGCTTGCGGTCAAATTCATCGAGGCCACCGGTGGGCGGGATCTCGACGATCTCCATCCAGTTCTGGCGCATGTCGAAGCCGAAATCACCGCGCCTGTTGAGGCGTGGATGCACGGGAGCGATGCACGATGGCTCGGCTACGACCGGCGAGCCCAGTGCGGCCTCATTACCGTAGGTGCGAACGATATCGCAGACGTGACCTCCCTCGTGAACGTGGACGATGAAATAGCCCAATTTCGGTCTATCGTTGCGACCGAATTCGCTGCCCGGACCGGGGGAGATTCGATACATCTCGCTGTAGTCCAGTCGCACGAAAGCTGTCGACGGCAACAGGTAACAGTCCGTTTCGCCATGGCGATAGAACCAGAAATTGTGCACGTGGCCCATAAAAATCGCCTCGACATCATACTTTTCCAGAAGATTCAACATCCAGGTGCGACCCGGTTCACCGATGTTGTCGTAGTTCTCTTGCTCGTCGGGTTTCGAGAAATAGGGCGGATAATGGCTGTACAGGAATAGGCGTTTGTCTCTGTTCGCTGCCAGGTCGGTTTCCAACCAGGTCTGTTGCTCCTCCTCAGCGGTGAAACCCGAATTGATGATCTGGGCATTGACGATGATGAAGTGGCAGCCGTCATGGTCGAAGGACCGATACTGAGCACCGAAGTGTTCCTCCCAGAGCGCCAGGTAGTCCTCATGGATGCGGGCTGCCGGGGCCCAGTCGTTGGGCTTGTCACCAACGTCGTGGTTGCCCGGTGTCAGGTAGAGAGGGTGTTTCAGCTCTTTGACCTGCTCATGAAATCGCGCCGCTGCTGCAGCGTAGAGGTCTGGGATGGCGGGCACTGGGTGGACCAGGTCGCCGACGTTAACCACGAAGGCCAGATCACGGGTATTCAGATCACGGATCACATGGCGCATACGCCGATTAGCCAGGCGGTTAACCTCAAAAGGAGAATTACAGTCGTCCTCACCCTGGTTGACGTGCGTGTCGGTGATCACGCCGAAACTGAACAGGTGCCGGCCGAGCGGGTCAGAGTTCAATGGTTCGCTGGTCATGGATAGCTTCCAATTTGAGTCGTGGGAAAAGACCTATACCGCATATGAAAATACCTTACCCACCGATACCCCGTATCCCATCCAACGGAGGTGGATGGACGGCGATCAGCGCTCACCAAAATACTCAGAGTAGTTCAACGATGATCTCCGTTGGCCCATCGGGCGCGTTGATCGCCCAACCAGGCCCCGCCAGATCGTAGGGGCAAGAGGAGACGGCACAGATGAGATCCATGCGAGCCTTCAGCACGACATAACCACCCGGCTTGACCACAGGCGCAGCCGGTGTATTGAACATGAAGCCGTCCTCCACCGTTGTGCTGGTGAAGAAATTGACTGCGAGGGGGATCACGGTAATGTCATGACCCAACTCACCCATCGCAATTTCGAGGTTTTCAGCGCAGCTCCTATGATGGCCCTCGACGCCGAACTGCTTGTAGCGAATAGCATCGCAGGGAGCGATGATCAGGTCGTGGATACCATCGGCCCCGTCCTCGACAAAATCAAGCATCGGTCGGCGGAAGCAACTTAGAAAGGTGTCGCCAACCCGAGGGTGTAATGCCCGTGTCGGCATCCAGGTATGCGGCGGTGACAACCACTCGCTGATGTCCTCGGCACAAAAAGCAAAGAAGTCGGCGGACTGCTGGCCCTTGGGGGTGATGATGCGCAGACCCTGGCCCTCACTGAGGTGAAACGCGCGGCCTTCACCTGCTGGAATAGTCAATCTTTCCATCTGCTGACCCTCTCTTTCACTGTGCCGTGTGGATGGTTGCAAAGGCTAACGGCTGCTATCGGTTACTACAACACACTATCCCAAAGCGTGCCTGGCTTTGAGCAGGCAGATCTGGCCGAACTAAAGAAACTATCTTAGCCAACAATGCAGCCATGTTTCTTTCACGAGCAAAAGGCATGTCGCAGGCCCGGCCACCGAGAGCATGGGCCACAGCATTGCCAGTCACCATCGCCTTGGTAACAAACCCTCTGAAACAGGAATGACCTTACAAGATAATCGGTGGCGCTTATATCGGTTTAGTGATTCTCCTAAATATCAAAGTCGAGCCAGATCGGGTTAGGAGATGAGAGACCCCCGGAGCAAGGCGGAAACGTCCGCCGTTGGCAGAATCGCAAGATTCTCCGGCGATACAAAGCGCTCGGTCAGAACAGCTGCGTCGGCCCCGAACTGCGGGCCCAGGGTCTCCTCTGCCATTCGCTCTAACAACAATCTGATAAGTTTCACTATACATCGCCATGATCACTTACATTTTGGCGGAGAGGTGTTTGGGAGAACAGTAGGTTCCTGCACAATTCTGTAACAGCAAATTGTAGATATCAGATCGGCACAAAATGAATTCTGCTGGGGAAAACAACACGAACAAGAGTCCAGGCTGGTCCTCTATACACATTTAAGAGCAGAGAATTTGATGGATAGTATGGATTAAGATAATAGAATTCCATCACAAGACCGATTCCAGCCTACGCCTATGAGAACTTTCGCTAGAGCGAAAGAAAACCGTCTAGGAGCCTTAATTTGTATATAACAATGTACAAAATAAACGCAGCGATACATCCAAATACTAGATTTCTTGCGAATTTTCTAATAGCAGCTTCTTTTTGTTCCTTTGTTGGTTCTTCCATGCGGTTGAGTTCTTGGTAGTGGGTTTTTAGATCTTTTTCAACGCTGTATTGTTTTGCTCGCCTGAACTATAGATAGGCAGCTACCCCAGGGAGAAAAGCGGCCTTAATAGCTTTCTTTTCTAGACTGCGGTCTCGTTCTTCCATCATGGCGATTCAGTAACTGTTCTTTAATCAACCTCTAAATGAGGTTTATCAACTTTCATATAGGCCAATTTCTTTGCCAGCTTGCTTCCTTGGAACTCCAACACATCGATGCCGCGGATTACCGAGACATCACCATTATTATCAAGACTCAAACGCCAGCTGGCCAATACTTTTCCCGTCTCAACTTCAGCAAAAACATCCTCTCCGTCGAACCGAATTTTTCCTCGAGACCCACCAACCAACGGCTCAAAGGCGACTCGTATGGCTTCACGGCCAACGTGCCGACCTCCGCTGGAGTCTTCATAGACGGCATCCTCTGAAAAAAATGAGATCACATCATCAAGACTCATGCGATTAAACGCGTCTACAAATTGATCAGTGAGGGCGAGAAGCTCTTGTCTTCGATCTGTCATAATTAATCCTCGATTTGTTGGCGCTCATGGGCAATTGTACCTATTTCCAACACTGCGCTAATACCGAAAACCTCTCTGAACCCTTCATAAGCCCTGGCACTCGAGGGCTCTTCCTGGATCTGTTCAATCAACTCATAAGCTTTCTGATAATCTTGTAGCCCCATACAAACAAAGAAAACCGGGATTTTCCGACCCACTGCTTCAAGATCAAGTGGGTCAGTCGCTAATGATTTTTGACGAATTTTTCGAATTGTTGGTAGTTCCCATTGTGGGTCATTGATTGCGCAAGCCTCAGTTTATGCCTCTATAAAGAAGGTATCACGAGCGCTCTTGTGGGCTTCGACGCATTATTGGATCCACACTTGTTATCCCACAATCGAATAGCCTCATATGTAACATTTATTCCGTACTCAGAAAGTAAATCCTAAATACTTGGGTGACTGAGATTAATCGACAATAAAACCATACGGTCAATTAAGTGATTTCTGTCAAAACCTGTACCGCTGGTACATTTTTCACCCGACAATTGACGACGAACCACAGCTAACTTGTCGGTATCAAAGAGACAGATCTAAAGCAGATGAGCAGACATCTTGCAGGCCCCAAGTTGGTGGACAGCTAGTAGCGCTATGACTGCGTTGTCTCGCCAAAAAAGAATTCGTTGCATGATCGCGCTCGTCGCTGCAATGGCGGTGGTGTCGATCACCAGTTCCTTGAACTGGCCGATTTTGTCTGAAGCTCTGCGCAATCAGGGTTATAGCGAATCCATGATCGGTATTAATGCAGCTGCCCAGTTCGCCGGTATTATCCTAGTGGCTCTAGCCGCACCGCGGATCATCCCAGCTCTGGGATTCTTCAAGGCCATTGTACTCGGACTGATAGTGCTCGCGATAACGTTAATTGCTTTACCGACATTTCGCAGCTTCGAGACCTGGCTGGTGATTCGTTTCCTGCTTGGTATGGGCAATTCGCTGTTATTTACCACTGGTGACACGTGGATGAACCTCATTGTCAATGATCGGGTGCGCGGGCGTTGGATGGGCATCTATGTCACGGTCGGCATGGCCGGTTGGGCCGTCGGTCCGGTGCTCGGCGCTTATCTGGACCCGGACACTTACTGGCCCTTTGTTTGGGGACTGCTGGCAATCGTGGTTGCGGCAGGCTTGCTGCTGCCCACCCGAAGACTTGATGTCAGATTAAGGGTTTCCGAACAGGGAGTCGCTCTGGGTTTGGTGGCAGTATTTCTTGCCGCGCCCACGGTACTGCTGGCATCAGCCATGTTTGGTGTCGTCGAAGGTGCGATGCAATCTTTCGCCCATCTCTACACCATGGATGTACTGGGGGTACAATTTCGTCAGACCGGGTATGCAGTTATCTGGGTCGGTGCGGTAGCAGCTATTTTCTTTCAATACCCAATCGGTTGGTTGGCTGACGCAGTTAACCGTAGCTGGCTGCTGATTGCCTGTGTTCTGGCAATGATGATTTCGATCTTTTTGTTTCCGCTGCTTGTCGAAGGCGGGCGCGATGCCTGGTGGAAACCACAGTCACTGGCGCTATGGACCGTGGTCAGTATCTGGGGTGGTTCCATGGGGGGAATCTTCACCGTTGGCATAACCCTACTGGGAGAACGTTTTCGTGATGTAGAACTGGTTTCCGCCAACGCTGTGTTTTCTGTTCTGTTTGGTGTCGGCGGCCTGCTTGGCCCGTTCCTTGCCGGCACTGCAATGAGCGCAATTGGTCCCGCTGGCTTCCCATTGTCTCTCCTTGTAGCAGTCGTGGCCTACGCGTTGTTTGCGCTCTATCGGCAATTTACCCGCAGATAGCATCTTCCTTCTAGTTCAAGACATAGTTTTTTGTGGCTTCACCGATTTCTTGACTGTTGAAATTCAGCCTACCCAACTGAACGCTCAGTTCATCTTTACCGTGAACTTCTACGAACTGACTGATCTCCTCGTCTCTTTCTTCCAACCGCTTGAGAGCGCCAAAGCTCGCAATTTTTAATAGCCACGTATTCGGTCTGATTTTTCTAATCTTATAGGAGTATTCAATACAGGTATCGTAGTCGCCCAAGGTATAGGATCCCCAAACTAAGTCATCGACCAGTTGCTGACTCAAGGGATCGAGTTCATGAGCTTTCTGGAGTAACTCAATTCCCCTCTCATATTTCCCATTCAATATTAGCAATTTCCCATAAGGAGCGAGCACCATAGGATTGTTTGAATTCAGTTCAAACGCTTTCTTCCCGTGTGCTTCTGCTTTGTCGTAGTTCAAATCAAGGTGCAGAGAAATGTTGCACAGCAACCGGTGGCAGTCCCAATCATGATCGGTCAGTTCGTAGGCCTCTTCCAGTGTTGTTCGAATTCTCTTGTGCAGATCGTCATCGGATTCGTCGAACCAATTGTGGCCAAGTCCATCGGCCCAGGTGCAACAGCGTTCAGCGTATGCTCTTCCATTATTTGGGTCACTCTCGATAGCGTTGGTGAACATATCAACCGCAATATTGGCGTCCTCCTTGGTTAACTTTCGCTTGTGAAACTTACCCTGGAGAAGATACTCATAGGAAGTCATTTTGTTGGTCGGTTTTCGTTTGGCCCGACTCAAGCTAGTCACCTCGATTTCATTCAGAACCGTATTTGCCATTTTACTGACGATTTCATCCTGGATCTCGAATACATCATCCATAGTTCTGTCGTAGCGTTCACTCCATATCGACTCACCCGAGATAGGATCTCCCAATTCTGCAGAAATGCGCACCCGGTTGCCCGCTGACCGAATACTCCCGGTGATCACATAGTTCAATTTGTATTTTTCGGCTGCTTCTTTCACATCGATAGGATTATCTTTGTAATCAAAGGTCATATTACGTGACATGATTTCAATCGAATTAATCATTGATAGTTCTGTGATGATGTCATCCACAATACCATCGACGAGAAAATCATTGTCTTCGCTTTTGTTTAGGTTTCTGAAAGGGAGCATCATCAGGCGCGGTTTGAGATTGCCATCTTTCGTTGCCTTTGCGACTCCATTATCTGAAGGAGAAACAATTTGCGCATTCAGTTCCGCTGAAGCAGTTCTATCTTTCAGGGAAGGTGAGATTTGATAGATCTCAAAATCACCTTCTATATTCTTGAGTTTAGTGTTACCCAAATTGTCAATCGCAATTTCGATACGCTTAACGATCTTTTCATGCACTGTTCGAGACAATAGTATGCAACCAGGTTCACAGAGGCTCTCAAGTCTTGCTGCAACGTTGACCCCGCCACCATAGATATTGTCACCCTCGATAATGACATCGTCTAAGTGGATACCAATCCTGAACTCCATCTGGGATTCTTCTGCGACATTGTCGTTCCGATCGGTGAGTGTTTTCTGAAATTCAATAGCGGCGTTCACCGAATCGACCACACTACTGAACTCAGCGACCACGGAATCACCGGCAGTATGGAAAATCCGACCACCATGCTCCTCGATAATTGGATCAATTAATCCGCGACAGACCTTGATATTGTGAAGGGCTAATTCTTCATTGCTGTCCATCAACTTGCTAAAGTTGACACAGTCAGCTGCCAATATTGTTGCGAGCTTTCGAGTCGGTTTTATAGTTTCCATGGTTTAGGCCCAGGGCAGAAATTAGGTAGAAGATTGACTCCCAGCTGAAAATTATAGAACGAAATTCCGCTAGCCAATGAGTTTATGCCCTTATGTTAAACCAACTTTTTCGCCGGCCCAATATCAGAATTCGTGTTTTATACAAAGAGCGTGGGCATCCACCACGTTGGTGTGCTGAAATTGTACTGATCGGGGCTCCATTCCCGTCCTCTCCAGTCACAATCAGTCACATTCGCCTGGGATCAGAATGCGCATGTGATTGATTTCACGTTATCTCTCGCACAGGGAACTGTACCTATTCGAGACTTGACCTCGCCTCCTAAAAGAGAACAACTTAGAAATCCTTAGTTTCCTATCCCCAACCAAGTTCCTTCAGCGCCCAGGATGCGTTCCAAATCTTGCACATCTTTTCCACTTTACCTGCCTCGTTCATTGTCAAAGCGTATACATAGTCAGTATTGGTCTGTTTCTGAGTTGGTTCGACCGGCCCTCCTTCACCTACATGGGTAGCAGAAAAAGTTGCAAAGAATAGAGCAGTCTGCTCTTGCTCGTCATAAGATGAGCTGTGGAGTTTGTAACTGCACCCCTTAAGAGGCCCATTCCCGGCGGCTGCCATCCATTCGCAATACTCTTGGACTGTCGTAAGTTCAGTCAGTGGCTCACACTGAGCTGTAAACAAGGCCCCCTCTGCAACGAATTCCTTACAACCCTCCCACCCCTTCAAAGTTTCACAGGCGTGAAAAAAATCGGTCGCAGTTTGAAATTTTGACATGTCCTTCTCCTTTACCAATTGTTAATTCATCTATTACACATATTAATGAAGATACTACGCCAGAAAAATAGCAATCCACTTACTCGATCACCGCTGTCATCACCTCGCGGGCACTGACTTCCCACTCAACGAGTACCGGAAGGCAAGCTGATTTGTCGAACTAACCTTCGCTTCGGCGGAGTTTTGTGCTTGGAACCGGGATAGTTAATTACTCTGTCCTATTGTTTTGAAGTTTTCATCCCCTCGCGCAATTTGATCAGCAGTTCCTTCCCAACTTGAGGCTTTTCCAGCCGCTAGGAAAAAAAGCCTATCTTGTTTCATCGTCCAATCAGTCTCAGGGCTACTTGGGTATAGCATGCTCATTGACGTGACTGCTAACGCACACCAGCCCCCATATGCAGGAGCGTATCGTTCAGGGTCTCCAATGAAGAGATTCATGTGCCCCTCGCTTTCAAAATACCAGACAACATCCTCCCACTTATACGAAAAGTCTTTTGAACCATGGATCGCATTGTCTTTCTTGAAATAGGCAACTGCATCCATGCCGTTGATCGCAATTCCGTTACTGGCATACACATTTTGTGTCCGCGTAGACTGGCAAGTTAAATGAATAAGCTACAACAATTAAGAAACAACACAATAGTCGTTTTTTCACCGTGACTCCCCTTTAGGGATGATTGCAACTACCAAATAGTTTGATAATGACAGTCGGTGAGATCAAAACGATTGTCCGGTGTTTGGCACCATTACAGGACATAAAGGTCTTCACATGCTGATGGGTATACACGCTTTATTTCCGTATATTCAAAGGTCTACAGCACGCCTTCTTGAGTCCAGTCGGCACCGCAAGATCTCCCCCGGGGGATAGGACGAGATTCTGGTACCTGATGAATTGAGCAATCCTGACAACCATAGTAAGAACAGTAATCGATTCACAATCTAGCCAGGGTCTGGACGAAATCGAGCGCAACCTCATGAACATCGGATGGCGCTTTGCCCGGCGAATACAACGCCGATCCGATGCCAAAACCCGCTGCGCCCGCAGCGAGATAATCACTCATCTTTTGGGGAGTGATGCCTCCAACGGGGAAGAACAAAGTACCCGGCAGGGTGACCGCGAGCAACGCTTTGACCACAGGTGGTGAGATCAATTCTGCCGGGAAGAGCTTGATTGCACTCGCCCCGGTCTCCTGGGCCGCA
>Ga0207984_1000687_pt1 | contig 19167 bp, 17 predicted proteins | sample ETNtaG_30_FD_185760 | JGI IMG/M metagenome (GOLD analysis project Ga0207984, IMG submission 185760) | Marine microbial and viral communities from oxygen minimum zone, Eastern Pacific Ocean - ETNP201306PF43B (SPAdes) (version 2) | ecosystem: Environmental > Aquatic > Marine > Oceanic ...
CCCAGGGCAGCTGTGCCGGATCCCGCTCGGCCAGGACTCTAACGCGCTTTTCACCGACTAGAAAGGCATCGCCATCGACGCTGACGTTCTCGGGGAAACGCCCGTGGGCCGTGTCATATTGCAGCAGGTGCGCATTAGCGTCAGCATCCCCCAAATCGTTGACCGCCACAACATCGAACTGGTCCTGCTGGCCGGACTCGAACATCGCCCGGAAAACGTTACGGCCAATGCGACCGAATCCATTGATTGCTACTTTGATCGCCATTGGCTGATCTCCTTGAAGTTAGGTTGTGAACCACTTGCTAGGTACTGCTGTAAGCACTGCCCGATTGTCTCAGGAGCAGGGCTTGTCGACCCGATCAATCCGGGGGCATCGCAAGAACCTGCTCGACGTTGGCAACCACGTTGTCGACGGTAAATCCAAAATGCTCGAAAACGACCTCAGCCGGCGCTGATTCACCGAAGGAATCGATGCCAACAATCCGACCTCGCCCACCCACATAGTGTAGCCAGGTTGCCGAGACCCCGGCCTCGACCGCCACCCTGGCCATTACAGCACGGGGAAGGACGGATTCCCGATAGGCATCGTCCTGGGCATCGAACACATCCGTTGACGGCATTGACACCACCCGCACTTGCCGGCCCTTAGCGCCAAGACGTTCGGCCGCGTCGACAGCCAGCGACACTTCAGAGCCAGTGGCGATGATAATCGCCTCTGCGGTTCCTTCACAATCCCGTAGGACATAGCCTCCGCGACTGATGTTTCCGACCGTGTCACTGGATCTCGTCTGAAAGGGCAGCGTTTGACGGGAGAACAGCAGGCAGGTTGGTCCCTCACGGCGCTCGAGTGCCAGGCGCCAGGCTACTGCCGTTTCGACAGTGTCGCAGGGGCGCCACAACGACATGTTGGGTATCAGCCGCAACGTTGCGGTCTGCTCGACAGCCTGATGGGTCGGCCCGTCCTCCCCCAAACCGATCGAATCATGGGTATAGACAAACAGGGAGCGAATTTTCATCAGCGCCGCCATGCGCAGCGCGTTGCGGGCGTATTCGGAGAACACCAAAAAAGTCGCACTGTAAGGGATCAGACCACCGTGCAGCGCGATACCGTTGCAAAGAGCTGACATGCCGAACTCGCGCACCCCGAAATAGATATAGTTACCCGTTGCATCCTCGGCAGTCACCGGCACGGAGCCGGACCACTGGGTCAGATTGGAACCGGCCAGATCTGCCGAACCGCCGATCAACTCAGGCAGCATGGGTCCTAGGCCCTCCAGGACCTGTTGGGAGGCCTTGCGCGTTGCCACACTGTCACCGGCAGCCACCACCGACGCAACGAACTGGTCGGCTTTTCCTGCCCAGTCAGTTGGCAGTTCCCCGTCCATTCGCCTTAGAAAGGACCGAGCAAGATCCGGGTGGGATTCGCTGTAGCTATCGAACATCGAACACCACTCGGCCTCGACAGCTCTTCCTGATTCGACAGCGTTCCAGGCCGCGTAGATGTCTTCAGGAATCTCAAATGGCGCGTGCGGCCAGTCAATGTTTTCACGGACCAGCGACACCTCTTCTTCACCGAGCGGCGCCCCATGGGACGATGCCTGGCCACTCTTGTTCGGTGATCCCCAGCCGATCACGGTGCGACAGCAGATCAGGCTGGGCCGGGTCGGCTCTGCCCGTGCTGCCTCTATGGCCTTTGCAACAGCAGGGGGATCATGGCCATCGACTTCCTCAATCACCTGCCAACCGTAAGCCTTGAAACGCGCCGGCGTATCATCGGTAAACCAGCCCTTGACCTCGCCATCGATCGAGATTCCGTTGTCGTCCCAGAAGGCGATCAGTTTACCCAGCCCCAGGGTCCCCGCCAGTGACGAGGCTTCGTGGGAGATGCCTTCCATCAGACAACCGTCTCCCATGAACACATAGGTGAAATGGTTCACCACCTCGTATCCGGGCCGATTGAACTGGGCGGCCAGCACCTTCTCACTGAGCGCCATACCCACTCCGTTGGCAATACCCTGACCGAGCGGCCCGGTGGTGGTTTCTATTCCCGGCGCATAACCGTATTCCGGGTGACCCGGCGTACGAGAATGCAACTGGCGAAAATTTTTGAGCTCTTCAATGGGCAGGTCATATCCGGAAAGATGAAGAAGTGCGTAATGCAGCATGGATCCATGTCCGTTGGACAGGATGAATCTGTCCCGGTCAGACCAGCCAGGGTGAGCGGGGTTGTGCCGCAGATAATCCGACCACAATACCTCGGCGATGTCTGCCATACCCATTGGCATACCAGGGTGCCCACTTCTGGCCTGCTGCACCGCGTCCATGCTGAGCGCGCGAACCGCATTCGCCCGACTGCGCCGGTCAATCGTTGATTGTGGGTTTACATTCGCCTTATTCACGCAATTCCCCTGTATCAGCCTAACTTAGTACACATTAATATCTTCCCAAACAACTCGAGCACCTTCTTCAGCCCAGTCGAAGAATCGAGAGCCGGTCCGGTTCTCGATCGTCGGTACTATGGCCAGGTGCACAGGCGTTTAATTATGCGCCGACTACTGAATAAGGTATGGCTAGGTATTGTAATCCGAAAAATAAGCGTTCCTTATACGTTTAAACGCTCATCATTCTCCTGTATCCAATCCAGCCATTGCGCCTGCAGACCCGTATTGACCGCCGCGACTACCGATCGCTTGGTGAATCTTCGACAGTCGAGCGGTGCACCCCTAATGGTGGTGAAGGCGCCTCCAGCTTCAGCGAGGATCAGGCTGCCTGCGGCATAGTCCCACATACGCTGCCCACCGTGCAGATAAAGCTGTATGCGCCCTGCTGCCAGCCAGCACCACTCGAGCACACAGGATCCGAGGTTGCGTTGCGATCCGAATGGTGGGTAGCGAACCAGACGTTCTGCCAACTGGGACACCAACCGCTTGTAATCGACACTGGCAACACAGCGGCGCATTGGAATCTCGATGCCCGGGGTGTGTAGCGACGCCCCGTTCAGACTGGCACCACCGCCCCGGCTTGCAGAAAAACACTCGTCCCTCACTGGATCATAGACAACGCCAAGACATACTTCGCCATCAACGACCAGACCCAGCGAGATGCCGTAAAAGGGGAAGCTCATCGTGAAATTTGTCGTGCCGTCCAGGGGGTCCAAGGCCCAGAAGGCCGCGCTTTTCCCCCTGGCGATGTCTGCCTGCTCGCCATGCTCCATTTCCTCTCCCATGAATCCGAACGCAGGCCAGCGCGTTAACAGTTCCCTGGAAATGAAAGCCTGGACACGATGATCCGTTTCGGTGACTACGCTGCCATCATCCTTGACGGACCGATCACGCAGTGCAAAGCAGTCAAGCCGGGCATCACGGGCTGCATTGACCACGATCTCCCTGACAGCGCCAACGTCAGGTAGCTCAGACATCTTCTGAATCTGGATTGATTGCAGGACCTGGCAGGTGAGGCGATCTCCTGGCACGGACTGTCAACATGGGACAGCACAGATAAGCCTGGTGAGGTTCTGCATGTCGTGGACGGGCTCCGCATGCGATTCTACTCGCGGGAAAACCGAAAAGAAACCGGTTCATGACCATGAGCCTACTGGTCGATTGCCCGAGTACTGATCACCCCGAGGGGTTCCGGAACTCTGCTAGAATGGCCTGGGCCATGCGGGAACCGCGGCAGCCGATCTTTACTCAATGTTTTCATCCCCGGCGATGAAATAATACCCCGTGCGACAAGAACTCAACCTGGGGGGTCTACCTGATCTGGTCACGCTCATGGCGCCAGCAGACAGAACGCGGTTCAGCATCTTCGCCTCATTACTGATTCATACCCTGATCATCCTGGGCCTGGGATTTACTGCAACATCTGGCCTGACCCGGCCTTCCGAACCTCTGATTCTCGAGTTGACCCTCTCAAAGCCATCTGGAGAGACACCGGAGGATACCCAACTGCTTGCCCAACACAACCAGCTGGGCAGCGGAACACAAGCCAAGCAGGATCAGATCAACAACCCGTTGCCCGCGGTTACCCCCCATTCGAGCCCCGGAATAGGCGTCGGTGGCACCGATCAGGCACCTGCGGAACCCGCCAGATCCGAGACCCTGTTGCTGGATAGAACGACTCGGCAGCAGAAGCTGACCCTGGTGGCAGTCGAGCAATCCTCAGTGTCAGAAGCGGCCAAGGTGGAATATGCCCGCGCATTGGCGCTGATCTCTCAGTATGCCGGGGAGGTCAATGAGCTGAAACAGCGCTCGTCAGATCTTTCACGGCACACGTTTATCAGCTCAAGCACTCGGGAGAGCCGCTATGCAGCGTATGTCGAAGCCTGGCGAAACCAGGTCGAGAATGTCGGCAACCACAACTATCCTGAACTTGCACGGCAACGCAACCTGAGTGGCCAGCTTCTGATGGCCGTTGCCATCGACCCCAACGGTCTGGTACGGTCCATTCGGGTTGTACGATCCTCAGGCATCAAGATACTGGATGATGCGGCAATTCATATCACTGCGCTGGCGGCACCATTTGAGCCTTTACCTGATGAAATAAGACGTGACACCGACGTGCTGCACATCACTCGAACATGGCAGTTCCTGGAGAACGCCAGGCTCATCAGTCACTGATTGGGCCCGGGTATGACACAAGACACTTACCCTGGCCTGGTCAACCAGTTCCTCATTGCCATGCCGGAACTGCAGGACCCGAATTTCAGCCGCACCGTCACCCTGATCTGCCAGCACGATGCAAACGGTGCTCTAGGCGTGGTGATCAACCGACCTATGGAACAACTGACCCTTCAAGACATTCTCGATCAGTTCGACCTGTCCTCGCCTGCAAGCGACTCGCCCATCGGGGCGCCGGTCTACTTAGGCGGCCCGGTACAGCAGCAACTGGGACTGGTCCTTCACGAAGGTATCGGCGAGTGGGGTTCGACGCTCAAGATCAGTGACGAACTCGGTCTGACGTCGTCGCGGGATATCCTGGAGTCGATGTCGACTGCTCAGGGACCTAACCACGCGCTGCTGACCCTGGGCTATGCCGGCTGGGGTGCCGGGCAGCTGGAAGATGAGATTCAAGACAACGCCTGGCTCAGTGTCGAGGCGGACTGCGAGATTATTTTCCGGACACCACCAAAAGAACGCTGGCAGGCAGCCGCTGCCAAGATCGGTGTCGATATCAGCCAACTCGCCCCGGGCGCCGGCCACGCGTGAATCAGACGCTGCTGGCATTTGATTACGGCATCCGAAAAATCGGCGTTGCGGCTGGCCAGGATGTCACAGGAACTGCGCAGGGCATCGCGACCATCGCCACCCATTCTAAACGTCGGCAATGGGACGAGATCGAAACTCTGATCAGGCAATGGCAACCTGACAAACTGGTGGTCGGGCTTCCTGTCACCGGTACTGGCGGCGAGTCAGCAATGACCGTTCAGGCCCGCAGATTCGGAAAAGAACTCGAAAGACGTTTTGACCGGGCGGTATTCTTTGTTGATGAGACCTTGACCTCGGATTATGCGGACTCCATCGTTCGCAACAACACTAGCAGCGGCAAACGAATCACCCCACGGCGGCATGCCCTACGCGATATGATTGCCGCAGAACTGATCCTGCAGACCTATCTACATGAATGCGCCTGTTCCTGAGCCCGATGTATTGATCCGGTCCATGGCCGATGGATTGGCGGCCCTATCATCAAACGACTCGATCATGATCGGCATCCATACCGGCGGTGTCTGGATCGCCCGGCAATTGCATACACTGCTTGGCCTGGCCACACCTTTGGGTTCGATCAACATCAACTTTTACCGCGATGATTTTTCCCGGATCGGCCTACACCCGCAGGTCAATGCTTCTGAGATTCCGGCAGACATCGAGGGTCAAAATCTGATCCTGGTGGACGATGTGCTACAGACCGGACGAACGGTTCGTGCGGCTCTAAACGAGATCTTCTCTTACGGCCGCCCTGATACGGTGAAACTCGCTGTCCTGGTGGAAAGAGACGGACGCGAACTTCCAATACAGCCGGACATTGTTGGTACCCGGATGGCCCTGGAACAACGTCAGCATATCAAGCTGAGCGGGCCGGAACATCTGAGACTGGTGATAGCTGAACGATGACCCGGGAACGAAACAACATCCAGTTCGACCAGGAAGGCCATCTCCGGCACCTGTTGACCACAGAAGGTCTGAGTGCCCAGACCATCACGGAGATTCTGGATACCGCAGAATCATTTATCAGTATTGGCGAGCGACATATTCGAAAAGTCCCTTTGTTACACGGCCGTACCGTGGTCAATCTTTTCTTCGAGCCCAGCACTCGGACCCGAACTACATTTGAGATTGCGGCCAAGCGTTTGTCAGCCGATGTGATCAACCTCAATCCCACCCGTCTATCGACCTCCAAAGGGGAGTCCATCCTCGATACCGTTCGAACACTCGAAGCCATGCACACCGATATGTTCGTGGTCAGAGATGGTTCGAGCGGCACAGCCCACCTGATTGCCCGTCACGTTCCACCCCATGTGCACATCATCAATGCCGGAGACGGGCGCCACGCGCACCCCACCCAGGCGATGCTGGATATGTTCACGATTCGCCAGAGCAAAGGTGATTTTCAGAATCTGCGGGTGGCCATCGTTGGCGACATTCTGCATTCACGGGTCGCCCGCTCCCAGATTCATGCCCTGAACATTCTGGGCGCAAAGGAAGTGAGAGTCATTGGTCCGCAGACGCTGCTGCCGACCGAAATTGATCGCTTGGGCGTGACACCGGTGACTGATCTCGATGAAGGTCTGGCAGATATCGACGTCATCATGATGCTGCGCCTGCAGCTCGAGCGGATGGAGGGCCAGCTCATACCCAGCTCCCAGGAGTATTTTCGGCTTTACGGTCTGACTGCGGCCCGTGTTGAGCGGGCAGCCCCGAACGCCGTGGTCATGCACCCCGGGCCGATGAACAGAGGCCTTGAAATAGCATCGGCCGTCGCCGACGGTGATCGCTCGCTGATTCTGCCTCAGGTCACCAACGGCATTGCAGTACGAATGTCGATCATGGCCAAACTGATGGGTGGGAAATCCCAGGGCACGACAACATCCGAATGAACGTAGTCATCAGGAACGGCCGGATCATCGATCCGGGTAACGGCACTGACGAGATCAGGGACCTCTTCATCTCGGCTGGCCGGATAGAGCCCTCAAGTGCCAGTAGCAATGGTCCTGACGACCTGGTCCTCGACGCGACCGGGCTTGTCGTCTGTCCGGGGCTGGTCGACCTGCAGGCCCGGTTGCGAGAACCGGGAGAGGAACACAAGGCCACCATGCTCAGCGAACTGAGCGCTGCTGTGTCGGCTGGAGTCACCAGTGTGTGCTGCCCGGCTGATACGGAACCCGTTATTGACACACCGGCAATGGTTCACATGATACGACAGCGGGCCAGGAGAATCGAACGTGCCCGGGTCTACCCGTTGGGCGCCCTGACCCGGAATCTGGCCGGAGAACAGCTCACCGATATGGCAGCACTTGCTGAAGCCGGTTGCGTCGGCGTTGGCAATGCAGACTGTGCGGTCGAGAGCTCCCTGGTCATGCGGCGCGCCATGCAGTACGCATCGACTTTCGACCTGACGGTGTTCCTCAATGCTCTGGATCCCTGGCTCAAGGGCAACGGCTGCGTGCACGAAGGCGAGATCAGCACGCGACTCGGATTGCCGGTCATACCAGAAGCGGCTGAAACGGTCGCGCTAGCGCGCGAACTGGCACTGATCGAGACCACTGGCGTTCGCGGTCACGTCTGCCAGTTGTCCTGCGCGCGATCGGTAGAAAAACTCTCCGAAGCACAGCAACGCGGGCTGCCCGTCTCAGCCGCGGTCTCTGCCCATCACCTGCACCTTAACGAAAGAGATATCGGTGAGTTTGACACCCGCTGCCATGTCCTTCCCCCCTTGCGCAGTCTTACCGACCGGGATGGCCTGCGCCAAGGTCTTGCCGATGGTGTGATACAGGCCGTTTGCTCGGATCACCAGCCGCATGGTACGGACGCCAAACTCGCTCCGTTCAGTGAGTCAGCACCCGGAATCGCAGGACTTGAAACACTCCTTTCACTCATGCTCCGGCTGGTCAATGAAGGTGTCCTGACACTGGCCCAGGCTATTGCTGCGGTGACCTCAAAACCGGCGAAGATTCTCGGTATTGACGTCGGGCAGTTGGGCGTTGGTGCGCCGGCCGACATCTGCGTCTTCGATCCCGACGGAGAACGTTGCATCGACGCGCAGAACTTGCAAAGCAATGGGACCAACACGCCGTTCGATGGCTGGACACTCTGCGGAACCGTACGCTGGACCCTGGTCGCGGGCAAGATCGTCTACCAGAATGATAACGAGAACCCGGTTGAGCAGATCCCCTGAGGACAATTAAGCCAGAATAGGCATAGCAGTCACGTTCTCGCAAGCAGTGCCGCAGTGCTATAGGCGAGGATTAAAGAACTGATCGCCTACGTTTCTATTCGAATTCCTACTAGTCTCTTCAGACTTGGCATACATCAAGTCCGGACACGTCTAGTGAAAGTAAGTTCTAATGGCGACTAATTTTCCAACTGCACGTCGGAAAATGTAGAACCTAGTTCCTTACGATCCTTCGCTTCTTTTCCTTCCAACTCTATTTTCAATCGCAGATTGTTCGCAGATGTTGCATTGCGGAGTGCATCCTCTGTGCTGATCAGACCCTTTTGGTGGAGCTGGAAGAGTGACTCATCAAAGGTGAGCATACCGTCTTCAGACGATCGTTCCATCGTCTCATATAACTGATCGACCTCACCCTTTTGGATCAGATCCCTGATCAATGGGGAACTGAGAAGGACCTCCACGGCAGCAACGTGGCCTGACCCGTCCGTCTTTGGAATGAGCCTCTGCGACACAATCGCTCGAATGTTGAGCGACAGATCCATGAACAGTCCCTCACGCTCACCGTCCGGATACAGCTTGATGATTCGCTCCAATGCCTGGTAGGTATTGGCCGCATGCAGCGTTGCAAAACACAGGTGACCTGTTTCCGCGAACACCAGGGCGGAACGCATGGTTGTAGATTCCCGGATCTCGCCGACCTGGATTAGATTCGGTGCCTGGCGCATGGCATTGATCAGCCCATTCTCAAACGAGTTGGTATCAACGCCGACTTCGCGCTGGTCAACGATGCAGTTGATGTGGTCGTGGACGAACTCGATCGGATCTTCTATCGTGATGATGTGACCACGTGTGTGACGGTTGCGGTATCCCACCATTGCCGCCTGCGTGGTGGTCTTGCCCGTACCGGTACCACCGACGAAAAGCACCAGACCGATCTTGTTCATCGCGACCTGCTCGAGGGTGCCCGCTGGCAGGCCCAGTTCCTCAAACGTCGGAATCTCGATATTGATTCGCCTGGCAACCATCCCGACCTGGTTGCGCTGTTGGAACACATTGATTCGGAACCGGCCGATATCCGCGGGTGTCAGGGCAAAGTTGCACTCTTTTTCTGCCTCGAATTCAGCTTGCTGCTTGTCATTCATGATTGAGAAGATCAACTCACGGGCAAGCTCGGGTGTCAGAGGATCGGTTTTGATGGGCAGCACCTGACCCGCCACTTTCAGGCTGGGCGGCGCCGCAACAGAAATGAGCAGGTCCGATGCCTGCTGCTTCACCATTAATCTCAGCAGGTCCAGCATTTTCATCTTAAGGTTCCCTCTGTCTTAACACGAATTCTTAACCTAGCCAGCGAACTTCTCAGGTTCTGTTGCAAGCACTCTTGCGGTCGCGATATCGATCATGTTACGGGAAACCAGATCTTCAAGAGATTGATCCATTGTAACCATGCCAAACTCCCGCCCGACCTGGATCATGCCGTAAATCTGTGGGATTTTCGCCTCACGAATCAGATTCCGAATCGCTGGCGTACCCGTCATAATCTCATAGGCTGCGCAGCGTCCACCTTCGGGTTTCTTGAGAAGACGCTGGGCGACGACGCCCTGCAGCGATTCCGACAACATCGCACGAACCATATCCTGTTGATCGGCAGGAAACACATCGATGATCCGGTCGATCGTTTTAGCGGCCGAAGACGTGTGCAGAGTACCAAACACCAAGTGCCCTGTTTCGGCGGCGGTCAGTGCCAAGCTGATCGTCTCGACGTCGCGCATTTCACCGACAAGGATGATATCCGGGTCTTCCCGCAACGCGGATTTAAGTGCTGCAGAAAAACTCTGGGTGTGACGGCCAACCTCGCGCTGGTTCACCAGGCATTTCTTGCTCTCGTGAACAAACTCAATGGGATCTTCCAAGGTAAGAATATGACCCTGCAAAGTCGAATTGACATAGTCGATCATCGCCGCCAGAGTCGTCGACTTGCCGGAACCGGTTGGCCCCGTCACCAGCACCATGCCCCTGGGCTTTTCTGACATTTCTCTGAAAATTGCCGGTGCATTGATCTGCTCCAGAGTCAGAACTTCGGTAGGCACCACCCGGAAAGCTGCTGCAGGGCCACGCCCCTGATTGAATGCATTGACCCTGAAGCGCGCCACGTTGGGAATCTCGAACGCAAAATCGCACTCCCAGTACTCCTCAAATTGCTTGCGCTGGCTGTCCATCATGATACCCGTGATCATTTCCAGCACCTGATGGTCCGGCAAGACGTCCACCTTGATACGCCGTATCTCACCATCGATACGGATCAGTGGTGGCAATCCCGCCGTCACGTGAATATCAGATGCCCCGTTCTTGACGGCAAACCCCAACAGCTCAGACAATTCCATACTCAGTCTCCCTAGATCGCTGTTATAGGCGATCAATAACACGTGCCAGAATTCGGCCTGTGTCGCCTATAATTTAGCTTTGCGTCGCGACCTCCGATTGTACGATATCCCGGTGGTCTGAAAGATTATTGTGCCAGATGGCGAGTGTCGGGGTCATCTAGAGAATCAGGTTTGATGACATCAGCCCTACAAACAGAACCAGACGACGATAATGACCTCGCGGCTCGTTATCGCACCGTTTGCTCTTCAATACGGAAAACTGAACAGCAGTTTGGGCGGGTAACGGACTCCGTGACACTGGTCGCAGTGAGTAAAACCCGCCCCGCGGACGACATCAGGGCCCTGTCGACTTTGGGTCATCGGAATTTTGCAGAAAACAAAATTCAGGAAGCCATGAGCAAAATCAATCAATTGACTGATATCACAGATCTTTGCTGGCATTTCATCGGCTCAATTCAGAGTAACAAGTGCCGTGATATCGCGCATCATTTTGACTGGGTCCACAGTGTTGACCGGATCAAGATCGCGCGTCGGTTGTCCGAGATGCGCCCCCTAGACCGTGCTCCACTCAACGTCCTGCTCCAGGTCAACCTGCAAGGTGAAAACACTAAATCAGGGGTTGACCCGGCAACACTTGAGAACCTCGCACGAGAGGTCGCCGGCTTCCCGAATATCCAGCTGCGGGGACTGATGGCTATCCCTGAACCCGAACAAGTTTTCAATATGCAGAGACAAATCTTCGGGGCGCTACGCACAATGCAATCGCTCTTGAACAAGAAAGGCTTTGACCTGGATGTGCTATCCATGGGGATGACCGGCGATATGAGAGCAGCCATTGCCGAAGGAGCGACGCATGTGCGGGTTGGCACTGCCATATTCGGCCCCCGAGCCTATCCCGATACATCCCCCGCCCGTTGATGTCCTCGATCCACATAACCCGGACTCGCCCATGACTCGTAAGACCATTGGATTCGTCGGTGGTGGCAATATGGCCCGCAGCCTGATCGGCGGGCTACTCGCCGCCGGTACCCGATCGGACGTTCTCATAGCCAGCGACCCGGATGAGGTCATCCGAATGTCGCTTGCCAGCGACTTCGGAATCCAAACCACAGCCGACAATGCCGACATCGTAACGGAATCTGATGTGCTGATACTGGCGGTCAAACCGCAGGTTGTGGAAGAGGCGCTGACTCCTTTGAGTTCCTTATTCGCCACTCACCGGCCATTGGTGATTTCAATTGCTGCGGGTATCCCCATTACGAGCATCGAGAAGTGGGCGAAGACCAAACTGGCTGTCATCCGTGTGATGCCGAATACGCCGGCACTGATCGGGGCCGGCGCAGCGGGTCTTTTTGCGAACGGGCTGGCGTCTCCGGAACAGCGGGCCACAGCAGAATCCATTATCCAGTCCGTCGGGACTTCGATCTGGGTCAACGACGAGGGATTGATTGATACCGTAACGGCTGTTTCCGGCAGCGGGCCAGCGTATTTCTTCTACCTGATGGATGCCATGATCGAAGCAGCCACTGAAGGCGGACTCGACTCTGAGGCTGCCCGGACCCTGGTGCTGGAAACAGCGCTTGGGGCAAGCCGTCTTGCCCTTTCATCAGACGAATCGCCTGCTGAGCTTCGAAAGCGCGTGACATCCCCCGGTGGCACCACCGAGGCAGCTGTCAAGACTCTGACAGAAGACCATTGTTCGGAGTCCATCATCCGGGCGGTTCATGCGGCCCGTCTACGATCGATCGAGCTGGCACAGTCGCTGGGAGAACAATGATGCCGGGCGACTATGCCAGTAACGCGGGCGTCTTCCTGGTTGACACGGTCATCGGGCTGTACACGCTTGTGGTATTGCTGCGGTTTCTGTTCCAGTTGACTCGAGCCGATTACTACAATCCGATCTCACAACTAGTCGTCAAGCTGAGCGATCCCCCTCTGGCGAGACTTCGGCGACTGGTTCCTGGCGCACTCGGTATCGACACGGCAGCCGTTGCTCTTCTGTTGGGGCTTGAGATCTGCCGCATCGGCATCATCACCCTCCTACTGGGGCATGTACCCCGTGTGGCTGGACTGGTTATGCTGGGCATCGGAGAACTCCTCAAATTGACAGTTTATATTTTCGTGTTCTCTATCTTTATCCGGGCGATTCTCAGCTGGTTCAGCGGTAGCGGGTATAACCCGATGCTGAAACTGATCTATACCTTTACTGAACCCCTCCTGAAAAAATCACGGCAACTGGTTCCGGCGACCGGTGGGCTGGACCTGTCGCCGATATTGATCTTTATCGCGCTGATGCTGGTGCTTAAACTATTCATTCAGCCACTGCTTGACTATGGGCGCATGGCCCTGTAACCAAGGCCCTCGGCTCTTTGTACACCTACGTCGGGCGATAACATTTTCTGGGAGTTTTCGGTTTGTTAGGGCTACGGATTGTTTCTGGGCCTTAGCGGTTTGGATTCGCCGTCTGAGTCTGATAACGTAGCCTTAGTTGATGCGCCTGACCGTGGGTCATCAGAGAATCTAACCCTTTCAGCATCTTGATCAGTTCACTTTGGCACAACTAGAAGTCACTAACCGGACTGGCGCATCGCAGCCTTTCTTAAGAGGGATCTTGACGCGCTCTTTGCAGAAAGCCGGCCTGTCATTCTCTGATGCCTACGAAATTGCCTCCCGGGTTCGGGAGAGCCTCGAATCTTTCGAAGATGTCTCAACCGAACAGGTCCGCTCCGAGACTGCTTCGCAGCTTCGTTCAAGGTACGGGCTTGATGTAGAGCGAGGTTATTCGATAGCCAAGCGCCATCCGGGTTGGATCCAGGTTCGCGATTCTGATGGGCATGCGGAGTGGTTCTCCAGAAACCAGCATCAGCGTCGACTCGAGATCTGTGGTCTGCCACAGGAAGTGGCCGAACAACTGACCCAGACTATCCATAACCGTCTGCTCAAGACCCACCTGTCCGAGATCAATCGCGGAGAGTTGCGCAATCACACTGTAGATGTTCTGCGGACAGAAGCCGGTGATGAATTCGCCGCGAGTTACACCGCCTGGCACTATTTCATCCGCTCTGGCCGGCCATTGATCATTATGGTTGGCGGCACAGCTGGAGTCGGCAAGAGCACTGTTTCTGCCGAGATCTCGACGCGTCTCAACATCACGCGATCGCAGTCCACCGACATGCTGCGCGAGGTCATGCGCACCATGGTCGCGACTCAGTTAATGCCAGAACTTCATCAGTCTAGCTTTGAAGCCTGGCGGGCACTACCGAACCATCATCAGTTTGCCGAGGAGGTGTCCCGTGTAATCGACGGCTATCACCGGCAGGCTGACCTGGTAGAAGTGGCTGCTGAGGCGGTCATGCAGCGTGCGTTTCGGGAAAAAGTCTCACTTCTGCTGGAAGGGGTTCACATCAGGCCCAGCCTGGTTGACAAAATCCCGTCCGAAACCGACGCTGTCGCTGTCCAGATGATGCTAGGGGTCTTGCGAAAAAAGCAGCTGCAACGTCAGTTCAGAGGTCGATCCAGCGAGGCGCATGACCGACGGGCACAGCGTTATCTGGACAGTTTCGACGCCATATGGAATCTACAGACAGCCCTGCTCGATGAAGCGCGAGCGGCAGGCGTACCCGTTCTTGTCAACGACAACCTTGACAGTGCCTTGACCAGAGTCATGCGTACCATCACGGCGGCCGTCCTGGCAGACAGCGAAAAGATTGTTGCCCTGAAAAAGCACAAGACAACCTAGAATCCCCACTGAGATCAGGACCGCACCATCTGGCGGCAACGGATTTTCTGCCTTCAGATGCGCTCCGATGCCCCCCAGTACCAACTATGATCAGCGTGCCACTGATGACTCGCAAAAAGAAAAAGCCGACTTACCGAAAGCGCCAAGGGATAACCCTGGCCGAGAAAGCGGACCGACATGTCCTGTACGAGAAAGCGGTTCAGTGCGTCGAAACCGAAGTTGACATGGTAGATGAAACCTTCCAGACCCTGCGGGGTAGAACTGCGTCCACCATTCGCGAAGACTTCTGCGGCACTGCCAATACCAGTTGTGAGTGGGTGGGTCGGCGCGACGACAACCGGGCATTCGCCGTGGACCTTGACGATGACGTCCTGGCCTGGAGCAGGCTACACAATATTGCCCGTTTGAACGATTCAGGCACCGGTCGAATTATGCTGTTACGTGAGGATGTGCTGACTGTCCAGACACCGGCAGTTGACATGGTCCTGGCGATGAATTTCAGCTACCAGGTCTTCAAGACCCGTCAGAAACTCGGCCAGTACTTCCGTACTGTACGCGATGCGTTGGCCGATGACGGCATATTGTTCATGGATGCCTATGGTGGCTACGAGTCCTTTCGAGAAATGGAAGAATCCACGGAGCACGATGACTTCACCTACGTCTGGGACCAGTCCAAATACAATCCGATCAACGGCGACTTTCTGTGCCATATTCATTTCACCTTTGCGGATGGCTCCAAGATAAAACGGGCCTTCACGTACGACTGGCGTCTCTGGACCTTGCCTGAACTGGAGGAACTGCTGCTTGAAGCTGGGTTTTCCAGAACCCTGGTTCACTGGGAAGGCACTGATCCGAAATCTGGTGAAGGAAACGGTGTTTACACCCCCACCCGGGTTGGCGATGCCGATGCCGCGTGGATCTGCTACATCTCAGCAGAAAAATAATCCCCGCTGTGTCCCTTGAACCCGCCTGCCACTTGGGGTTCGTCAGCTTGTCTAGTCAATTCAATTGGTGGTCGCTTTCGATAAAACTTGGGTTCACGTCACATAGTCCACGTATATAGGCATAGCAATAACAGACAACACACTAATCACCACCACCACAATCATCAGTTCTATCAAAGTAAAGCATTTTTCAACATACAAGCTTTCCTTTCCCCTCTCTGTATGTCCTGTTCCGTGCTCATCGGGTTAATTCCACTAACTACCATTTTGAAGATGACAGGGCAGCCTGTAGATGATTGTCAAGACTCGGTATAGCCCCATGCCATGGGTGGGGTAATGTGACGGGGATCACACTGGCAAGCCAATCAAGGCTTCTTGCTCTGCCAAATTTTGGCAGAATAAGCTTGAAACGGCACTTTCACGCCTTTATGATCAGTTTTAGTTGTCGAAGATCGTAACAAAAGAGATTCATCAGGGAGGGGCACATCTTGAGCAAAGAAAACCTTAAACTTTTTCTGGAAAAAGTCTCACAGAGTGAGGAACTGAAAGCGCGAGTCGGCAAAGATAATGAAGTGAATACCTTGATAGATGTCGGTGCAGAACTCGGATTCTTGTTTTCAGCGGAGGATTTTGAAGAGACTGCTGAGTTAACTGATGACGAACTGGATCAAGTTGCAGGAGGGGGGGGAACGCCGGTATGGGGGGGACCACAGGGGCCAGGATACAAGGTCACCAAAGATGGTGGGCTAAAAAAAATGGATCCGCAGGTGTTTGAACAATGGATAAAGTGACCTACCCCGACGAGACTCACTCCTACGCGGCTTCCTGTTGAACGATCATCCCAGCTGTTGTAGCAAAATCCCCGGGCAGCGGCACCACGCTTCCCGTAACCCCTAGCATCTCCCTGTACCCGCCTGCAGACCAAGATCCAGGTTAGTGACTATGTGGCCTTGGTCGCTGACGGTACGGTGGTACCTCGGAGTAACCGACTCAGTTGTGGTGTGTGGATTCAACACGCAGTCGAACGGCAGCACGATCGCTCGCCTTTTCCACGACGATCCGCCATCCGGATTCCTCGATATGGTCTCCGGCTCTTGGAATTCTTCGCAACCGCGCAGTCACCAGACCACCGACCGTGTGGGATTCCCGATCAGGAAACGACGCCCCCAGCACGTCATTGGCCTCTGATATCCGTACCCTCGAATCCATCACATAGATGCCGTCAGCCAGCGCCTCAAACTGATGGCGCTTGCGGGGGGTGTATTCGTCGAAGTCGTAACCCACATCGATTTCACCAACCACCTCCTCGATGATGTCTTCCATGGTGATCATGCCGACAGCTGAACCGAATTCATCAACGACCACCGCCATGTGATCGTCACGTTTGCGTAACAGCGGCAACAGTTGATCGATGGTCTGGCGGGGCGAGACATACAATGCTGGACGAATCAACTCCTCTAACGACCGGTTGACCAGGTCGGCATCCATCATATCCCAGGTGGTGATAGTCACAATGCCAACAATGTTGCTGATATTGCGCCGGTAAACGGGCAACCGGTTGTAACCCCGGTTACGAACCATCGCCACTGCACGGCGCGCCGATTTATTGTGATTGATCGCGGTCATCTCGGCCACCGGAATCATGGCTTCACCGACCGTTGTCTCGGCAAACCGGATAACGCTGCGGATACGACCTCGATCAAATGCGTCGACACTCGAAGTTCTTTCGGCCATTTCCACCACGGAGCGTACCTGCTCCCGGGTCATGTAGACGTTCTGTTCAATTCGGCCGCCGCCCAACGCCCGCGCAGCCAGTCGGGCGATTCTGGAAAAAATGAATATCACCGGAAAGAACAGAATCTGGAAAATCCGCAACGGATAGATGGCGATCGGAGCGATGCTGTCTGATTTTTGCTGGTAAACGCTCTTGGGAACGACCTCTCCAAGAATAAGTAGCAACGGTGTGAACACCACGAAGGCAAGCAGTTCCCCGCTGTTACCCACCAGCCTGATCATAAGCAGGGTCCCAAGCGTCGTCAGTGTAACCGTGCAGATGTTGGTGCCGACCAGTGTGGTCCCGAGCAGCGTGTCCGGGATCCGGAGCTGGTTGAGCACCAGTTGCGAACCACGGTGACCCTGGTTCGCCAGAGCATTCAGCTTCACCTTGTCCGAGTTCACCAGGGCAATCTCAGAACCCGAGAAGAACCCCTTCAGGAACAACAGCACTACCATCAGAGATACTGTCAGCAGAATGTCCATCACCCGATTCTCAGTTGACCACCCGGATTCTGGATCCGGTTGAAACTGATTGATCGTCGTCACCCAACGGCTTTTCGGCTTCCGGGCTGCTTTGCTCCCGCGGTTCGTCTGCACCATCTAGAGGCGCTACAGATCCAGCGTCAGAGGCCATACCGGTTTTCTCCAAAACGGCAGGATCTTTTTCTCCAAGCACGGGCGTGGCCGGATCACCGGTGTCAGTGCCAGCAAATCGCTCGACAGGCGATCCGTCGGGTAATCTGCCTCCCGACCTTGGCACTTCTCCGGGCGGGGCCAGCCGACCCTGCGGCTCATCGAGTTCAACAAGATCGAGCTGGTTCTCAGCGGACACCTTTGCCACCCGAACCCGGGAGATCCGGTGTGCATCCATCTCCAGGACCGTCAGAGCAATATCCTCGACGACGACCCGGTCGCCTACTTTCGGCAACCGGTCGAGATGCCGAAAAGCGACACCGCCGATAGTCGTCATGCGGGGATCTTCCAGGCCAAAATGGGTCAGGTTATTGAAATCGGTCAGCTTCATCTCGCCCGGGGTCTCATAAATATTGATGTCCTGTTCCTGGTAAAGCTCCGTCCCCCGGGTCTCACCGCTGATATCGCCAAATATGAAGGACAGAACATCGTAGATCGTAATGAAACCCTCGACACCGCCGAATTCATTCAGGCAGGCCGCCGCGCGTACTCCGTTCTCACGAAAGAAATCAAACATCTCGTCGACTTTCTTGGTCAGTGGCACTACAACCGGTGGATGCAGAATGCCCTGAGGATCCAGTTCAGTCAGATCTTTTTCATCAGCCAGCAGGGTGAGGACATCTTCTGCGTGGAGGAACCCAACCAGGTTGTCGCGGTGAACTCTGAACACCGGTACCCTCGTGTGCCGATAGGCCCGGAACTTCTCCACCATCTCCGGCACACCCATCTCAACATTGAGAAAAGTGGTTCGGGTACGCGGCGTCATGATCTCAACGATCTCGGTTTCGTTGGCCTGAAGCAGATTGTTGATCAGCGCCCGTTCAGTCGCATCAAGTTCACCGCCTTCCGCCACCTGTTCAACCAGGGTGAGAAACTCATCAATGTTGAGGATGTTCTCTGCGCCTTTCTCTTCTCCCACGATCCAGGTCGTGAGCCGATCCGACAGCAGCCGTATGACATGACGCAAAGGTGATGACATCCGAACCCATGTGTTCATTGGCACAGCCACGATCCGTGTACTGAAGCGCACAGGATTGCCAACGGCGATCGTTTTTGGCGTCACCTCACCAAACAACAGTACCAGTGGCACCATCACAAGAATACCGATGACGCCGGCCCGTTCGGACCCATACAATGTGACCAGAATGCCGGCGGCATTAACGGTCGCCGCGATGTTGATCAGCTCGTTGCCCGTCAGGATAGAAATAATCAGTCGTCGGGGTTGATCCAAAAGTGCGTGCAG
>Ga0207984_1000688_pt1 | contig 19138 bp, 12 predicted proteins | sample ETNtaG_30_FD_185760 | JGI IMG/M metagenome (GOLD analysis project Ga0207984, IMG submission 185760) | Marine microbial and viral communities from oxygen minimum zone, Eastern Pacific Ocean - ETNP201306PF43B (SPAdes) (version 2) | ecosystem: Environmental > Aquatic > Marine > Oceanic ...
ATCAGGATGTGGAGATTGCGCCGGCCACGCGCGACGGGAGGAGGTTTGTGAACGTATTTGATGGCGGGCCGGAGGCGTCGGTTGATGTGAAAGGATTCGGGCGACTGGCCGCGCTTGATCCCATGAGCCCGGAGAATGCGAGACTCTCGACTCACTACTACGAACTGCCCGAGGATTGCCCTTGGGAGATTGATGTGAGAGTGGAATACGAGGATGGCCGGACCGCGGGGGCCTCGCTGTTGTTCGATGACACGGGGTGAGTTCCGCCCAATGTGGCGCAAATTTTTTGGCCTGCGAAGACGGCAGTTAAGAATATGCCCCTCGGCCTCAATCCAGTTCGAGCACGAGGTACTTCTGGTCCACGTCTTTCATCGGTTCCACCTTCAACTTCTCGGCAAATTTCGCCTCTGCTGCAAAAGCCCTCTCACGGTCATCGAACAGTTCAGGTAGCTCGACCACCAGCACTGAGGCAATTCTTTTTGAAACGTACTTCTTCTTCTTTCCTTTCACTTTTCTGGTCACGAACTTTTCTGTAACACTGGTGAAAAGTACCTTCTTTGCTCCGCTGTTGTAAAACTTCTCCACCAGGTTATCGGCATACTCTCTATCCACACCTTCAATGACGCTCCGCTTGTCTTTGAGAAACTCTCGCCCCTCGAAGCTCTTTGTCTGTGAAAGTTCCGACTCTGCGTGAGAGTCGTGTTCCTCCCTTTCCCTTTCTTTCACATATTCATCGCGCCCCTTCTTCCATTCGTCGGACCTTCCGCCGCATCCGTTCAGCGCGGCCAGACAGACTGCGAGAATAAGAGAGGTAGAGATTTTCCAATTCATGATGACCAGGCCGAGTTGCACCATCGCGCTTGCATGCGAGGCGGTTTTTAACAGATGCCAGGATCCGAGTCGACTGATGGGCACACGTTTGCCTCCGCGAGGTGCCGGCCTAAGATGCCTGTGTTACATACCTGAGCTGAGCGATCCTTGAAGACCCCATCGGTAACTCACTTGAAATGAGGCTTTCAGCCAGAAAGCCCTTCGATTTCAGGAGGAGTTCTGCTGGCCTCACAATCTGAGGCAAGGCTTTTAGTTCAGGCCATTTTTCAGTTCCACGAGGTCTTACTATGCGAATTGGTATTGTCGGCGCTGAGAATTCTCATTGCGGTGCAGTAGCTCATACGATGAACGTCAAGAAGTCATGTGGCCGAGCGCGGGTGGTAGCGGTCTGGGGCGAGACCCGGGCTTATGCCGAAGCGGCCGCCGAAAAGGGGGAGATTCCCGAGATTGTGAAACGACCGGAAGACATGATCGGCAAGATCGATGGGGTCATGCTGGACCACCGTCACGCAAAATTCCACATACCCGCGACCGTACCGTTTGTTGAGGCAGGGATACCGGCGTTTGTAGACAAGCCGTTCAGCTACACGGTGAAGGAGGGCTGGGCTCTCATACAGCTTGCGCGCAAGAAAGGCGTGCCCATCACTTCCTTCTCGACCATCCCGCTACAAGATGCATTCAGGACGGAATTCAAGAAGCAGGTCCGCTCGGCTGGCAAAATCCGAGCTGTTCATACTTCCGGTGCCTGTGACCTCCGCTCGAAATGGGGTGGCATATTCTTCTATGGTATCCACCAGGTGGATGCGATTCTCAAGGCGTTCGGGCCGGGCATTGAGACCGTGCAGGTAATCAAGGCCGGCAAGGGTAATCCGAACGCGGTCGCCGTAATGCAGTACAGAGATGGCGGCCCTATCGTGAGCATGCAGTGTGTGAGCGAGGGCAAGGCAGGCTTTACCTTCCGGGCATCTGGAACCAAGGCACAGGTCCACTTCGACCACAAGGGCGATTCTGATCCGTACCTCAACGGCATCAAGACATTTCTCAAGATGTTCCGTACCGGCAAAGAACCCTTCACGGCCGCCGAGATGCTGGAGCCGATCGCGGTTCTGGATGCACTGCAAAAGGCGATTAAATCAGGCAAGAAGGTCCGGGTTGGCCGGTTGCCTGAATAGGCGCGAGCGACCTTTCAGTACACAAAAAAGGCTTCCCGTTTGGGAAGCCTTTTCTGATTCTCGCCAAATGCCTGAATTATTCAGGAATGTGATAGAGGAAACGAGAACTAATGGCTTCGTTTCTCCATTCTGGGTCCGTTTTTGACCCATCTTTTCTCGTCCATGTGATCTTGAAGTTACCGTTCCACTGATCCCCTCTGTACAGGATCTTGATTGGATAGTAGTCATCAGCGTCGACACCGGATTTGGTGTAAAGGTCATTGGGGTCATTCGCGGTAGTATGCGCACTACCCATGGATGTGGCATCGAGCACGTCCCCTTTGGAGCCGATCGCGAATTCAACGGATGCCCCACCTTGAGCGACAGCGGCGAACTGGAGATAGATTTCCCAGGTTCCTCGTTTCGGGAACTTGATCAGGCCGTCCCACCGGATGGTGTATTTGTTTGGAAACTTGGCCATGGTGTTACCAACACCTCCCCAGAATCCGCCCGCTTTTAAGCTAGTGTGGTATTCCCAGTCATCGTTGTAGGAATAACCGTCCAGGACTTTCAGCCAAAGCGGCCCGGCTGAAACCAGGTCGCTGCTCCAAATAGTCTGGTATCGCATTGGGGTGGTTGTATCGCTAGGCAGTTTAGGCAGCCTGCCTTCGGCGACATTCATGCCGACGTTAGCGAAATTGTTGACATACCAGGCTCTCATTTTCAGACCGTTAATGATCGACAGACCATCTTCCGATTTCAGTTGCGAACCTAGCTCGGTATGGAGGTCGCCGTAGGTGTAGTATGCCTCATTCTTCAGGCCTGATTCGCCAATGTGACGTCTGCCGATCTCGCCGATGACCACGGTTTTGCTGTCTTCTGCACCCAAGCTTGTGAGGTTATAGCCAGAGAACAAAGAAGCGATCTGGTAGCTCTTCGAAATACCGTTCTTGTTCACGCTCGGATTTTGATCCATTGGGCAGACAAAGTCCTTGATCTTCGCATTGATCTTCTGAGATTCACTGAGGTTAGAGCCACCTGCACTACCGTATCTGCACCATGTGCCTGCTGCTTCATTGTCGTAACCCTTTTCGCTGTACATTCGGTAACCTTTGTCCCGGGTGAGGAAGCTCTCAGGATCGAGAGGTGTATATCCTTCCCACTGAGAGCTGTATGTCCGAATCTGTGTAGAAAGCACTCTTTCCTTGCCAAGGCATGCGCGGGCATTCGCCTGTTGCTGCGCTTTGGCCAGGATTGGCAGAAGTAACCCGGCCAGGATGGCGATGATCACCACCACTACCAGGAGTTCGATAAGGGTAAATCCCTTTGAAGCGATCCGTTTCATACGATTAGCCTCCAGCTAAAGGTTAGGTCGAGAGGGCCCAGATTGGTATTGAGATACAGGGCGTATGACGCACTCGATTCTCATTCGGCAAAGACAGCAAGATACACGTTCTGTGTGCGAGACTTCCTGCACCCAAATCCGATTTCTGGATTCTCCTCCCCCTCTATGCCCCGAGAGGGGATGCCACTGGATTGCTGGAAGTTACCGCAAGTTGATGAGGCGCGTTGTCCCCAAAAGTCAGCGGTATATGTGTTCAAGTTATAACGAACAGATCTTGAAAAGTCTAGCTCGAATTCTCATTTCGCCACACCGGAAAAACCCCGGTTTTGCAAAGTCCAACGGAGAACCGATGCAAATGATAAATTTGATGACTTTCTGACCACAAGGCCTCAGATCGTTGTGGTGATATTAAAGATTCTATACTTGTGAGCCTGTGCCGATGCTCTGTATAGTTGAGCAGTACTCCCGTTTATGGACAGCAACCCAATGGCTTCAAACAGTGAGGGGGCAGAATTCAGAGAGTTCCGCCGCGTCGTCTACAGGTTTGGGATCCAATGCAGAAAGGTCGGATCGAATTTGCCCTCCGCCAAGGCTGATCTTAGAGACATCAGTGAAGGTGGGGCCCGCCTGCACAGCGACTTTACGGTGGAAAAAGGGGCTCGAATGCTGCTGGATTTCAAGAGGCCTGAGCATGGACTCGATCAGACCATCCATGCTGAAGTGATGTGGGTACGTCCGGACCCTGAAAACACCCAGTGGGATTGGGGAGTCAGATTTCAGGAAAACGAGTCCTTCGCAATCCAGCAGCTCTTCGAAAAACTCAGCAACGTCAGCGAAAACCCTTTACCGGAACCTCAACCGGAGCTGGAAGAGACAGAAGACCGCCGGGGAGCGGTTCGCATCCAGGAAAACTGTCCGGTACGATTCGCAAATTCCCCCACCGGCTGGCTGACCTCGTGGACCAATTCCACGGCTCTCGATGTGAGCGGCAGCGGGATCGCATTCAAATCCGCACACCCGCATGAACCGGGCGCCATGCTGGATGTTGAGATACAACTGGAGGGCGAAACTACGAGGCCCAAAGCCACCGGTGTAGTGGCCAGGTGTGATGCACTGCCGGAAGGCGAGCATCGGGTGGGCCTGCAATTTATCAAAATGGATGATCGGTCTCAGAAGCAGCTCTCATCGTATCTCTCGCGCCGGTTGCGAGAACGCCTGGAGGGAGTCTGAACGTCATGGCAGACAAAGCGGCAACTATCGAAGGCATCCTCGAGCGAGTCATCTACCACAACGAAGAGAACGGTTATACCGTTGCAGCCATCCAAGAGCACGGAAAGGCAGGCACCACCACCGCCACCGGAGTTTTCACCGGCATTAACGAAGGCGAGAACCTTCAGATCCACGGACAGTGGAATGAGCATCCGCGGTTTGGCAGGCAATTTCAGTTTGAAAGCTACCGGGTTGTCCCCCCCTCTTCGCTGAACGGGATCGAGCGCTATCTGGCCTCCGGCATCATCCCCGGAATTGGCAAAAAAATGGCACAGCGGATGGTGAAGCAGTTCGGCCTGGAAACTCTGGTGGTGATGGAGAAAGAGCCGGATCGCCTGAAAGAGATCAACGGTCTCGGCAAGAAGAAGATCGCCAAGATCATTGATGCATTCCAGGAACAGAAGGCTGTTCAGGACGTCATGGTCTTTCTACAGTCGTATGGCATCACCACCGGCCAGGCCCATCGGATCTATGAGGAATACGGGAACAGCGCTATCGAGGTCATCCGCTCCAATCCCTACCAGCTCTCTCGCGACATCCACGGCATCGGTTTCAAGATCGCCGACCAGGTCGCCAGGAATCTGGGCATACCCCGGGAATCCAACGCGCGCATTGACGCAGGCATCCTGTATGTCCTCACCCGATTGTCTGATGATGGCCACGTCTGCTACCCGCGAGAGCAACTCCTTGCCGAAGCGCAGCGGATTCTTGAAGTGACCATCGAACAGATCGAATCCGCGATAGACAGGCAGCTCTCGCAGAGAGAGCTCGTGCAGGAAGAACATGAGCCGGGCCAGATGATCTTCCTTTCACGACACCATCGGTCCGAAGTCAACGCGGCTCGGCGACTTCTCGCGCTCATGAACGGCCCCAGCAGCCTTCCCGATATACGCGTGAATCAGGCAATCGAGTGGGCACAGAAACAAAGCAAGATCGACCTGGCCGAAAAGCAGAAAGCTGCCATCGCCTCCGCCCTTACGGAAAAGGTGTCGGTCATCACCGGCGGCCCCGGCGTGGGAAAGACGACCGTCATAAATGCCATCCTTCTGATCCTGGAAACCAAAGGACAGCAGGTCCATCTTGCTGCCCCCACCGGCCGGGCCGCAAAACGTCTTAACGAGTCCACGGGCAGCCCGGCTAAGACCCTTCACCGGTTGCTGAAATTCAATCCGTCTCTCCACCGATTCGACGCGAACGAAAACAATCCCCTCGAAGGGGACGTGTTCATCGTGGACGAGTGTTCCATGATCGATATCTCGCTCATGAACCATCTTCTGAACGCGATTCCACCCAGAGGGCATTTGCTCCTGGTAGGCGACGCTGACCAATTGCCATCCGTCGGCCCGGGGAATGTGCTCGGTGACATCATCGCTTCCGGCCTGGTGCCGGTCACCCATCTGGATGTCATTTTCCGACAGGCAACGCGCAGCACAATCATCGACTGGGCGCATGACATTAACCACGGATTTCTGCCGGAAAAACCTTCGGCTTCAGATTCACTTTCAGACCTCTATTTCATAGAGAAGAAAGAGCCCGAAGACTCTCTCGATGTCATTACCAGGCTCTTCACCGAACGCATTCCAGAGCGTTTCAAGTTTCATCCTGTGAAGGACATTCAGCTCCTCACTCCCATGCACAAGGGCATCCTTGGCGTTGGCAACCTGAATTCAGAATTACAGGCATCACTCAACCCCGTGCAATCGTCCGCGCGCAAAACACCTGGTGGTCTCTTTGAAGGCGACAAGGTCATGCAGATACGTAACAACTACGAAAAAGAAGTATTCAATGGCGACATCGGATTTGTTACGCACATTGATCCCGTGGACAGCAAGGCGATAATCGAAATCGACGAACGGGAGATCGAATACAGTTTTTCCAGCCTGAATGAAGTCATCCCCGCTTACGCCATCAGCATCCACAAATCCCAGGGCAGCGAATACCCTGCGGTGGTCATCCCCGTCGTCACCCAGCATTATGTCATGTTGCAGCGAAACCTGATTTACACTGCCATCACCCGCGCCCGCGAATTAGTGGTAATGGTCGGTACCTACAAGGCGCTCCGAATTGCAGTCCAGCAGGAATCAGGCAGATCTCGATTTACCGGCTTCGAGCAACGCCTGGTAAGAGAGCAGCAGGAGTTCCTGAATCTTTGACGCAGTGCTTATGCCAAAAAGATGAGGCTGTGGGAAACATACTCTCTGATGACCATTCTGAAATGTTCTGGAAAATGCGGGATAGCGCCTAATCATTCGGCACAAATCGGAGCGGAATCTGATGCTCCAGGAGTTTCTTGTGAAGGGTATTTCTACTGATTCCAAGCCGTTTGGCGGCGAGGGTCTGCACGTAATCGCTGTCCCTTAAGACCTCCTGGATGAGCGCTTTTTCCGCCCTGCCAATTAGTTGATCGTAGAGGCCGTTGGGCTCGCCTTCCGATGCACGACGTTCCTCAAGGAACGCCTGTTTCACCGCCGCATCGATGGACAGTTCCACACCTTCAGCTCCGACCTTTGGTTTAGTACCGCGCAGGTTAAAGGGCAGCGCGGTAAAGGGGAATTGACTGCCCTTCGCCATGACCACTGCTCGCTCAACGCAATTCTCCAATTCACGGACGTTGCCCGGCCACGGATAGTCCATCAAGATCTCCAGAATCTCTTTTGAGATTTGGCTCACATTTTTGATGTTCTCTCGATTGTACTTTTCAAGAAAGAACTCAATCAGAAGTGGGATATCCTGATTTCTGTCGCGAATCGGTGGCAGGTGGATGGGCACTACATTCAGCCGGAAATACAGGTCTTCACGAAAGCTGCCATCCTCCATCGCTTCCTCAAGGTTCTTGTTAGTTGCTGCGATCACTCGAACGTCGACCTTTACGGTCTTGGTATCGCCGACTCTCTCGAATTCCTGTTCCTGCAGGGCGCGGAGCAATTTCACTTGCAGGCGCGGGCTCATATCCCCCACTTCATCGAGAAAAAGCGTGCCAGTATCGGCCACTTCAAATCGCCCTTTTTTGTCGGCGTATGCGCCGGTAAAAGCCCCCTTCACATGACCAAACAACTCACTCTCCAGCAGGTGCTCGGACAGGGCAGCACAGTTGACGGAAATGAACGGCTGGTTTGCACGTACGCTGTTGTAGTGGATCGCTCGAGCAACGAGTTCCTTTCCCGTCCCCGTCTCGCCTCTTACCAGAACTGAAGAGCGGGTCTTGGCGACGAGCGCCGCAGTCTCGAAGACCTCCTGCATACCCTTGCTGACCCCAATGATGTTATCGAACTTGTTCTTCGTCTTGAGCTCTTCTCTGAGATAAAAGTTCTCGACGATCAATTCCTCTTTCTCGAGAAGGACCATCCGACTGATCCGCTGGGCCTGGGCGAGCATGGAAGAGATGATCTGCAGGAGGCGCAGATCATTTTCGATCTCCTCTTCATCGGGCTCTTCTCGCTCGACGCTGAGCGCACCCACAACTTTTGCACTCGAAATGATTGGTACACAGAGCAGTGCTCGACCTGAGAGTGACCGGCGGCTCCGCGATCCTATGGTCTCCACATAGCCGGCCTCCCGGCCCAGATTGGCAATCACTCGGGGTTCGCCCGTCTGTACTACCCGGCCTGCCACGCCTTCGCCGATCTTAAGACCATTCTGCTCAAGGTCAGGATTTGCCAACTGATAGGCTGCGACCACCTTGAGCCTTTCTCCGCCTTCCATCAAGCTGAGAATCGTCCCACAATTCAGTTCCATCTGCTCCGCGAGGATCTTCATAATCTCATCGTAAATCTCTTCCAACTCAAAGGTTGTACCTAAGACCCGACTAATGGAGGTCAGAACATTAAGTTCAAGTTCTTCTCGGTTCATGTGTTAATTCTGCGGCTGTGAGTAGTGGGTGTCCCTGTCGGAGTGTGGCCAATCCTCTGTGGTCCATGCATCCAGATGAGTCTCCGATGTCCGAAAACTCCTATAATGTGCGCGTCGCTGGCCTGATTTGCTCAGAATCTAATCATTAAACTCAGAGAACGCAAAATAAACATGCGCCGTGTTTGCCGGTGCCAATGAAGCGAGCTAACCGGATCCTCGTAAGTTGACGGTGGGTCACAGACCCAGATAGCCGAGTCACACAAGGCTGGTCCCCGTGGCAATGAGGTCGAAACACGACACAGTTTCCAGATATGTTACTTCTCCAATTGGCGGGCTGGAGTTGGCTCGCTCCCGGACAATGAAGTCAAGATTTTTTGTTAATTTAGTGTTAGTCAGTAACCCCTTTTCCTGTATCATGTTGAATCTCATCGGGCTCTGTGAGCGTGACGCGACCGTATGAAGTTTGGACCTTCTTTCATGGTATTTGCTAAGCGGGTAGAGATGGACCAGTCCTGGAAGAGTGACTGGCGTTACCACACTACAGCTCCATGGATTGGAGTATCACTTTATTTCCGGGGAGAATCGGATGTCAGCCCGCCTGGCAAAATGTCCGGGATGCAAAAAGGCATTCACGCTGCCGAATTTTTCACGGCCGGTGAGGGCCGAATGCCCAAGATGCAGTACGCACTTCACCTGGCCTCCGGAGGGCAAGGCCAAGAAATCCAAGAAAAAGCCGCATGGCTTGAGAGGTTCTGAAGACCCCTTATTGGGCGAGGAGTTTGGCGGATGCAAGGTGGTTGAGCTCCTTGGTCATGGCAGCCTGGGGTCCGTTTATCGAGCTGAACACACAGCTGAATGTGCCGTCATCGCAATCAAGATTCTGCCGCCCTTCCTGGCGAAACGGTTTCCACATTTCATCACCAGGTATATGGCGCAGTCTCGCCGTGTGGCCGATCTCAATCATCCCAATGTCCTGCAGGTATACCAAGTCGGGGAACATCGTGGTTTCGTTTTCACGACCATGAAATTTGTCGAGGGCAAGAGCCTTTCCGAATGTATCGGGGAGAAGAAAACGGTTAAGTCTGAGAGCGCGGTCAAGGTGGCGCGTTCAGCCGCTTTCGGCTTGAGAGCCATGTCTGATTCAGGGGTTCTGCATCGCAATTTGAAACCGGGCAACATCCTGCTCGGCCGTGATTCGAAGGTTCTCGTCTCTGATTTCGGACTGGGGCCCGGATCGTCTGCCGAGTTGAAAGGTTCGGTGTTCGGCACTGGGATCATGAATCCCAGATACCTTTCGCCGGAACAGGCCGCGAATGATTCCATCGATTGCCGCTCTGACATCTATTCGCTTGGCGCCATTCTCTATCGAATGGTCACAGGCTATACGCCATTCGATGAATTGGAAAACGGCCGAAGGGCTTACCTGACTCCACCGATAGAGCGCAACCCCAAAGTGCCCGAAGACGTGAGCAAGGTCATCTGCAGGATGATGGAATACAGCCCTGAGGACAGATACCCCACCTGGAATGAAGTCATCGACGACCTGGACTCTCTGTTCAACGGAACACTCTCGGAACTCCCCACCCAGATATCGGAAGTGCCTGCGCCGGCGGAAACAGCTGATATAGGCGCCGACAATACCGATACCGAAAGGCACGAAGCGGTTCAACAGATCCTGAGCATGCTGCCGGATGCAACCCCCGTCGAGTCTCTCACAGACGAGAAAAGCACAGACCCACCGGCTGAGGGCTCACCGGCGCAGCAGCAGGAGCCAGCTCGTACGGGCTTTGTGGAGGACAACGCTCCCCAGGAAATGACCCAGCCTCAAACATCCCCACCACCTGCCGTGCTTCCCACCGAGGAAGAGACACTGCCTCCCACCCGGTCGCCGTTCTACAATCCCGACAATGTGGAGACGGTGAAAGCCCAGGAGGAAGCACTCACTCTCCAGGATGCAGACAGGGCCAAGACTCTCAAGGCTGCGGAACTTCTTGCCAGAATGGAGCAGAGCGTTTCTCACACGGATACCGACGCTACCGTCGACTACGGCACAGTCAGGCCAGCAACCGAAGGGGAGGGGCAAGGGCAACTGAGTATCGACCCGACCTTTGACATTGAACTGACCCAGCAGCTCACAAACCTGCAGAAAGGGCCTCAATCGCCCGGCACAGTCGATGAAATAGACCGTACGGTTACTTACGTCTCAGACGCGGAGGATGTGGGTTTACCGGCTCCTCCACCACCGCAGTCCTTAGCACCACCGCCCACCCAACAGGCGCTCGAACCGTTGCCGGACGAAGAGAAACCGCAGATCCAGTTTCCTTTTGGCGGTAACTATGAAACTCCGCCGGCAGAATTCCCTTCACCCCAATCCAAGCTGGAGCTCGATGCGCCTTCGCAGCATCTGACACCGGCCGCCCCGCTCACGACGCTCCAGGGCGATCTGCCGGTGCAGACCGTACAAACGGTCCAAACGGTCCGCCAGGCGCGACCCACCGCGCGCCGCAGGTCGGTCATCTACGAGCGTAAACGCAGTTCCCGTGAGAGAGAGACGGTCGCCCTGATCACCGCAGTGGTCACATCCGCTATCTTTGTGATCGGTGCCGCCATTTTCTGGAGCATGCGCACGTCCGAGCCGACAAGAGCTGCTCCACCACCAATTCGCAGGACAGTGCCCAAATCACGACCGAAAACTGTCCGTCAGAAACCGAAACCAAAGCCGGTCGACCGCTCCGCGGCCATCAAACGTTCCGTGACGGATCGCGTCAACCAGAACATAGCGACGCACAAATGGGGCGAAGCCATCCGTTCCCTGGAAAACTTCGCCAGAACTCAGACCACCCGGTCTATGGAAAACTGGGCCGTGCAGATGGCACAGCGTGTTCGGGCCAGGGCACAGGATGAGTTCAGCGAGATCACGCGAAGAGCTGAAACAGCCATCAAGGTTGGAGACCAGGATGAAGCACGCGACCTTTATCGAATCGTCTTCCTGAACTACGACCTCGAGCCCTATGTCTCACAGGCCCGAAATAAATACGCAGCCCTGCTGGAAGCCGGAACGGAAACTGAAAAGCCTAAACCGGAAGTAACCACACCCCAACCTGCAGAGAAACTGCCAGCCGAGCCAGTCCTCGATACCCCCAACTTTGTCATTCTCGACAGCCTTGTTGCCCAGTGGCGCTTCGCCGATGCCGTCAAGCAATGCACGGAATACCTCGATGCCAGCAGATATGAAACGTCGCCCGAGCTGCTGAGTATCCAAAAGACAATCGACCTGTTACCCGGGTTGAAACACGCCATCATAGAGCACCTCAATCGCACACAAAAGAAACCAGAGATCGACAGCCTCACCGAGCCGCCAAGTGCAGGTAAGATATTTCGGGCAACGGATCGCAGCCTCACTGTCCAAAGCGGAGTGAAGGTCACCACCTTGCCATGGGATCGCCTCCACGCCTCGGGTATGTGGCGGCTCGCCATGGATGCCGTCAGCCCGTCCAACTACAAAATGCGCCTCGCCGCAGTCCTGCTTGCGGTCGAGATGGATTCGCCGGCTGTTGCAGCCAAAGAGGTCGAGCGTTTGAAAAGTATCGGCGTCGACGTCACTCTCTACCACCAGCGGATCGAGCATCGCCGGTCCGAAAGATTGAAGCGGCTTGGTGTCGAGTAACACGGACCGACCAATCGATAGAGAATATTTCGGAGCATGCCCCCTACACCTGAAGATTACGAGCGGGAACTCTCCCAGCTTCGTGAAGAGATCCAGCGGCTCAGAACGCAAGGCATTGATAAGCCCGTTTCCTTTGTGTCGCTCGGCCCGTCCTCCGACCATGGGGGCCAGCTTTCCATCGCCGGCCTCGAAGAGATGTTCATGGTCCTCGACCGGCAGATGGTGGTGAAGGTCGTAAACAACCTGATGGCCGAGTGGCTCGGTCTCCCGAAATCCAATTCCGCAAGGGGACGTTCCCTCGCGCAGATTGATGACAGCCCCCTTGGCTCCGGCGTCCTTTACAGCCTGGTCGAGAGCACCTGGAACATCGGAGAACCCGCACTCGTCGAACGCACCGTTGAAGAAGGGGATGAAGTGGCCACCTATCGAATTGCCGTCCAGCCCAAGCCGAGCGGCGTTCAACTTGTCATCCAGAACGTCACCCGGCTTCGCAAGCTTGAGAGCACCCTCATCAAGTACGTCAGCGAAAACGTCTTTCAGGAGATGATCTCCAGGCCCGAGGAAGACTTCCTGGCGGTGCGCAAACTCGACGTCACAGTCCTCTTCGCCGATCTGCGCGGTTTCACTGGTCTAACCGAATCACTCCCCCCCGAACAGGTTCGCCAGCAGATTAACGAATACCTCGCCTGCATGGTCGAATGCGTCCACCGGTTCGACGGCACTGTCATCAGCTTCGCCGGCGACGAAGTCTTCGCGGTTTGGGGCGCGCCGGTCCCTGTTGAAAACCATCTGGTCCTCGCGCTGCACTGCGCACTGGAAATGCAGAGCGCTTACAGCAAAGTCATGAAGAAATGGACAACTGAAGGCAAACCCGCGCCTGGCCTCGGCATCGGCTTCAATTCCGGAGAAGCCGTGTGCGGCAACATCGGCCCCCCGGAGCGGCTCGGATACACCACCCTCGGCCACACCACCAACATCGCCGCCCGTCTCTGCAGTGCAGCGCAGAAAAATGAAATCCTGATCACTCGCGACACCTACCAACTTATCGCCAGCAAGGGAGCGGAGATCGCCAAGATAAAAATCCAAATCTACTTCACAGAGAAAGAACCGATGGCATTCAAGAATGTAAGCAAGAAAATCCAGGTGATGGGAGTGGAGAGGGCGGAGTCTGCTTCGAACATCATCAGTCAGATTGCAGAAAGGGGTTGAAATGACGATGAGAAACTTGGCTGTTTTCGCGCTCTCGAGTTCAGTCATTCTCATGGTGTCTCCCGCCCCTTCCCTGGGGCAGGAATTTCAAAAGGGCGACCGGGTTCGGATTCAATTCGGCGGGAAGACTCACACCACAAAAGTAGAGGACGTTCTGCCGAACGGCTGGATACGCGTGAAGATCCGCATGAACGGTGTGGTAATGACGCCGACTTTGCCTCCTGCCCAGGCAAAAAGACTGGCAGGTCAACGGCCTCGGTCAACATCCTCAAAAACAGAAAAACCCACGGGCGGGTCAGGGATGAGATCCTGGAAGGGAAGCGATGGCAAGCTGATCACGGTAGGAAAGATGTTGAAGGTGGAAAAAGGGGCAGGTGCATGTGTGCAGCGCGAGCGGCATCACCATGATGATTCCGCTCGATAAGCTGAGCGACAGCGACAAGAAGCTTGCGAGCGGCTCGGGGACCGCAGGTGTGCGTGAGTGGAAAGGAGCGGACGGCGCCCTTCTGGCCGAGGGCACGCTGCTGAAAGTGGAAAACGGTCAGGCTCATATCCAGGGAACCAACGGCATTACCATGATGATCCCGTTGGAAAGACTGAGTGTCGAGGCTCAACAGCTCGCGAATGCCGGCCCGGGAACATCGTCCGGGACTTCGGTAGCTGGTACAGTCGGTGTCGCAGATTCACCATTCGGGGAAGTGGATTGGTCCGCAGTGCCGGAAATCACGTTGCCCACGGATGCAGGCGGAGAGATTCAGCCCGATGCAGCCATTGCCGCCAAAGTCAGCACAAGGCCAATCGCATTCAAATCCTCGCGGTCGCTTCTGGAGCGACCTGTAAGCCTGTTGTTCAACACAAGCCGCAATATCGCTTACTGCAATTTAAAGGAAGCTAAAGCGGGAGGCAGGTCTCGATTGGAGAGGTTCAGCCTCACGCGCGGCGTTTCTCTCGGTTCGCTCTCCTTGCCAATTGCCGGGGACGTGCAGGACGTTTCCCCCAGCGGCTCACTTCTGTTGTGGCGATCAGATAAATTTCAAGGCGGCACAAAAAACAAACTGATGGTGTTGAAGGTCGCCGGCACCAGTACAAGGCAGGTGCTGGCGTATGAGCCGTATCCCAGTGACAACTGGGCCCAGCGGGATGTTTCTTTCGCAGCCTTTGTGGATGAAGATCACGTCCTGGCCGCCGGAGCGAGCGGAAAACTTGCCGTCTGGAATATCAAAACCCACGAGGTCGTTTACCAGATTCCAAAAGGCGCCCGTGGAAGGCCCGCACTCAGCCCCGGCCGAAAACAACTTGCCCTGATTTCTGACCGGGGAATCGCAGTGCTCAACGCGCTGACGGGGAATCCGCTGGGCCTTTTGCCCGGCGATACTCGCACCCACTTCGAGGTCGCATTTCGTCCGGATGGAAAATCAGTAGCCAGCCTGACGGGACAGAAACTGATGGTCTGGGATCTCCAATCTGCAAAGCTCCTGTATGAGATTCCGCTGAGCCTGCGTCTGCCCAATTACAGCATGGACTGGGTCGCCGAGAACCACATCCTGATCGGTGACCAGCATCTCATCGACCTCGAACGTCGAGTCGTCCTCTGGCAGTTTAGTTTCGAGGCAGGGACGGGGACCGCGAAAGGGTCTTTTGCCGGACGATACTGGTATACAGTTGGCGATGTAAGACAATCGAGGAAGCTGGTGTCCGTTGAATTACCACACCCGAAGGCTGTGCAGACTGCACAGAAGATGGCCGACGAAATCATGGTGCTCGCACCGGGAAAAACAGTGAGTCTTGTCACGAAGATCTCAGGTACTCCTCAACAGCAGAAATGGGCCACAGACTGGCTGAGATACAATCTCAAGAAGAACGAACTGAAGGTCACACCCGGTCAGAATCTCACTGTAGAGGCCACCACTGCAAATGGTGAAACCAAAGAGCGCAAGTACAAATCATTCGGCCGCGCCGGAAACGAGAACCACAAGGTCACCCAGAAGATCAGCAAGGTCGAGGTTAAGGAAAAGGGCAGAAAGGTGTGGGAGGCCAAACATGTGAACAACGGCCCAATCTTCCTGAATATGAAAAAGGGAGAGTCGATCGCCGATGCCCTCAGACGGCACATGGTCTTCAACCTGCAATTCTTCAAAGACGTTCAAATACCCAGGCTGCTGGCTCGCCCGGGAGAGGGAGGGTCCTACGGAAGTTCGAAGCTGACAGCCGCCGGCGTCGAAGACATTCCTTGAGGCTGGACTGATTACCAGCACGGGCTGGCATATCCATTCAGAACCCTTTCAATACAGTTTCTCACTCAAATACTCATTGCTCCTCGCCCCCATGAACAGCTTCGAAATGCGTCGTCGTGACTTCCTCGCCACCAGCGCCAGCGGCATTGGTGGGGTCGCCCTCACCTCTCTGCTGCAACAGGATCTTCTTGCGGCCAGGCAATCGGATGTATCGAAGAGAACCGACCCGCTTGCGCCGAAGTCCTCGCACTTCCCTGCTAAGGCAAATGCCTGCATTTTTATCTACCTCGCCGGCGCGCCCAGCCAGCTCGATCTGTTCACGCCCAAACCGAAGCTCAAGGAGCTTGCAGGACAAAAGCTGCCCGATTCGCTCGTGAAGAATGTGCGGTTTGCATTCATCAATAAAAATGCGGGCGTCAAGCCATCGACTCGCTACTTCAAACAGCACGGCAAATGCGGCATGTGGTGGTCAGATCGTCTGCCCTACCTTGCCCAGCACAGCGATGACATCTGCCGCATCACGACCATGCATACCGAGGCGTTCAATCATCACCCCGGCCAGCTCATCATGAACTGCGGCCATCAGCGCTTCGGGCATCCGAGCGTGGGCAGTTGGCTCAACTACGGACTTGGCAGCGAATCGCATAACCTTCCCGGCTACGTCGTCCTCACCGCCGGCCCCGCTGCCCGCGGCGGCGCGACCAACTGGTCGAGCGGATTTCTTCCCTCCACATATCAGGGAGTGCTGTTCAGAAACCAGGGCGAGGCCGTCCTCAACCTTAACAACCCGGCAGGCATCAGCCGCGAGGCCCAGCGCAAAACACTCGACGCGATCGGAGCGCTCAATCTGGAACGGCACAAGGCCCTGAACGATCCGGAAATCAAGAGCCGGATCGCCGCATACGAGCTCGCCTTCAGGATGCAATCGGCCGCGCCCGAACTGATCGACACCAAAGACGAAAGCAAAACCACCCTCGATTCCTACGGCGTCAGCCGCGGCGGGGTCCAGGGCTCATTTGCCAACAACTGTCTGCTCGCGCGCAGGCTCGTCGAACGGGGTGTCCGTTTCATCAACATCTACCACGGCGGCTGGGATCAGCACGGAAACCTCGAAAACGGACTCAAGGCCAACGCGGCGTTTGTGGACCAGCCCGTGGCCGCCTTGCTCACTGATCTCAGACAGCGGGGTCTTCTGGAATCCACGATGGTCGTTTGGGGCACGGAGTTCGGCCGCACGCCGCTCGCCCAGGGCAAAGACGGCCGCGACCATCATCCCTTTGCATTCACCATCTGGGCCGCCGGAGGAGGCTTCCGTCCAGGCTACTCCCACGGCAAGACCGACGACATCGGTTGGGGCATCGAAAAAGACCCGGTCCACATCCACGATTTCCAGGCCACGCTACTCCGTCTCTTTGGTTTTGATGACAAGCGGCTGACCTATCGTTTCAAAGGCCTGGATTTCCGTCTCACAGGAACAGGGCCGGAAGAGGGCAAAGTGATCAAAGGATTGCTGGCCTGAACGCGTAACAACGGGTTGCTGCTACCAACGGCGTCCCGTCATCTGAATCCTGATTCGCGCGTCTGCGAAGAGGCGTAAGAATCCTACCTGAAATCTGAATCCTGAATCCTGAATCCTGAATCTTGAATGGGAACAGCCTACACGCCCGGCCTCACCGTAAGTTCCGACCATCTGGTCACAAAAGAGAGACGCCTGCCAATCGAGGGTGAAGTCCTCGTCGAGGTAGGTCAGGCTGTTTCCCACGAAACCACCGTTGCCCGCGCCGAATTGCCCGGCGAGATCGAGCCTGTCCGTCTGGCGGAACGAATGCAGCTCGATCCCGATGAGCTCCGCGGCAAGGTCAGAGTGGAGGTCGGCCAAAATGTGAAGAAGGGAGATTTGCTGGCCGAGAGCGCGGGGCTGTTCGGCCTGTTCCGGAGCGAAGTCAAATCGCCCCTGGATGGATTGGTGGAGTTTTTCACCGAAGCAAACGGTCACCTCGGCATTCGTCGCCCGCCGATCAGCATTGAAGTCAATGCCTACTTGAGCGGACGGGTAGTTGCATTGGAGGAAGGACAGGGCGTGACAATCGAGGCTCGCGGGGCATTTATTCAGGGCATATTCGGCGTGGGTGGCGAGAGGCATGGCGAGATCAAGATGGTCTGCGAATCGCCCGACGAAGTGGTTGATTCTGTGGATGGAAATCTTGAAGGAAAGATTCTGATTGCAGGAGCGCAGGTCACCCAGCGCGTATTGAGGCAGGCAGCCTCCTTTGGCGCGGTCGGCGTGGTGGCCGGAGGGATCATGGACAACGATCTCGGGGAATTTGTCGGAGAAGAGATCGGCGTCGCCATCACTGGAGATGAGGACGTCCCTTTCACACTGATAGTGACCGAAGGATTCGGCAGCATCCACATGGCGGGACGGACGTTCGATTTGCTCCGGCAGCTTGAAGGCAGATTTGCAGCAATCAATGGTGCCACTCAGATCCGCGCTGGAGCGCTCCGGCCGGAGATTATCGTGCCTTCAATGGCCGGTGAGGGTGAAGGCGGGGCAGGGCAGGAGTCAGAAATGGATAGCGTGCTGGCAATTGGTACGACGATACGTGCTGTCCGTCAGCCTCACTTTGGCGAGGTCGGCACGGTCAGCGAATTGCCGCCAGATCCCGTCCGCGTGGCCAGCGGCGCGGTGGTAAGAGTCCTGAAGATGAAGCTCGGAAGCGGGAAAGAGGCCACGATTCCAAGAAGTAATGTGGAGATCATCGGCTCTCATTAGTGTGTGTAAGGACAATATTCGTGCAAAGGCCAGGGATTTATGCTAGAAATTCCAATGTTTGAATTCTGGACCATTTGGCTTATATTCCGTGGCTGGCGGATCTCTCTGACAAAAAATTACATCCGGCGGCAAATCGCCAACAAAAGAGAAAACCATCTCGCATGCTGATCAACCCCCGGTCACCGTTATACAGAATTGCCCGCAGCATCCAGGCAGCCCCCTTTATCGTCTTTTCCATAGGCGTTCATTTTCTCCTCATCGCGATGCTGATGCAGTTGGATTGGGGCGGCCCCATGCGAATTCACGAAGATCTGGTTATCGAGACTTCGATCATTGACGAAGAAGAAATAGTACTCGATCCCCAGGAACTCGAGGAAAAGCTCTCTGAGCTGGTGGATGACGCTGACATCGAAGATGTACAAGTCACGCCCACCGAAGTTTCGGATGTTCCCCCAATGGAGCTCCCGCCCGATGCCACGGAAGAAATGGCCGAGGCCATCGAGGAAGACGGCCTCCCCGGGGAGGATGAGCTCGACGAAGCGCTCGACGCCATCAATAATTTTGCCCTCGGCGACGGCGGTAACAGCATGGTCGTCGCTGCGGGTGACTGGGATACGGGCGGCCCCAGCGGAAGAGTCACCGGATTCAGCGGACGAAAGAACTCCAGGTACAAAAAAGGCGCGAGGAAGAGCTACGGAGGCAGCAGCCAGACCGAAAACGCCGTTCTGGCAGGGCTCAAATTCCTGTCCCGCTATCAGCAGTCGGATGGTCGCTGGTCCTCCTCTTCGGAGGGATTCCATCGGGGTGTAC
>Ga0207984_1000699_pt1 | contig 18879 bp, 16 predicted proteins | sample ETNtaG_30_FD_185760 | JGI IMG/M metagenome (GOLD analysis project Ga0207984, IMG submission 185760) | Marine microbial and viral communities from oxygen minimum zone, Eastern Pacific Ocean - ETNP201306PF43B (SPAdes) (version 2) | ecosystem: Environmental > Aquatic > Marine > Oceanic ...
ACAAGATAAGGGAGAAACTAGCTCCTCCGTCGAAAAGATGCAAGCCGAAATTGATACTCAAGCTCAGCATGTTCAACGCTTGACTCAGGATCAAACCGAACTGGAGTCCGCTAGTGAAGAGATTCAATCGCAATTAGATGCTAAAACCGAATTGATCGCTAAGTTGGAAGACGACGTTATAAATCACAAACAACAAATTAATGACAAAGAACAGCAAATTCTGGAATCAACTCAGGCAAAAGCTCAAGCCGAGGACAAGTTTTCGGAACTTCAGAATTCGTTCGATTTACAAACCCAACAAGTCCAAGATTTGATCACAACTCAACTAGACACAGAAGTTTTAGAAGGGCATTTGAATAACACACTTGAAGTTAGCCAAAAACGAATTGAGCAATTCGAGGCTGATATTGATTCATATATCCAACAGATCAATGAAAAGGATATGTTACTTGAGGAACTAAATAAAGAGCAGGTCGAACTCAAAGAAGAAATTAAAAATTCAGATAGAATGCTGCAAAACGCTGCAACTATGTACAAAAAGCAGAACAAAACGCTTAAAGAAGCAAAGATAAAATTGCGAAAACGCCAAAGTCAGGATGTCATTTCGCGGTGAGAGTTGAATTTCCTGCATCTATCTTTACCAAAATGAAGAAAAAACCAAAATACTATTTTTTCTTTGGGGTTGGCAGCCTCGATTTCGACTCTTGAACAACAAGAATCAGATCAATAGCATCCGCCTCACTACCGTTACTCACCGATACTAGTACCGGAAATTCAGCGACATTTTGATTTTCCTTTCTGATCATCTGTACCGTCTTCAAACTTGGCCTCCAAGTTAGCGTGTTCCCATCAACATTGGCACCTATTGGTATAGAGATATATGTATATTTCAGGTGTTCCGCGGGCATCCCTTCGACCGAAAATTCCAAGCGTGTTTCCTTGCCTTCACGGACATTAAACTTAATTGGTATCAGGTTGCCATTTTTGTCAAAGTTACGATTAATCACCTTGCCATTAATATAGGATATTCTGGGAGGAAGATTATGTTTCCACACAAATAATTGTACAGAATGGTTAGATATCCCTGTGAATATAACGGTTGCCTCTCCAACTTGGTGTATCAATGGAACCCACTCAAATACCTGTGTTTTCGGATCATATTTTGCGCCATACGGTTTTGCTTGAATCTTATTCAACTTCCTCGTAGTTTTAAGTTTGAAAGTTTGACCCACCTCAACAAAATACGGTTGCTTTCGTACTATATCCATAAGGAAAATTGGTATGTCACGCTTAACAGTCTCGGGTCCATCAGCCAGGTTTCTCGAGGCTTCTGCTAACATCTTAGGAGAAGGGACCACCAACTGCGTCACTTTATTATCTTGGTCAGAGATTGGGTTGCGTGTACTCGGCACTATTACTTGCGAAGTTTTTTTGCTATTTGGCTTTGGCGGTATATCTTCTGATGTTTGTCTTCTGCTAGATTGGAACGAGCCTAAATCACTTCCATCAGAGGCTACACCAATCATTGGTGATCTTGCCCTAAGTCCATAATCATCCAATTTTTCATTTATGAACATCGGATCCACGGACAAATCTGTCAACGGTTTTCTCAGCTTGCTGTAATTATGCTGACTATTTCTCCAAACATTATTATGACCGATACCAAGAACCGTAGTAGCTTTACCATTAAGATTTACCTCAATTCCAATTCCATTCAAAACGATAATATTATTTTCAATAATTACTTGACTATCAATCGAAATACCTGTAGAACGGTTGCCAGCAATTGTATTGTGAAGGATCTGTAAACCCTCTTCAACTCCCTCTACATCCACACCGCCTTTGTTATTTCCGACAATAGTGTTACCTCTGATCACACTACTCCTACAATTCTTAAGGAGAATTCCTTGTTGACCGTTTTCAGATATTAGATTCGCCGTAATTCTCAACTCTGAATTTGATGCACTAAGACCAGTTAGTTGATTCTTTTTTACAACGTTATTATGAATGACTACTTTTGAATTTGCGGTTATGTAAACTCCGGCATAGAAACCACCAATAACTTCACAGTTCTGTAGGGTCACTTCCGAATTGAAAAACCATGTTGTTGAGCGTTTTCCTATCCCCGTGTATGCGATCGTCATATCGCTGATTACAGTTTTTTTCACTGATTCGGCATAAAGGACTAGATTCGGACCATCAAATTCAAGATACGTTTTATCTTTTCCTGCGCCTCGAATATTAATATTCTTTCTCTTTATAAGAATTGATTCGCTATACCTTCCAGAGGCAACTGCAATCGTATCCCCATGCTTCGCCACGTCAATTGCGGCTTGAATCCGATTAAAATCGCTTGTAGCACTCTTGCTAACCAGAATCGTTTTTGCTTCTATCCCAAGACAAATCACTAAAAATGCTAGCAGGAGGCAAGGAATTCGCAGAAAAACATTATAACGACTAAACATATGGTTCCTATTGACTATCTTGAGCCAAGTATGATAGCATTGCTGGGATTTTATTCCTAATGAGTTTCCTAAGGGTGAGAAATTATGAGATCTGTTGGTATAGAAAACAGTGTGACGTCGCTCGCTCTTACAACACATCAAGCAAATAACGAACAATATCAACATTCGGCTGACGAAGCTGAAAACTTTGTCAATGAAAGCACAGCCCCCACCGCCTCACCCCCAGAAGAAGGTCCTCCCCCCCAAGCAAATCCCCAAGAGGCAAACTCAAGACGAACTCCCGCGCAAGAAGGGGTATCTACTCAATCGGAGCCTAAAGAGGATATACAACCTCAAGAAACAGGAAAAAACTTGGATGTGCGAGCCTGACACCTATGAATTAGTCACTTGCAATCTATAGGTCGATTGAATTCCTCATCTAGCTAATTACAGGATCCCATACTTATCAAAAACACATTTAACCGTTGCTCCTGCTTTTAATTCCTGTCGGATATAATTTTCTCCGTTTACTTTATCAAAAGCAGCTAAAACAATTTGCTCTTCTGTTTGCTGAGGAACAACGACTATTCCATCATAATCACCAAACACAACATCACCCGAAACTACTCTAACCCCACCACACTCGATTGGCGTGTTAAAGTTGACAACATCACCACGTCCTTTAGAATCCAATGGAGATATTCCCGTTGCAAAAACAGGGAATTGCATATCTATGATTGCTTTGCAATCCCTAACAAACCCATCGATAATAGCTCCACTTGCTCCACGAGCGACTGATGCTGTTGAAAGTAATTCTCCCCAAAAACTGTATCGATCAGATCCATTGGTTGAACAAACTAAGACCTCGTTAGGCTTCAAGCTATCTACTGCCTCAATTTCCATCTTGTACGGTTGATCCGGAATTTCGTAGACATCTATACAAAGCACAGTCATTACACGGCCAACGACGATAGCGTTGTCATATAACGGACGTATTTTATGTGACATAACCTGATTGCGATAACCAGCATCATCAAGGACATCAGATATCACAGAAGAATACAACCTATCCGCCATCAAAGAGAAGAGTTGTTCATCACTTTCCCATTCTAACATGCTTAAATCACCCCAATATTGTGCATGGTGTGATGTAGAATTTCTGTGTTCTCTTCTGACATAGGCACAAGTGGAAGCCGCATGCGCCCATTCAGCCTTCCCATTATTTGAAGCGCTGTTTTGACAGGAATTGGATTCGTATCAATAAAAAGATCTATGGACAGTTGAAGGGTTTCGAGATGGATTCTCTGGGCAGCTTGAATGTCACCTGATTTAAAGGTATTACAGAGGTCTGAGACTTCTTTAGGCATCACATTTGCCAAAACGGAAATTACTCCACAGCCTCCCACTGATAAAATCGGCAAAGTATTAATATCATCACCAGAGAGGAGAGCAAAATCCTGCCCGCATAATTGCACTGCTTGACTGGCACGACTGAGTTGTCCAGTCGCTTCTTTCAAACCAACGATATTCGGATGGACCGATAAATCTGCTAGCGTCTCAGGTAAAAGATCTGTCCCTGTACGTCCTGGAACATTGTAGATAACAATCGGTATATCAACAGCATTCGCAATCTCCATAAAGTGAGCTTTCAAACCATTTTGCGTTGGTTTATTATAATATGGGGTAATAACTAAGGCACCATCCGCTCCCACATCTTTGGCATGCTTTGTCAATCGGAGAGCTTCAGCCGTTGAATTTGAGCCAGATCCCGCTATTGTTTTAACGCGTCCATCAACCGTCTTGACAGTTAGTTCTACGACACGATCATGTTCTTCGTGGGACAACGTTGGAGATTCCCCAGTCGTACCACAGGGAACAATTCCGTGAGTTCCGTTTTCGATTTGGAATTCAATCAATTCTTGTAACTTTTCCTCATCTAACGATCCGTCATCTTTAAATGGAGTCACAATTGCGACAAAAGATCCTTCAAACATTTTACATCCTCCCATAAACACTTCAGAACACTGATTTAGTATTTCCAAGCAGATTCTGAAATTTGGCCTTCGCAGATGAAACGTGCGTCCCCTTCAAGGTAGATATCCTGAACTTCACCACCAGCTAAATTGAAATAAACCGTTAAAGGAAACCCACTTAATGTATTCACTTTAACAGGTGAGGAGACCTTCCCGTTTACCGCCAAAATAACTACACCTGCTACCGATCCAGTACCACAGGCAAAGGTTTCATCCTCAACTCCTCGTTCGTATGTGCGAACATCAATTTCCCGATTGGATCTTACTTGAACAAAGTTGGCATTTGTACCAGCTGGTTCGAAATCTTTATGATATCGGATTTGGTTTCCAACATAAGTAACATCTATCTCCTCAAGTTTTTCAACCAAGAACACTACATGTGGAACACCGGTATTGGCAAAGCTAACATTATGAACTCCATCATTCAACTGTAGCGGAAAGTTCAATCGCACTTGGGTTGGATTACCAAGACGAACTCTCACATTTGACTTGATAACTTCAGATTGGTAAATACCTACCTTCGTCTCAAAACACATCTTATCAGGCGCAATTCCGTTTAAATAAGCAAATAGTGATATACATCGAGCGCCATTACCGCAAGTTTCAACTTCCTTACCATCAGAGTTGAAGTAACACATTTTGAAATCAGCAAGATCCGATTCCTCAACCAATAGAACACCATCAGCTCCAATCGAAATTCGACGTTGACAAATTTTCCGAAGAAAATTTGTTACCTCATGTGGAATAATCGAATCGCGATTATCGATAACAACGAAGTCGTTCCCCGCTCCACTCATCTTCACGAAAGGAATTCGGATCATTTTGTAATCAAAGGCAGTGCATCATTTTCCGCTTATTATAGGTTTAGGCTCTATGAGTGTCAAGCGAAATGCCGGCCAATAGAAACACAGAATTTCCGAATATCATCTTGCGTTAAAGACGCGATTGTGATATACTTGGTGCTTGGATAGGAAAGTTTTCTCTTTTAATCTAATCCTGTGAGGTTAGGAAGGGGACATGTATTGTTTTGTCGCATATCATCATGTTTTTTTCTCCTCACCTCTCTGGTTGGGGGTTTTTTTTTGATTAAATTATGAAAACCGAAATGAAAGCCGAAGCAATTCTAAGTTTCATCGAAGAAATTGGAATACTAAAAAGCCTACCAAGAACCGGTTGGCTCATACATGGAATAAAAAATGGGGAGAGTATTGCTGATCACTGCTACCGAATGACACTCCTATCAATGGTATTAGCTGATACACTCGTTGCAAAGGGCATGAAACTCGACACTGAAAAGGTTATGCGACTATCGCTGTTGCATGAGATTGCTGAAGCTCGAATTGGTGATATCCCTTTTACCGTACTCACTTATATCCCTGAAGAAGTAAAAGAAACAGGAGAAAGAAAGGCTGTCACATCTATGCTCGAGAAATTCGGGAGTATAGGAAAATGGTACCAAGAACTATGGGAAGAATTTGAGAAAAACGAAACAATTGAGGCTAAGCTCGTCCGTGCTGCGGACAAACTTGAACTGATGATTCAAGTTCTAGAATATGAAAAACTCGGCTATCAATCCCTAAATCAATTCTGGGAAAATGACTGGAACCAACGAGGTTTTGACATTAGTCCGTTAATACAAGAAATTATGGAACTCCTTACAAAAAAAAGAACATAGACGAAAAAAACATGCGCGAAAAAGCAAAAGTAATGACAGAGGAGGAAATACGAAGAGTTTTAGTTCGGATTTCCCATGAAATATTAGAAAAAGACCACAATGCGATCAATGATCTTGTCCTAATCGGTGTCAAAAGCCGAGGAGATCATCTTGCCTACCGAATTGCAAAAATCATCGAGCGAGTAGAAGGAGTTAAAGTACCAGTTGGGATTATTGATGCCAATCTATACCGAGATGACATCAATCTTCACACTGCAAAAATCACAGTGAGCAAAACTGATATCCCCTTTGACGTAGCGGGCAAATGGATCATTCTGGTTGACGATGTTTTGTATACAGGTCGCACCATACGGGCTTCCATGGAAGCGGTAATGGATTTTGGCCGCCCCTCTATTATCCAACTGGCGGTTTTAATCGACCGTGGACATCGCGAACTACCAATTGCTGCAGATTATGTAGGAAAAAACATTCCTACTTCTACTAGGGAGATTATTCGGGTAGATCTAGAGGAAGAAGGCAATACAGATCTAGCAATTATCTATGAGACAGATTGATTCATGAAACGAATCTTAATTAAAAATGGTCGGGTGCTTGACCCCAAGAATTCAATAGATCAAATTTGCGACCTATATATAGAAGGCGGAAATATCAGCCAGATAGGTATAGATCTAAATATTTCGGCTGATCAAGTCATTGAGGCAAAAGACCTAATCGTAACACCAGGTTTAGTGGATATGCATGTACACTTACGAGAACCAGGGTTTGAATATAAAGAAACAATTGCGACAGGAACGAGATCTGCTGTAGCCGGAGGATTTACCACCGTAGCCTGCATGGCCAATACAAAACCAACTATAGATTCACCCGATTTAGTTAATTTTATTCATTTGCAAGCAAAGGAATATGGATCGGCGAATGTTTTGCCCATTGGAGCTATCACCAAAGATCTCGATGGAGAATTGATAACAGATTGGCGATCGCTGATCGAAGCTGGGGTTGTAGCTTTATCAGATGATGGAAAAACTGTGATGGATGCGTCTATTATGTGGAACGTGCTGGTGTTAAGCGCTGAGATGGGCTTCCCAGTGATTGATCATTGCGAGGAACACAACCTGACAACAGGTACAGTAATGAACCTCGGTAAGATTTCGCTGGAACTCGGATTACCAGGACAATCAAATGCGTCAGAAGAGATAATCATTGCACGTGATTTACTTCTGGCAGAGCAAACAGGTGGGCATGTACATATTGCCCATGTTAGCACTGAAGGTGGTGTAGACTTGATACATTGGGCAAAACAACGGAAGATCTGTGTAACTGCTGAGTCCTGTCCACATCACTTTACAATTACTGACGCTGAAGTTATAGATCACGGTGCAAAGGCGAAAGTTCACCCTCCACTACGAACTCAAAAGGATGTTGACGCTATCATTCATGGCTTAGCCGAAGGAATAATTGATACCATTGCCACAGACCACGCTCCACATGCCTCGTTTGAAAAAGATCGAGGCATGCAGGAAGCTCCAGCCGGTATTATCGGCCTAGAAACCAGTGTTCCACTAGTTATAACAAAATTGGTGAATACTGGGAAATTGGAGTTAAATGACGCTATAGCAAAAATGACACACATTCCATCGGAGATCCTAGGTATCGATCGGGGCACACTGTCAGTTGAGGCTGTAGCAGATGTGACCCTAATTGATCCGAAAAAGCTACAGATAGTTGACTCGGCACAATTTGAATCTAAAAGTAGAAATACACCTTTCGACGGTTGGGAATTGGAAGGGTGGCCAGTCATGACAATCCGTGGAGGAGAAATTATGATGTCAAAGATTGATAGTAACAGATGAAAGCAATTCTGGCACTTGCCGATGGCACCACATTTGAAGGAGAGAGTTTCGGTGTAGCGGGTGAAACAATAGGCGAAATTGTATTTAATACTAGCATGACGGGCTATCAAGAGATTCTTACAGATCCTTCCTATAAAGGCCAGATTGTTACAATGACCTATCCCCTAATAGGAAATTATGGGTGGAATAAATTTGATACTGAATCTGCTAAGCCACAAGTAGAAGGATTGATAGTTCGAGAATATAGCCAACACCACAGTAACTGGAGATCTGAAGGGAATTTGGGTGACTACCTAATAGAACACGGCATCATAGGAATCCATGGAATCGATACACGAGCGCTTACCAAACGACTCCGGACTAATGGTGTTATGGAAGGAACCATCTCAACAGAAAACTTAAAGTCAGAACTATTGGTTAAAAAAGCTCAAAAATTCGGAGGCATAGAAGGGCAAGATCTGGTAAAAAAAGTGACGTGTACTAGCATTTACAAATGGGAGAACCCAACTAAAAAGAAACATCGTGTGGTCGCGATTGATTTCGGTATAAAACACAATATTTTGCGGATGCTACAAAAACATCACTGCGAATCACTAATCGTTCCAGCAAAAACGTCGGCTGATGAAATTCTTGCTATGGATCCAGACGGGATTTTTCTATCAAATGGGCCGGGCGATCCAGATGCTATTGACTATGGTATAAAAACAATCCGAAGCCTAATCGGGAAAAAACCGATTTTTGGCATATGTCTTGGTCATCAACTAATGAGTCTAGCAATTGGAGCCAAAACTTTTAAACTTAAATTTGGACACCGTGGAGCTAATCACCCAGTACAGGACATTGACACAAAACAGATTGAAATTACTTCACAGAACCACGGTTTCTGTGTGGATATTGATTCGCTCCCAAATTCAGCCAAAATCACGCACATCAACCTCAATGACCAGACACTTGAAGGTATTGAGCTTACCGATAGTCCAACTTTTTCTGTCCAATATCACCCTGAAGCCTCTCCTGGACCACACGATGCAAGCCATCTATTCCAAAAATTCAGCGACTTAATGTCCAAAGATTATGCCTAAAAGAACTGATATACAGAGGATTCTAATTATCGGATCTGGACCAATTATTATTGGTCAAGCCTGCGAATTTGATTACTCTGGTACTCAAGCATGCAAAGTCCTCATAGAAGAAGGTTATGAAGTCATTCTCGTTAACAGCAATCCAGCAACCATTATGACCGACCCTGGAGTTGCCAACCGAACCTATATTGAACCGATTACAGCCGATGTAGTCGAATCAATCATTGCCAAAGAACAGCCGCAAGCTTTGCTTCCCACACTTGGTGGACAAACGGGGTTGAATGTCTCTGTTGAACTCGCTGAAAATGGAGTTTTAGACCAATATAACGTCGAACTGATTGGAGCTAAACTACATGCTATAAAAAAAGCGGAAAATCGGGCATCATTCAAACAATCGATGCTGAATATTGGACTTGATATACCGCAAAGTGGGATTGCTCATTCTGTTGAAGAAGCAATGAATATTATTGATGATATCAGCTACCCCGCAATCATTAGGCCAGCATTTACCCTTGGCGGAGCAGGTGGAGGCATTTCATATAACGTTGAAGAATACCGGGAAATGGTCGCCCACGGAATATCAATAAGCCCTGTAAACGAAGTATTGATCGAAGAATCGGTCATTGGTTGGAAAGAGTTTGAACTGGAAGTTATGCGTGATAGAGCAGATAACGTGGTGATTATCTGCTCTATCGAGAACCTTGACCCGATGGGCATACACACTGGCGATAGTATCACCGTCGCACCAATCCAAACTCTAAGTGACAGGGAATACCAAGAAATGCGGAATTCCGCGATTAAGATCATTCGTGAGATTGGGGTCGAGACTGGTGGTTCTAACATACAATTTGCGGTAGATCCAGAGAGCGGTAGACAGATCGTCATAGAGATGAACCCGCGTGTCTCTCGCAGTTCTGCCCTTGCTTCTAAGGCGACAGGGTTTCCAATAGCAAAGATTGCAGCCAAACTGGCAGTAGGATACACACTGAACGAAATCCCAAACGACATTACCAAGAAAACGCCAGCTTCTTTCGAACCTACAATTGATTATGTTGTGGTGAAAATTCCTCGATGGGCTTTTGAAAAGTTTCCTGGAGCAGATCCAACACTGACCACAAGAATGAAATCCGTTGGTGAAGCAATGTCAATAGGTCGAACATTTAAGGAAGCCTTGCAGAAAGGATTACGTTCACTGGAAACGGGGTGGTCTGGACTCGATAACCATCCGCTTGAAAAATTACCTCTTTCGGAGATCCCCAGTAAGCTGACAATTCCAAATATTGAACGCCTTTTCTACATTAAACAGGCTTTACGACTCGGGATGTCAATTGATCAACTATATGACTACACTCAAATAGACCCGTTTTTTCTGTACAATATCAAGGAGATTGTTGATTTTGAAAATGTGCTTGCAGAAGGCAAAGATCCGATACTAGTGCATAAGGCAAAACAACTTGGGTTTTCAGATAAGCAGATTGGTGAAATATGGAAAATGCTCGAAGTAGAAGTACGTGAAATGCGCAAAGAACTAGGCGTCGAGGTAACATTTAAAACAGTGGACACTTGTGCAGCCGAATTCGAAGCTGAAACTCCCTACTACTATTCAACCTATGGGACTGAGGATGAAGTACAACCGAGCAAAAAGAAGAAGATTATGATTCTAGGTGGAGGACCGAACCGAATTGGGCAGGGAATTGAGTTTGATTATTGCTGCGTCCATGCAGCTCTGGCTCTTAAAGAAGACGGATATGAAACGATCATGGTCAACAGTAACCCCGAGACGGTGAGCACTGACTATGATATATCCGATCGACTCTATTTTGAACCTCTCACGTTTGAAGATGTAATGAATATTGTTGACAGGGAAAATGTTGATGGAGTGATCGTTCAATTCGGGGGGCAAACGCCATTAAACTTAGCCATGCAGTTAAAAGAAGCCGGAGTATCGATCATTGGCACCGATCCCCAAGATATAGAGAGGGCAGAAAATCGAAAACTTTTTAAGGAAATGATTGACAAAATCGGTGCTGATCAGCCACCAAGTGGGGCTGCAACATCTATTGAGGATGCAATTCCAATTGCTAATAGCATTGGCTACCCAGTATTGGTACGCCCTTCTTTTGTACTAGGTGGTCGGGCCATGAAAATTGTTTATGGACAAGAAATGCTTAAAGACTATATCAAGTCAGCGGTAGAAGCTTCCTCTGACCACCCAGTACTCATAGATAAATACCTAGAAGATGCTATTGAGGTGGACGTTGATGTAATCTCTGATGGGAAACTAACCCTGGTTGGTGGTGTCATGGAGCATATTGAAGAAGCTGGTATACATTCGGGAGATAGTGATTGTGTGTTACCACCTTATACGCTAGTTGAAGAACAGGTCAATCAACTGAAGCAACATAGCTATGACTTAGCAGAAGAACTCAATGTAAAAGGATTAATGAACGTTCAGTTTGCAATCAAAAACGATAATATTTTTGTCCTTGAAGTCAACCCTAGAGCTTCTCGTACTATACCATTCGTTAGTAAAGCAATAGGTGTCCCATTAGCAAAAATCGCATCTCAAATTATGGCAGGAAAAACCTTACAAGAAACTGGTTTCACACAGGAGATTGAGCCAGATTACTTCAGTGTAAAGGCACCTGTTTTTCCATTTGACCGATTCCCCGGTACAAACTCTGAGCTCGGTCCCGAGATGAAATCAACTGGGGAAGTAATGGGAATAGATTATAATCTAGACCAAGCTGTAGCAAAAGCGCAAAAAGCTTGCGGATCTAATCTACCTTTAAAAGGAAAGGTATTTATAAGTGTAAGAAACCGGGATAAGCGTTCAGTAATCTTTATTGCCAGAAAATTATACGAAATGGGTTTTCACATGATAGCTACCCATGGCACGGCGAGAGTACTTCGCCGTAGCGGCGTGGAAACTGAGCTGGTCCACAGCATCGGAAAAGGACGCCCTACAATTTACGACTATGTCAAGAACAACGCAATTGATCTAATTATTAATACACCAACTGGTTACATAAACCGACCTAATGAACAACTAATCCGACAAATGGCTATTGATTACAATATTCCAATATTTTCAACAATTCCGGGAGCTTCAGCCGCAGTAAATGCGATCGCCGCGCTCAGGTATAAGAGAATCTCTGTCACCGCTTTGCAAGATTACTATTAATAACTTGGAGAAAAAATGGCAACCAATCAAATTGAAGAAGAAATAGACCCGCGGATTACAGGAGCTCTTGATGATGTATTCGAGGAACTCAGCTTCGACGCTGACCAGCAAGTTAGGGTTGTACGAACTTATGATGATCGAGAGGTGATTATCATTCAGCCTAATGCTTTTACTATATCCCGAATATATGCCACCGGGAGACCTGACGGTCGAAAACCTCAAGGCTTTGAATCCTATCACTCATATTTATGTAAAAAACTTGACGAGCATGAGAGGCAGCATGGAAGCGATGAAGGCTTCAGTATGGAGACAGAAGAATGGCAAATGCTGTTTGATGAATGTTATGATCGTTATATCCGTTACCTTCTTTTTGCAGGCATCAAAAGATGGACTGAAGTTAAACAAGATACGGATCAGAACCTAGGAGTTGCTGATATGGCCTACAAATATGCTTCACCTGAAATAACATGGCAAATTTATCAATATAAAGGCTATATTCTTATGATGAATAGTATTGCCCGAGCTGAACTCGCTCTGCAAATCAACGAACATGAAACCGCTCAACAAGAAATAGACAAGGGCATTCAAAAAATTGGGAAATTTTGTGCCGAATGTCTTCGCGAAGGCCATGACGAAGCTGAAAATATCACTCGCGAACGATATTTACAAAATCTCATCGAATTTCGAACCGATCTTAACTCGATTACAAATCAATCAGAGCTTGAGGCTCGCGAAAATTCTGAGGTAGCCGTTACCGAGGAGCATGAAATCAGGTATGACAATGGAGAGGACGACGAATTCCTTGATGAATTGGAAATATTGCTACAGGAAATGACTAATAACTAAATTTAAAATCCCTACTAGTCTTAGCAAAAAATGGGGAATACGAAAGTATAAGTAGAAAGCGGTAACTCAGGATCGAGTTTTCTCTGAAATGATTCAACTTCAAATAGCCTCTGTATGGCCAATGAACTTGATCTGTTTCAAAATTAGATCGACTGTTTTTGTGTCCAGATCTAACAGCAAACGAAAAAGTACTCCGGACACAAACACCCTCACTCTCCAATGACAATTCCCATATACCACCTATCCAACTGGGGAACCCACCATTTGGAGACTTCCCCACACATCGTGCATAATTTCTAGCTCTCTCAAAGTCTCAGTTTTGCCAATCTGCACAAATAGCAATTTCCCTTCGACCACATGCTTAGTATTAACAAAATTAACAACCTCTATAGACACCTATAGGCCCTCAATGGTGCTCGCCAAAATTTAGTATGCCTAAGTCAAATACCAGGATGGTAGGACCTCCAACGGTGTGTGAACATCTAATTAAAACCCAGGATCTAGCATAAAAAGACCAACAGATGCTCTGTACCCCATACTACCAATCTTAATTAATAAATAGACTCAAAAGTACTAACAGAACACACTTCAGATGGATAGAGTGTATCGGAGATAACCGGCAATTCCACATCAAAGATTGCCAATGATACTAGCAAAATCAACCTATCCAGTACGAATATCTTCACGAATCGCTCCACTTCGATAATATAACCATACGGCTAAACTAGGGTAAAATATATTAAAAATAAAGAATAAGGCAGAAAATCGTGGTATACAGTAAATATAGTATCGTGTTGCTACTTCCTCGACAGTAATCACCTCATAACACAATTTGCTTGTGAGGCGAGAGTATGAAGTGTTAGTATTCTTTCAAACTGATGTAATTCCCAAACGAATCTGTAAAATCAATTAATAAAGGAACACAACGTTGACCAAAAAGATAGGCAATAAGAGCATCCTCACATGAAGATTACCGGAGTAGAATTGGATGCCGTTCATGTCAATCACCGTGGCGATTGGGTGTTTATCCATGTCTTCACGGATGAAGGTATTCAGGGCCTAGGTGAACTAAGAGCGGGGAAAAATTACACAGATAGGGTTGCTGCCGTACGTCAACTCGGCGACCAATTAATCGGAGAGAATCCACTGGAGATTGAACCAATCTTCTCTAAGTACAAATCTTCTGCTCAAACTAACATCTATGCACTTAGCGCAATTGATCAAGCACTTTGGGATATTCTAGGCAAGTCACTCAACGCACCTATTCATGTACTTCTCGGAGGTTCATGTCAAGAGAAGATTCGACTTTACGCCAACATTAATCGAGCAACAACAGATCGAACACCAGAAGGTTTTGCAAAGAATGCACTAGCCGCAGTAGAACAAGGATTTGATGCCATTAAACTTGCACCCTTTGATGGCCTAAATCCAGGTGTTGATTCAGCAAATGATGCACAACTTGGTATTGCATGCATGCGCGCTGTAAGAGACACTATTGGCCCTAATCCTGACCTATTAGTAGATTGCCACAGCCGGTTTTCTGTAAAAGGAGCCTTAGAAGTAGCGGATGCGCTCAGGGATTTAGATTTATTTTGGTTCGAACAACCCGTCCCTGAGTCTAATATGGAAGACTGTATGATCGTTAAAGAAGAATGCGGGTTACGCGTTGCGGGTGGTGAAGGCAGATCGCTCAGGCAGGGATTTACTGAAGTTTTCGAACGAAATAGCATGCATATCATCATGCCAGACGTAAAGATTATTGGTGGCATCGGCGAACTGAAAAAGGTAGCAGATATGGCCGCAGCGTGGGGAATTCCTACCGCGCCCCATGGACCTTCAAGTCCAGTTACAATTGCCGCAGGAGTAGAGACTATGCTCTCCCATTCAGAATTTCTAATTCTAGAATACGGTTGGGGGGAAGTCAGTTGGCGAAGTGAACTAATACTACCACACGAAACGATCTGTCATAGCTACATCCACAGCCATAACCAGCCGGGACTGGGCATCGAATTAAATCCAGAAATTTTGGAAGCATACAGTGTCCCATTACCATGAGCAATAATACCTCTATTGACGTCGAAAACAAGATCAATCAACTCAAAGCAGAAGCTAAAGCATGCATAGCTTGTGACCTTTTCTCCACCCGGAAGCATGTAGTCTTTGGCAGTGGTGATCCGCATACTAAGCTAATGATTATAGCAGAGGGACCATCCGCTACAGACGATAATACACAGTCGCCTTTCACTGGTCCCGCAGGGAATCTTCTTAACGACGTCCTAGCCGAAAACGGGTTACGCAGAGAAGAAATTTGGTTAACTAATACTATCAAGTGTCGGGCGGCAATCTGGAATGGTTCACAATTCAAGAATCGTCCTCCGAAAGCGTCAGAGATTAGAGCTTGTGCTAAATGGCTGTTAAGTGAGATTTCCATAATCATGCCCCATGTTATCCTCTGTATGGGATCCCCTTCTGCTAAAGCGATCATTAGCAAAAATTTTCGCCTAACTGAACAACGTGGAATCTGGTTCACTGACACAGGACATGCTCCTTTTGTCAGTGCGACATATAATCCAGCCTTCGTTCTCCGAATGAAGGAAAAAGAATTTGCACAAGGGCGCCAGATATTAATCCATGACATTGCTACTGCGAAACAAAAACTGACCGAAAATTCACGTGCATCACAACAGACGTTATTTTGATTCAACCGTCGGGATAACTACAAATAAAAGTAAAGACCAATAACTTACATTATAAATATAGAAATTCTGATAACCATGTGGCGCTTAGATCCAACGCTACGTACTTGTGAATCGCTTCTAATTATAGGCGGGACGTTAGCTAAACTCAGCAGGCAATATCATCAGTAAGGCGCAATGTCTATTTCAACAATCTCGAATCCAATATTGATAGGTTTTGCAGGAGGAAGCGGTGCGGGAAAGACAACGCTGGTTTCTTCAGTTCAAAAGCGATTAGGCGACCATCGGGCTGCCATTTTCAGTCTCGATTGGTACTATAAAGATATCAATTTTCAAAAAAGCAACAATCGCAAATCGGTTAATTTTGATCATCCTGAGTCGCTGGATATCGATTTAATTAAAACACATATTGACGAATTAAAATCCACAAGATTCATCGATGCTCCATGCTACAATTTTGCCACACACACTCGACAAGGGAGAACAAGAAGAATAACAACGAAGGACATTATTCTGGTTGAAGGAATCCTGTTGCTCGCACTAGACATTATACAACCACTAATAGATATCAAGATATTCATTGACGCTCCAAGCGATATTCGGTTTATTCGACGCCTCATCCGTGACGTTAAAGAACGGGACCGAACCATAGAGTCAGTGACTATGCAATACCTAAAAACTACACGCCCTATGCATATTGAATGGGTGGAACCCAGTAAAAAACATGCTGATTTGATTGTTTCGGGCGAAGATAATATTGAGAACTTAACAAAAACCTTAGTCACAGAAATCGAAAAAACTCTAAAACAGAGACCCTACAATGTTACCCAAAATTCGTAATACTTTTACTGAAAATGGTTTTGTAATTGTTTCCAAAATCCTGACCCATCAAGAGTCCCAATTACTCAAAGCTGAAGGTCAAGCATTAATAGATACCGCGAAGCACAAAGCCCTAGAAGCTGGACAAAATGTAAGGGATATTGCTGGACATGGTGTATACGTTGGTCTCGCAGCTCAAAGCCAAATTTTCCGTAATGCGGTAAAAAATGAGAAGATCCTTGACGTTCTGCAAGTAATCCTCTCACCAAATATAGAGTTCCTCAGTGATAAAGCGGTCTTCAAAAGTCACCAAATAAATTTCGAGAGTCCCTGGCATCAAGATTGGCATTATTGGCATGGATCTCATAAGATCTCAGTTTGGATTGCACTGGATGATACAACGGTTGAAAATGGGTGTCTCAAGCTCTTTCCTGGCAGTCACAAATCAGCCATCATACACAATGGAGAAGCAAATGATGGCTATGGATTTGGGCATCGCCTTCAGCCTGATACTGTGGATGAATCGAAGGCTATCACGGCAGAGATCTCTGCTGGTAGCGGGGTCTTCTTTCATGACCTTACCTTACATGCCAGCTACCCAAACCGAACTGGCGCAGATCGTTGGGTCTGGATTCCAACCTACCGCGATGCCCAAATTGAGGATCCTCCATATTCATGGGCAACTGCAGCTACGGTTGTCAGAGGCAAGAAAAAAACTAACACCGATTAGACGTTATGTCTTAAATAGTTCGCTCTCATCATAAAAGTCCATCAAAGCCCTATATGTTACCAAATCCAACCAAAAAATCTAAGGTAACAATCCGTGCAGTGTTAATTGGCGTGTTACTCATACCGATTAATTGTTTCTGGCACATACAGATGACACTTGTTTGGCTGATGAACTTCCCAGCCATTCTTACCCTTCTATTCAATGTCGTTTTTATTCTGTTCATTCTTGTACTCATCAATCATTTTCTGAAAATACATATCCCGAAAGCCACACTTCAGCAGGGAGAATTATTAACCATTTATACTATGCTATGTGTGTCAACAGCCTTAAGTGGATACGATATGATGCAATGCCTTATCTCGCTCATTGGAAGCGGAACTTGGTATGCCACCGTTGAAAATGAATGGATTGAGCTTTTTGGCCATTATCTACCAAACCAGCTTGTTATAAAAGACCATACAATTCTAGCTCCATTCTACAAAGGTGGAACGACCTTTTATACCATCAAGTACGTTCAAGCTTGGTTAGTGCCCACTGTTTGCTGGACAGTATTTATCATAATTCTTATCTGGGTAATGTTGTGCATTAATGTACTTTTACGAAAGCAATGGATTGAAAACGAGCGTCTTGCTTACCCGATTGTTGAACTACCTTTCAATATGACGCAGGAGGATGAAAGAAGTATTTTTTCAAACCAATTAGTCTGGATTGGAATTGCTATTTCCGGAGGAATAGGCTTATTAAATGGTATTTCGCACCTCTACCCTTCCGTACCAAACATTCCAATATGGGTTACTTCAGTCAATCGCTTGGTAACCACTAAGCCGTGGAATGCAATATCCTCTATGAACATTACGCTTTATCCATTTGTAATTGGACTTGGCTTTCTAATGCCGCTTTCCTTAGCCTTTTCCTATTGGTCTTTTTATCTTTTTTGGCAAATGCAACGTATTATCGGAAGTCAATTGGGCTTATCGAATCTACCTGGATTTCCATACCCGATGGCACAGGTACGGGGTGTTTGGATCGGATTATTGTTTTTTGCCATTTGGGGAGGGCGCCAACATTTACTCCAAGTACTAAGAAAAAGCCTAACCGGCCAAGGCATCGACGACAGCAGAGAACCGATGAAATACCGACGTGCTATTTTGGGCATATGCATCGGGATGAGTGCTATTCTAGGATTTTGTCGTTTATTTGGTGTTTCACTTTGGTTTGCTTTGTCTTTTTTTACCATCTACTTTGCACTTTCAACTGTTATTACCCGAATTCGCGCTGAACTTGGGCCACCAGCCCATGATATGTACGGCGCTGGCCCTGATTATATCTTAACAACATTTTTGGGGGTCAGACGCATAGGCCCTCAAAATTTAGCTATAATGACATTATTTTACTGGCTGAATCGTGAATCATATCGAGCTCATCCTATGCCACATCAACTAGAAGGTTTTAAACTCGCTAATCGCATCAGAATGCCTGCCAATAAGCTTATCATCGCCATACTAATAGCTACAGTTCTG
>Ga0207984_1000701_pt1 | contig 18871 bp, 14 predicted proteins | sample ETNtaG_30_FD_185760 | JGI IMG/M metagenome (GOLD analysis project Ga0207984, IMG submission 185760) | Marine microbial and viral communities from oxygen minimum zone, Eastern Pacific Ocean - ETNP201306PF43B (SPAdes) (version 2) | ecosystem: Environmental > Aquatic > Marine > Oceanic ...
AGCCACCGCAGCCATCGGTTTTCTGAAGTCAGCCCAGTGGATGTCTCCAAGTTCCGGTTCAATAAGAAAGTCAGCCATGCGTGCCTGCATGTTCCTCAATGCATTGCCTTCAATCATCGAGTTTCGAATGAGCATGTCTGCACCTGTCCGAAGGTCCACATCCGCCAGACCGCTTGAAACATCAACGGCGATGACGAAGTCGGCGCCCATCAGGTACGCAGGCAACACTGGAATCTTCTGGACGCTTGCACCATCGACGAGAAGCTTGTCACCGGCCGCAACGGGACGGAACACGCCGGGTATCGCGCAGCTTGCATGAACTGCTCTGCGAATGGGGCCGCGATTGATGAGGATTTCCTCGCCAGTCATCACGTCAGTGGATACAGCGACAAATGGAATTTCTGTCTCTTGGACAAGACGGTCCGGCAGACACTGCGACACATTGTGAGCCATCGCCTCTGCTGTAATGAAACCGTTACTCGTAAGGGTGGAGCTGTACATCACACCTTTACGAATAAGCGATTTCAGTGTGTTTATGAATCCGGGCTCGGCCTGGTTGGCCTGCCTGATGAAATCAAATTTGCTGCTCCTGAAGCCGCTGCTTTCCGCGAAAGCGATGGACTGTTCAGTCACCTGCCGTGCATCGGGATTGCACGCATAGCATCCGGCGACGAACGAGCCAAAACTTGATCCGGCAATAAGGTCGACGCTGATCCCCGCCTCATCAAGAACCTGCAGCACACCAAGGTGTGCGACTCCGCGTGCCGCTCCCGCCCCCAGCGCCAGACCGATTCTGTATGGGTTATGTCGAATGCGCATGGGATATTCCTCCTTGAAAAGAGCCGGATTTCAGGCCGGGGTAAAGACCTGTTTCCCTTACATTATTTATACGCGATAAATGGCCCGTTCCAAGGTCGAAAACCTGCTCCGCAGGGCTTGCGACTTGTGCCTGAATTCGCTTAGTGTTACCAAAGCGTTGCCCTCTGCTACGCGCTCCTCATAGCTCAGACCATGAAAATCACCGAACTGAAAACCTGCATCATCAACAACGGTGTGCGCGGTTACGTCTTCCTCAAAATTGAAACCGACGAGGGGATTCACGGCTGGGGCGAAGGCACGCTCGAATCAAAGGAACGCGCCGTCGTCGCTGCCATCCATGATCTGAAACACCACGTCGTTGGAGAAGACCCCACTCGCATCGAGTTCTTGTGGCAGTGCCTGCGCAGGCACGGATTCTGGCGCGGCGGAGTGGTCACCAACACTGCGCTCAGCGCAATCGATCACGCGCTCTGGGACATCACCGGCAAGGCATATGGCCAACCTGTCTACAAACTGCTTGGCGGGGCATGCCGGGACCGCATCCGCTGCTACTGTCACGGAGGTGCGGGGAACGTAAAGGACAAATTCGATGAAGGGTGGAGAGCCATTAAGTGCGGGGCAGGAGGCGTGGATGCCGAAGGTGTCTATCACGAAAAGAACGTCATCCCCGACTGCACGGAAAATCTCTCGAAGATGCGGGAGCTGGTCGGCGAAGAGATGGACATCATGGTCGATGTGCACGGCCGTCTTCGTCCCTCCATGGCCATTCGTCTGGCCCGTGCGGTCGAGCCCTTCCATCTGATGTTTCTGGAAGAGCCCGTCCCACCGGACAACGTCGATGCGTTCGCCAAACTACGCGACAGCCGCCCTTCCGTTGACATCGCTACCGGCGAGCGGCTCTTCATGCGCTGGGGCTTCCGCCGCCTGATCGAGAAGCAATACGTGGATGTGATCCAGCCGGACATCTGCCATTGCGGCGGCATCAGCGAGCTCCGCAAGATCGCGGCAATGGCGGAGACCTACTACATAAAGGTTGCTCCTCACAATCCGAACGGCCCCGTTGCCACGGCCGCCTCGGCACATGTCGCCGCCGCTATACCGAATTTCCTGAACCTTGAGACAGTCGTTGTCGAAAACCTCTGGAACGAGATAGTGACAGAAAAGGTCTTCAGGCCGCAGAACAGCTACCTGGAGCTACCAACCCAGCCCGGCCTTGGCATCGAACTCGATGAAGAACGTCTCGCTGCAGAAGGAGAATTCCAGCAGGGGGCTTACGGGAAGAACCTGGACCCGGATGGCGCACCTAGTGATATTTGAAAACAAGTCTGGGACATTGGAGCGTTAGATAAATGCGAATCCTTAACTCAAACGACATCAGACAAGCCCTCCCGATGGGCGAGTGCATCGCAGCGATTCGCCAGGCTGTGGTTGCGCTTTCAGAAGGCGAATTCGTAGTGCCGGAACGCATTCCGATGGAATCCGACGGCGGCATCAGCCTGATCATGCCCGCGTTGTGGCCGGAGAAGAATGCCACCTCTACAAAGCTCATTTCCATCTATCCGGATAATCCTGCGAAAGGGCTGCCCACCATTCACGGGATTCTGATCCTTCAGGACTCATCGACCGGACGCCCGCTCGCCCTGATGGATTCGGCTTCGTTAACGGCCCTGCGTACCGGGGCGCTGTGCGGAGTGGCGGCAGAGGCGCTGTGCAAGGAGGATAAACCGGTTGTCGCTATCTTTGGCGCGGGGAAACAGGCACGAACACAAGCGGAAGCAGTCCTGGCAGTTCATGACGTATCGCAGATTCGGATCTACAGTCGGACCAGATCCAATGTGGAAGAACTCGTGGAGGAACTATCCGATCAAGCCTGGTGTGATTGTGAGGTCTCTGCCGCAGATTCATCGTCAGTAGCGGTGAAGGACGCGGACATCGTGATGTGCGCGACCACTTCCAGCACACCGATCCTGAATGGCGATGATGTCAAGCCGGGCGCGCACGTCAGCGCGATCGGCGCTTTCACGCCAGAAGACCGCGAACTGGACAGCCAACTGGTGCAGCATGCCGATCTGCTGGTGGTTGATACCTACGCCGGAGCCCTCGAGGAAGCCGGCGATTTTCTCATTCCGATGAATGAGGGCCTCATCCGCAGGGAAGATTTCTCGACCGAGATCGGCGAGGTCGTCGCAGGCGTGAAAGCGGGCCGCACAAGCCCGGAACAGATCACGATCTTCAAAAGCGTCGGCAATGCAGCATTCGATGTCGCTTCCGCGCCGATTGCATTGGCCAACGCTGAGCGAATGGGGCTCGGGACAATGTGTGAGATCTGATTGAGCTCAGTCACTTAATTCGAAAAGCATACTCACCTCGTTCCTGTTCATCGGACGATTGAAGACCATCACTTCATCAAGCAGGCCCTTCTCACCGCCCCGGGATCCGATGATGAGCGAACCAAAAAACTCTTTTTCGGGGACACCGCTCAGAGCTTTCGCAGCGAACGGCCCTGCATTAATGCTCCATTCCATTTTCGGCCAGGCCCAATTGGCCACGACCAGGTACCACTGGCCGTTCTTCCATGGCGAGTACCTGTTCAGCGACGTGAACTGTTTCTGTGCCGTTGATGCCTTGACCAGGAATTGGATGCATTCCGAACGAATGAGTTTGCCCTCGGGCGCTCGCAAAGGGCCCTGCCGCTGAAGATAAAATTGAGAGCCAGCCGTCATGGCAAAGACGATGTTCGAGCCGTTCGGGCGGGCCCATTCCAAGGGCTTCACCCACATGGCAATCGCTCCTCTTCCCTGGAAATCAATGTTGGACCCGTTCGAATAGATCGCCGCGCCCGAGCCGAGCACGAGGGCACTGCCAATTCGTCCTTTTTCAAAGATGGGTGATTCGGTCTTCTTTGTGTACGGACCGAGAACCCTCGGAATGAATCTCGGCCCGGCCGCCATATCCGGCAGCATGGACTTATTATCGAAGCTGATGTGCAGAGTGACCGCATCCATCAGCGATTGCAGCCTGGGTTTATAGTAGAGGCCGTTCGCAGTTGGCTCAGCAAGGCAGGCGAGGCACAACGAAAGGAGTAGGAGAACCGCTCGCAAAGTCATCGGACAGGCCTTGTGGCGGCGGGCTGGCAGGCTGGCAGCCTGCCGCCACGCCCTTGAAGACATCCCAGTTTCTGCTCCCATCATTCAATCACCAGAATGCGGTAATCGTGTTTCTGGAGGACGAGCTTGAAACTGCTGGCCGCGCTCCCTTCGACAGCTTCCCCTGTCTCAAAATCTTTCGCGCTGGCATCCTTCCTGATGCCGAGTTTGTCTGTCTGCACGTTGACGTTGCATTCTCCGCCTTCGCCATAGTCGGTAACCACGATTAATGCTTTTGCTTTGTGAGCAATCGCAATCGTGCGCGCATCCACGGAATTCGAATTCACCGTGACAGGATGACCGGCCTGCCAGTAATTGAAGACCTCGCAGCCATCTTCTCCGTATCCGAATTCGAAGAGGCGCTCGTAGAGCTTAGTATCCGAAGGCGGGCGCCAGTTGAATGCCTGGATCTCATGCACGAGGCAGACGCCGAGCCGGGTACGCCACAGATGTGGGCAGCGCGGGTCTTTCGGATCCGGATGGCCTCCGGCGAGGATCGTCGGCCATGCGCCAACTTGGCGTCCGATCGTTTCGGCGACGGTCAGGTCTGGCGAAAAGCGGTCCTGGAAATCTTCGTAACCGTACTTCCATTCCCAGTCCATGTTGCAGTTTCCGAACGAGAGCACCGGCACGATCATCGTGTTCGTCATGTGCGAGAGGGTGAGGAGCGGTTTTCGATTGTCGGGGAGCTCCTTGCTTTCGTTGTGGAACATGACAGCCGTACGCTTGATAAGACTGCGCAGGTGCATGAGCCCCATGCCGGGATGCCACCGGCCCTTGTCGTCCTGCCAGGCGTTGCCGACCACCGGATCGTAGTTCGCAGAGAGGAACGTGTTGTCCCAATAGACGCCATCGAAACAGACGAGCATCTTCCTGTAATACCAGAGCGCAAAATCCACGAAGCTCTTCGAAGGGCTCACATCGTAGCCGACCGCGCCCTTTGGCGACCATTCACGATTGAACCAGGCGTAGCGCAGCCATTCGTCCTGGAAGGTCTTGAATTCGGGTGAATGAAAGCCGACGCCACGAGCATTGGTGTAGCCGAACACGCGCCAGCCCTTGCTCCATGGCGATGACCTTGCCACATGCATGCCGCCGCGAACGTGTGCAAGGAAATTTTCCTCGGTGCGCGTCAGCAGCTCTTTCTTCTTCATCAATTCTTTCATCCATGCGGTGATGTATTGCAGATCCCACTCACCGGAGATTCGGGCCTTCTTGAGTGTGTCGAAATAGGAGTAGTCCTTCTCAAACGGATACACGTCGTAACTGATCCCACCCCAATAGAAGGTGGCGCCCATCCAGCGAATGGGCCGTGCGCCTTCCGGCCTCTTGGTGGCCGTCCAGCGGCGCCAGCCTTTTGGCATGGGCTTGGTGGGAGTGACCTGAAGGCCAAAGACGATTTCGCGTTCAGCATCAATTGCGACTGGCCTGTTGATGAGGTGAACACGCATTTCGAGAGTGCCGCCACGGCGGACGAGCTCGATCATCGGCTTGTCGTCGTCGAGTGACAGCCCCCTGTCCGTATCAGCAAAAAAACAGACACCGCGCTCTGCCCTGCCAACCCAGACGTAGGGGAAGAACGCGCCGATGATGTTGAGCTTGTTGGCTTTGCTGCTATCCCAGACAACGCCCTTGCCTCTGGGCACGAAACCAGCGAAGTTGTGGCGAAGGCCGTCGCCCACCGAATGCATGTACCTGGCCTCGGATTCTTTGACGGGGATTCGGAAGGACAGCCGGTCGACCGTTTCGCCGTTCGATCGGAGCTTTAGCTTGACGAGCATCATGCCGTCGTAATCCCACGTGGTCTGCATGCGCGCGCTGATCGGCCCGGCCGACCATTCGGATTCGCCCACGACTTCCGTGGACTTCCGGCTTGTGGACTTCCACGGCCTGGAGGCTGCGATCTGCTGCAGGCCGCCGGAATCCACTTCCCATTGCATCGGGCCGGTGAGTATTTGAATGCCCTGACTCTTCACGGATTCCCATAAACCGGAATCTCCATGCTGATGCTCGCGCAACACGCACTTCACCGTCTTGCCGTTCACTTCAAGCGGCGTGAACGGAGGAATCACATCATCACTGAAACCAAGCTTGTTGTTTTCCCATTCAAAACGTTTTCGCTCGAATGCCTGTGTCACCGGTTTATCTGGTATCCCCTCTTCGCCTTCTAGAAAGAGGGCCAGTTCGTACTTGCTTTCGTCCAATTCTGGAATCGGCAAAACGCCTTCAAAAACGTCCTTCTCAAATCGGATTTCATGAGACCAGATTCCGTTATCCGTTTTCGTGCTTTTCAGTTTCCTGATCAACACTCGCGCACCGGATACCTTGTCCTTGAGTTTCAAACCGGCGATATCGGCCCGCAGCCGAATTTTGCTGTGAGAGGGGTAATACTTGAACTGCAGAGCGACGGCCCGGCGCTGCTCTTCGCCAATCGACCAGACTGATTTCGGACGGTGCATGCTCCACCGAAAATGGCGAGAGAACCAGACCTTCGAAGCATCCGAATTGGTCACCTTTATCCTGCAGGTGTGGAGGCCCTCCGGCCCGCCGTCTCTGGCTTTGAGCGCTACTTCCCGTGTTTCACCGGGAGGAATCGCGAGCGCCTGTTTCAACTCGTCCGCGGGATTGTGATGCCAGTTGTCTGCGATGCTCGCTTTAACGGACAGGGGCTTTGCGCCCGGATTCCGAATGGAGAGTCTGATGACCGGAGCACCGTCTTCCTGGAGAGACCGCATTTGAATGACCGGCGCGGCCGCATCCCAACTCACCAGCGGCATGGAAGGCTGATCGATATAGCTTGCTCCGACTGATTCCCATTGCGTCTGCTCGCCGGGTCGCCGCCAGTTACGTGCGATGCGAATCCCCCAGGCCAGCTTCAGGTCGCTCTCGACCACCTCCAGGCTTTCGAATGGGATCGCAATCTCCACCTGCCACCAGCCGTCCTTGAGCTGATGCTCGAGCTCCCACTTCGGAATGCGCCAATTGAAGTCCACCGGATTCTGCTTGTTATCGGGATTGACAGCGCGGTCGTAGAGAGTGCCGCGGCCGTTAGTGATCAGGTGATAAAAAGTCCGCGCCCCCTGCTTGCGCTCGCGTTTCGGATCGATGGCGAGTTCGATCGAGTCGTCATGGAACGCGGCAATGATGTCCCGCTTACCATCGGGCACGGCGCGGTTGAGGATGCGGCCGTCGGGCGGCGCTTCGGTCTTGATCGCAATGAAGAGTTGTTTACCGTCGCAGCCCACCCAAAAGACCGCGTGGCGTGCGGTGATGCGCAACGAACGGTGTCCGATGAGGCCGATGTTTCGGGTTGCGTCTGTCCATTCATCTTCGTGAAGCAGCCCATCGATCTTTGGCGCGATACCCATCAGAGGCAGCGTGACGCGAGGCTTTTCGAGCTCTGCAGCAGCGGGCAGGAGAATGAATGCAAGAAATGGTGCGAGAGTAAAGATGTGTTTCATACTTGAGGTGATTCAGGGAATTCCGGAGTCGAAATCGGCATCATACCAATATGTGGCCTGATACTTGAATCACACTTTCTGGTGTGGATCTGACTGCAGAATTCCGGAGCGACGGCGGAGGAATTGGGCAAACGTTGGTTCGAATTGTGCGTAGGAAGCTGGGAATGCCCTGAAACGGGATTGAACGGCCAGAACGGCTAAAATCGTCCGGTCGCCTGTCATTAAGGCAGAAATAATTGCACCTCTGAGCCGACAACTTTCAAGCCCATCGTTGCCATGGCGAGGAAAAGAATCAGATGAAGTCCTATCAACTCTTTCGAGCATTCGGGATCGACGTAAAAGTCCACCCGACGTTCTTGTGGTTGCTGGGCATCTTTGCCTTCGTGGGTTTCATCAACGGCGGAGTGATGCTGGCCGTGACTCAATCGGTTTGGATCATTCTCGTTTTCGGCATCGTCGTTCTGCATGAATTCGGGCACAGCCTGGCGGCCCTTCGCTTCGGCATACCTGTGTTGGATATCACCCTCTTGCCGCTGGGTGGTATGGCGCGTATGGCGTACATGCCGCGGAATCCGCGGCAGGAAATGGTGATAGCGATCGCTGGTCCGGCGGTGAATGTCGTCCTTGCGGGATTGGCCTTGCTGATCCCTGGCCCCCTCGAGTCAAACATCTTCTTTGTCATCAATACGGCGCTTCTGATCTTTAACCTCGTCCCCGCGTTTCCGATGGATGGCGGCCGTGTGCTTCGAGCCTGGCTGGCTACGAAGATGGACTACATAGAGGCGACGCGAAAGGCGGTGAAGGTGGCCAAATACGCGTGCCTCGGCCTGTTCATCTATGGCTTTTCGGAAGGGCAGTTCATCGTATGCATGATCTCCATATTCATTTACTTTGCGGGCAAGGCGGAGCTGCTCTCTGTCCGGGCGCAGAATTGGGAACGCCGTTTCTACGAGTCTTCGCCCATGTGGCAGGATGCCCAGGCCGCGAATGCCACCGGCGGTGCCGGCACCTCTGGTGAGGAACTTCCACCCCAAGACTATGAGGGACGAGTGGAAGAACTCAAAAAGAACGGAGAGAAGGTTCAAGTCATTTACTCGGGCGGCAAAATCCTCGGAGTGCTCAGGCAGAAAGAATAAAGTTGAACGGAATGTTGAAGTGTTGGCTGGTTGGAGTTGTGGAATGTAAGTCAGTCCGGCCAAGTGCGCGATGCGAATGAATCTCTCCAAAGTAAGATGCTGCCGTCATCCTAACCCACAGAAGGATTCCGATGTTAGTACAGATAGAGGGGCAGGATTTGTCCGAACCACTCGCATTTGATGCGCCTCTGCCAGTCCAGATGGTCGACAACTTGGGACGCGTCATTAACAGCCTTCGAATTTCTGTCACTGATCGCTGCAACTTCCGTTGCACCTACTGCATGCCGGAAGAAGTGGATTTCATGCAGCGGGATCTTCTGCTCTCCTACGAAGAGATTGCACGGTTTGTCCGATTGGTCGTCCCGCTTGGCATTAACAAGCTTCGCATCACCGGCGGAGAGCCGCTCATGCGAAAATACCTGCCGAACCTGATCCGGCAGCTCAACGCCATCGATGGCATCAACGACATCGCCATGACGACCAACGGTTTCCTCCTGAAGGAACACGCTCAGGCGCTCAAGGACGCCGGCCTGCATCGGGTCAACGTGAGCCTTGACACACTAGTCAGAGAAAAGTTTGTCGAGATTACCAGACGGGACGCCTTACAGAGTGTCCTTGACGGAATCCACGCTGCAGACAGAGCCGGCTTTTCACCAATCAAGATCAACGCCGTCGCCATTCGAGGATTCACGGAAGACGAAATTCCTGCCTTTGCCGAGCTGACAAGAAACTATGGCCACCAGGTCCGCTTCATCGAGTTCATGCCGCTCGATGCGGACGATACCTGGGAAAACCAGAAAGTGCTGCCCGGGCGTGAAATCATCGAGCGCATCGATGCGGCGTTTCCATTGGAAGCCATAAACAACAGCCACAAAGAGCCGGCCACGCTGTACCGGTTCAAGGATGGAATCGGCGGGGATATCGGGATCATTCCATCCGTCACCGAGCCCTTCTGCGACCACTGCAACCGCATCCGAATCACCTCGGATGGCAAGCTGCGGACCTGCCTGTTCTCCAATCGCGAGACCGATATCCGCAGCCTGTTGCGAGGCGATGCCGGGGACGAGATGATTGCGCGCCGCGTTGTCGAAGCCGTTCGCAATAAAGAACCGGGCCACAAGATCAACCAGCCGGATTTCGTCAAGCCGCAGCGAGCCATGTTCTCAATTGGAGGCTGACGGCGGACGGCAGCGACATCCCATTCTTCAGACTATATCCCCGGAGGTTACACCATGGGTGACTTCATCAGAGTCGCCGGAAAGGACGAACTGCAGCCAGGGCAGGCTAGGAAGGTAAAGGTCAACAGTCAGGATATTGCGCTCTTCAACATCGACGGAGATCTGTTTGCAATTGACGACATGTGCCCCCACGCGGGCGGGCCTCTATCCGACGGATTTGTTGACAGTGAGAGTGTCACCTGCCCCTGGCACGGCTGGGAATTCAACGTGAAATCAGGCGCCTGCCGGGTGGTAGGCCTCGAACAGAAGACATATCCCGTCAAGGTGGAAGGCGATGATATTCTCGTTAGTTCGGAGCCCAGCCCGGTCGAGGACCCTTTGGGAAAAGAAGCTACTCAGAGAATTGAAGCGAGTGCCCAGCCGGCGGAGGCGGACGCCCCCCAGGGCTTTGTAAAGGTTGCTGCCGAGGGAGAAATCGCAGAAGGGCAATCCAAGCTCTGCGAAATCAATAAACGTCATGTTGCCGTCTTTAATGTAGACGGCGAACACCGTGCAATTGACGACCACTGCCCGCATGCAGGCGGCGCACTTTCCGATGGTTGGGTCGACGGGGATTGTGCGGTCTGCCCATTGCACGGATATGAATTCAGCCTGATAAACGGCGAGAGCCCTTTCGGGTACATCAACGATACTTATGATGTGAAAGTGGAAAATGGCGAGGTCTTTGTCAGCACTACTCCCCGCCATGATGCCGCGACCGCAACATCGAGTCCTGAGCCTGAATCTGATTCGGCAAGCGATGGCGAGGCGTCAGAAGCCGATGAGCTGACAGAGGGGGCTGCAGAACAATCCGGACCGCCCGGGGAATTGTCTTTCGTGCGCGTGGCTGCCTTAACCGAGCTTGAAGAAGGTCGTGGCAAGTTTGTTGAAGCTGGCAGCAAGAAAGTCGCTCTGTTCAAAGTCGATGGCGAGGTCTACGCGGTAGACGATGTCTGCCCCCACATGGGCGGGCCGCTGTCGGACGGTTTCGTTGAGGGCAAGAGCGTCATGTGCGGCTGGCACGCGTGGGAGTTCAGCCTGGAAGACGGCGAATGCCAGTTAGGGATGTGCATCCCCACCTATGAGGTGAAGATCGAAGGGGATGACATTCTGGTGGGAGTGGGGTCGTAGAGCAGCAGTTTTTTTTCGCGGCGGCCCGCTTGGGCGGGTTTCATAGTTCCTAACGCGGTCTTGCGACCGCAATCGTAGCTGCATCGTAGGATGGGCGTCCCCGCCCGTCTGAGGCCGCATTCACCAGAGACGGCCGAGACGGCCATCCTACGTCCTTAACTCCGCACCATTCAATCGTAGCTGCGGCGTCCCGCCGCAGAATTCGGCGGCGAGACGCCACCGCTACATTATCCCCGCGTGGCGCAGAGAAGGTACGAAGCCAGACTCTGAATTCGCTGAAGGGGTCACTATGAACCATCCGAACTTTGAGTAGGTTCAGACTGGTGCTAGAATGCTCCAACCCTCGATTAACCCGATCCCGTTCCCATGCGCCGAATTCCGGGACTTTTTGTCACGCTCTTTCTGCTGACCGTTGTGCTCAGCCTGGCCTTCTTCCTGGCCTTGAATGAGCCGGCAACGGATCCCACTCCGGTAGGCGCGGGCGCGTTGGCACTGGTTGCACTGGGCTTCACCATGTGCCTGATGCTGGCTTACCTCGGTTATGCGAGCTACAAGGCGGCCTCACTTATCTATCGGCATGGCTCACGATTCACAGAGGCCCAGCGCAAAAAAACCATCCAGCGGCTGGTGAAGACGCTCGCATCCAAGGACAAAGAAAAAGCCAGGCGCGCGGCGCGACTGCTCGGCGAATTGACCGACGCCGGTGAGGTAGGCCCCGGGCTCGAAATTCAGGAAGGCAAACCAGGTTGGCGACGCTGGAACGACTGGTGGATGGAGCACAGAAGCACCACTCACGCCAATGAGGATCGGTTGTAGGAAGAATGGTGATGGTTGATGAAAGCCACATTTCCGGATCACTCGGATGCTCTACGACAAACTCGCCCGATTGGAGGAGCAATACTCTGGCAGTTTCTCATTCGAGGTACAGCGTCTTGATGCTGAAGCCGGCTTTGCTCATCGCCCACGGGAGGTGCTTCCAACTGCCAGCACTTTCAAGCTCTTCGTCCTCTGCGAAATGTTCCGACAGGCCGGAGAGGGCGCTCTCGATCTGAACGCGCCTATCACCTGGAAGCCTGCGTTTCACCGGGGTGGGGACGGTGTCCTGCGCGCCATGATTCCCGGTCAGGAGGTTTCGATTCACAATATGGCTGTGCTGATGATCATCGTCAGCGACAACATCGCCACGGCTACGCTGGTCGATCTGGTCGGTGCGGAAAACGTTACCCGGACCATGCAGTCCTGGGGACTCGCTGATACCAACATTCATCAGGGCATTCCCGGCGGCCCCAACGCGGCTCAGATGCAACAGCCGGTCAGCAGCGCGCACGATTTCTGTTCGCTGTTGGCTCGGATTTATCGTCGTGAAATCCTGACCTCTGAAACCTGTGATGAGATTATCCGGATTCTGCGCGCCCAACGCTGCAATGACATGCTGCCTCGCTACATTCCGGTTGGCGAAGACTGGGGCGAGGCGGAAACCTGGATTGCCAACAAGACCGGTTACGGCCAATGTCGGGTCGATATCGGCATTGTCAAGACAAGTGAGTCGATCTATTCGCAGGCGATGTTCTTCAGATCGCACGAGCCGCCAAAAAATCTCCTCAAATGTCTTGCTGACTACCCGCCCGTGCTGGCTATGGCGAATGCATGCAAAGCGGTCTACGACGAGATTGGACGGGAGTCGGGTTGATGCTCAGCTCCTGAGAGACTCTGCAATCTCCCTCGCCAGGTCTGTCAGTGAATGGTCCCGTGCTCCCATCACCAGAACCACATCGCCATCATTGGCCACATTCTGAAGATCGTGGACCAGTTTCTCTCGATCGACGGTCTGTGCCAGGGATGGCCGAATCCCGTTGATCGCATTCGCCATTTCCTCGGACGACACCGTCCGGTTTGCCGTTCCGCCCGCGTCAAAAATGGACAGGAGATAAAGCGAGTCTTGATGGCTTAAGTGACGCGCAAAGACTTTGACGTAATCATCCCATAGAAAGCGGGTGGGCCCGAAGCCGTGCGGCTGAAACACAGCGTGCACACGTCCACGTGCATATTGCGCGGTATCGAGCGCACTTTTAATTTTGGCCGGGCTGTGAGCGAAGTCGTCTATCACATCCACCCCTCTCATAGTCTCGACGCGATTCCACCGTCTCAGCAGGCCTCCAAACTCACTGAGCGCGCGCTGGCAAACCTCATACGAAATGCCAAGCGCACGAGCAGCAGCAATTGCGCAGAGCGCGTTGGAAATGTTGTGCTGCCCCGGTACAGGTAAATTGAAGCGATGACCCTCCAGAGCGAATTCTGCGTGCCATCCTCTGCACTTGAAACTCGCAAACTCGAGGGGGCCCTGCTGGCCGTATACCACCGCTTTGTGCTGGCCTCGATCCACGAGAAATCGTGAATGGTGGCAATCACCGTTAAGCACGGCGAGGTCTGCACCATCAAGGAATGGCATGAAGAAGTTAATCAGTTGAGCCGGCTCAAAATGATCCTTCGAGATGTTCGTAAGCACGGCCACATTGGGACGAAAGTTTTCGACACTGCCGTCGCTTTCGTCCACCTCGGCCACAATCAGAGAACTTCCCGGCCGGTAATTGCCTATGAACATCTCATCCTGATAGCGATATGCCGCAGCACCAACAAGGACAGTGGGATTCATACCGGCGTATTCAGCAATCTGCGCCACCATCGCAGTTGTCGTTGATTTGCCGCAGGAACCGCTGATGGCCACGCCCTGGTTGCTGTTAACAATTGAAGTAAGCAGTTCGGGCCGCTTGATAACGCGAATGCCCAGGTCCCGGGCCGCCGCAATTTCCGGATTGTCCTCTTCAACAGCCTGTGTCATCACCATGCAGTCTGGCTTCATTCGGGACTGCGTACCATCCTGTCGAATGAGGCGAATGCCTTGTCGCATCAACTTTTGATACAGCCATGAGGTACGCCCGCGGTCGTAACCACGATCGGATCCTGAGACCAGGTAGCCCTCATGATTCAACAGTTGAGCGAGCGCGCTCATACCGCTTCCGCCAATGCCGGTGAAGTGGATACGCCGGCAGGCTTTCAGAATGGGTACACGGTGAGAGGGGCAGCCCATGAGTGAACAGTCTTCAAGATCGGAGGTCCAGTCGCGCTGAGACGGTCGTCTCAATGAGGAGCCGGGTGGGGGGCGGGATTATATTTCGAGTCTTGTTTACGTGCTGCCCAAAAGAGGAAAGGTGCGCTTAATATCTCTCCCAACGAGTTGAGCGCAGCGTAAGGCCACCGTTGAGAAGCCACCTCACGACCAGCCGACCACTCGCATGCTTCATTCCGCCATCCATCCTCACTCTCCACCACGCGTTTTATTTCCCTTCACGGAAAACTATAATCGCAGCACCTTCTTTTTACTCATCGACAGTACGCCTGCCATGTCTCAAGACCTTGAATCACTCATTTCGGACTGGTCTTACAATGAGGACGACGAGGCCGAAAATGTTCGGCTCATCATCGGACTGGACGGCCGGGAAAAAATCCAGATTCGCATTCCCTGCGGTCTGCTTCAGTGGGAGGCCGATGGCCGACCTGACGGAGAACGGCCACACGGCCATGAGAGCATGCTTGACTACCTCGAAGATGAGCTTCTTCAAGGACGCTGGCCCGGGCTGGATCAGGATTTCAGGGACGCATTGAATCAGGAGATCATGGCCTACTACGCGCGCCGGGTAGCGTTCTTTCGGCTCTCAGAATTTGATCGGGCTAAGCGTGATGCCGAGCATAACCTGCTGATCATGGATCTTGTGCGTGAGCATGCCGAGGATGACGAGTACATCGAGGAACACGAAAAGTGGCGTCCCTTCCTCCTGATGGATCTGACCCGGGCGGCTGCGCTGAGCAAAGCAAAACAAGAACGATTTATTGAGGCTATCGATGCTATCAACGAAGGCATCGAGCGAATTAGAGACATCTATGAAGATGGAACGATTTCCCCCGGCGAAGGGCAGGAGCTGCGAGCCCTGGAAGATTTGAAATTCTTCTTAAGGGAAACACACGACCTGGGCCTCACCCCGCGCGAATTCATCCGGACCCTCGAAGATGAAAAACTTCTGGCCATCGAAGAAGAAGATTTCGAGCGCGCCTCAGAGCTGAACGAGCGCATCAAGAGTCTTCAGGGATCACAGAATTAGTGATCTGATGCGGGCGTCAATAAGGCCCTCACCGCGGCCATCTCTTCCTCGATCACCGCTCTCTTTTTGCACTTGCAGTAACCAACCATGATTGGAAACACACATACACGACAGGAAGTCCTCGACAAGCTCCGCGCTACTCTCGAAGCCGGTCAACCGATCATTGCATCGGGCGCAGGCACTGGTATCTCTGCAAAGTTCATCGAAGAGGGCGGTGCGGACCTCATCATCATTTACAACTCCGGCAGATTTCGGATGGCCGGCCGAGGCTCATGCGCAGGTCTGCTGGCCTATGGCGATGCCAACCAGATTGTCATGGAAATGGGCGAACGCGAAGTCCTGCCGGTTGTTAAACACACCCCGGTCATCGCCGGCGTCAACGGTACGGATCCAACCCGGCGCATGTGGCATTTCATCGGCCAGGTAAAGGATATGGGTTTCTCCGGCGTCAATAACTTCCCGACCGTTGCTGTGATTGATGGGAAGTTTCGGCAGACCCTCGAAGAGACAGATCTTGGCTACTATCATGAGGTCGAGATGATTCGGATCTCCAGAGCGATGGACATGTTCACCATCGTCTACTGTTTCAATGCGGAAGAGGCATCACAGATGGCCGAGGCGGGCGCCGATGTCATTATCGCTCATGTGGGCACTACGGTCGGCGGATCTATCGGCGCGACGGATTCGGTCATGTCCCTCGAACAGGCCGCCGAGACGGTGCAGAAGATTCTCGATGCAGCCCAGGCGGTCGCCCCCGATATCATCGGCCTTTCTCACGGCGGCCCCATAGCTACTCCCGAGGATGCAGCCTACGTCAATGTGCACACCGACGCGGTAGGCTTCGTGGGCGCATCAAGCATCGAACGGCTGGCCACCGAAGATTCGATCCGGAAGCTGACGGAGGAATTCAAGAGTATTCCGCTCGGTCAGTACCAGATTTGAGATCGGGAGCAGGCTTGGGGCTCGTGAATTGTGAATTGTGAATGGTGAATTGTGAATTGTGAATTGTGAATGGTGAATGGTGAATCCAGAATCCAGAATCCAGAATCCTGAAGCTCTCAATCCCATGCAAAGTTTTCTCTCACATCTCGAATGCACGAACTGCTCGGAGACATTCTCGTGTGACGAGATTCACACGACATGCCCAGCATGCGCAAAGGTTTTGTATGCCCGGTATGACCTCGATGCAGCGAAGCAGAATTTCAGGAAGGAAGACCTTGCCGGCCGGGCGCCGGATATGTGGCGCTGGTTTGAGTTGATGCCCGTTCGTAATTCGGAGCATGTGATCAGCCTTGGCGAAGGCCACACGCCACTTTTGCATGCGCGCACTCTCGGAGGACAACACAACGCCACCAACCTTTTCATCAAAGAAGAGGGACTGAATCCAACAGGCAGTTTCAAAGCCCGTGGGCTCTCCGCCGCGGTTTCCAGGGCAAGGGAACTTGGCGTATCCAGCATCGCCATTCCCTCGGCAGGTAACGCGGCAGCAGCGCTTTCAGCCTACGGCGCGCGTGCGGGAATCTCGGCCCACGTGTACATGCCCGCAGATACGCCCCAGATGATGAAGACCGAGGCCGTGGCTTACGGTGCGGAATTGACCTTGGTCGATGGTCTGATCAACGACGCGGGAAAGCAGCTTCGTGATGTAGCCAAAGCGAACGGGTGGTTCGATATTTCGACCCTGAAAGAGCCCTATCGTGCGGAAGGCAAGAAGACGATGGGACTTGAGCTCGCCGAACAGTTCGACTGGGAACTGCCGGACGCGATCATCTATCCAACCGGCGGCGGAACCGGAATCGTCGGCATGTGGAAGGCATTCGATGAATTGGAAGCTCTCGGCTGGATCGGCTCGAAACGCCCCAAGATGATCTCCGTCCAGTCCGAAGGATGCGCGCCCATCGTCAAGGCATTCAACGATGGCGCGACCAGTGCATCGCTCTGGGAAAATGCGCAGACTATCGCTCCAGGCCTTCGAGTACCGGTGGCTATTGCCGATTACCTGATCCTGCAGGCCATCCGAGAAAGCGGCGGGACAGCCATCGCCGTCAGCGATGCCGAGACGCTCGATGCGCTGAGAGCCATCGCCAGCAGCGAGGGCATCTTCGCCGCGCCCGAAGGAGCGGCGACCTGCGCGGCCTGCATCAAGCTCTTCGATTCGGGCTTTCTGAATCGGGACGAAAAGGTGGTGCTGTTTAATACGGGGTCCGGACTGAAAACTCCGGAGTTGTTTGCTTAGCGCTCTGCCTTCGCGCGGTCACTCTTCATCAGCCATCCACATACGATGACAGCCATGACCACCATTCCTGCGCCAAGCACGAACGGTGTCCTGGAATCACCGAAATGGCTTGCCGCAAATCCTCCGGTAACTCCGCCCGTGAATTCTCCCAACCGCAGCATGCTCTCATGCCAGCCGGCCTTCTGGCCGAGCGAATGATCGCTGTTGACGCTGTAATACATGCTGCCGACATACGTGACGCCCAGCATGATGCCGACACACCCCAGAGAAATAAAAAGCAGTAGCTGCGATTCCAGGAACACGAGGCCTGCCATCCCTGCGAGACCGAGCGCCTGGGAGCCGAGCGTATACCCAGGCCGGTAATGCCACTGATGCCAGCTTCCCAGAACGAAGAATATCGCCACCCGTAATGCGCCGAGCAGAAAGACCAGATTACTGATAGCGCGGGAATCGAGTGAGAGTTCGGATGCGCGTGCAGGGAAGTAGGTGAGCACAACCGCGAGGCAGAAGTAGCTGACGAAATTCGCCAACCGGTGTGCCAGGGTATAGCGGTGATGCCGAGAATCTGGGGTAGTCTTGGCGCTCCGCGACAAGTCAGTGGCCTTGGCGTTCTTCGACAAGCGCTCTGAGGGAACCTGTTGTTCAGGCACGCGTACAATCAAGACAACAAGTCCCGCCACGAAACCGGCCCCCGCAGCTACGTAGAACGGCAATCTGATGAAGGTGCTGATGAGATATCCACACGCAAACAGTCCTGACATGTACCCAAGGCTCCACGAGACATTGAGCGGGACGAGCTGTTTCGAAAGGTCCGCGCCTGATTTCCCAACGCCCGTCATGCCCTCAAAAGGCGGCCAGAACAGCCCCTGCGCCGCGCTCACCGCCAGACAGACGATCATCAGGGACGCCAGGCCATTGGCCATCGGAACAAAGAAATGACTGACACTGATGCAGAAACACCCTACTGCGGCTACCGGCCTCCAGCCGAGCCGATCACCGAGTGCTCCGGCGAACACACAGATTAACGCGTAGGGCAGGGTCGCCGCGCCCTTGGCAAGCCCAATCTCTGCGGGCGACAGCCCCAGTTGTCCCCCGAACTGTGGCAGCGCAAGATTGAACACCCCCATGCAACCGTCCATGAGAAAAGACGCAGCAAAGAGGACAAGTGGTAGACGCATATTGAGAGGGGGAGACGGGGAGACGGGGAGAAGAGAGAGAGGAGACGGGGAGACAAGCAGATGGCTCAATCCTACTTTTTTCACTCGTTCTGTTTGTCTGTCCCTATTCGTCCCTGATCGTCCTGCTCTTTATCTCTGGCTTTATTCGCCTGTCCCTATTCGTCTGTCCCAATCTTCACAGGTCGTAAAGTGCGCCGAACTTTGTCTCCATATAATTCAGAAACGCTTCCGATGATGGCGGCTTACCGGTGACCCTTTCAATCAGATCCGTTGCCGAGAAACGCTTGCCATGACAGTGGATGTTTTTACGGAGCCATTCCCGAAGGGGAACAAACTCGCCGCGTACAATCTGGTTGTCGAGGTCGCTCAGCATCTCGGTGAGAACACCGT
>Ga0207984_1000709_pt1 | contig 18773 bp, 24 predicted proteins | sample ETNtaG_30_FD_185760 | JGI IMG/M metagenome (GOLD analysis project Ga0207984, IMG submission 185760) | Marine microbial and viral communities from oxygen minimum zone, Eastern Pacific Ocean - ETNP201306PF43B (SPAdes) (version 2) | ecosystem: Environmental > Aquatic > Marine > Oceanic ...
GCTATCAAAATTGATCCTAGTGACGTCGATGTACATAATAATCTTGGTAATGCTTATCGTAGCCAGAACCAACTGGAAGAGGCCGAGAAAGCTTATTTGAAAGTTATCGAACTCGATCCTGATTACGCCTACGCCTACAATAATCTAGGTATCACCTATCTCGGTCAGAACCAACTGGAAGCAGCTAGGAAAGCTTGTTTAAAAGCCGTTGAACTTGCCCCTGATTATGCTAATGCGTATTACAATTTGGGATTAGTTTATGCTGATCAAGGGGAATTGGAGGAAGCCATTCAGGCTTACGAAAAAGCTGTTGAACTCAACCCTGAAGATGCTAACGCATCCGAAAGTTTGAAGATGGGGTATTTCAATCAAGGGAATAAATCATATCAACAAGGAAAATTAGAAGAAGCTAGGATAGCATACCAAAAAGTTCTTCAACTTAATTCTGAGGATGCTAATTTACATTACAATTTAGGTGTAGTCTATGCTGATCAAGGGAAATTGGAGGAAGCCACTCAAGCTTATAAGGAAGCTATCAAGCTCAACTCCGATGATGCCGATGCACATAATAACTTGGGAGATGTGTATAGACGACAGGGAAATCTTGACCTTGCTATCGAATTGATTCAGAGTGTAATAGAACTTTACCCTAAGAATGCCGAAGCGTATCTAAATCTGGGGCACGCTTATATTGATCAAGGGAAACTGGAAAAAGCTACCCAAGCTTATCGTCAAGTTGTTCTAATAAAAGCATCGGATGATGAAGGCCTTAAAATCCGACAAGTTGCGGTAACAGCTCTAGAGCAACTGGAAACCCCAGAATCTTTGGAAGAGCTAAAAGGCGATAAGATTACGCAACAATAAAGCAGGTCTTCTAACAATTTATATAAAATGCGATTAGGCTTTGTCTCTTGGCCTTTCCTTCTATTTCCATCCTCCTGCCCAAAGAATAGCATTTGTCAAAAGTGTGAGAAAATGATCAACACTAAAATCTTGTTGATGCCCAAGGGACGTGTAGAAAATCCGGCCACCGTTATGAATTCTGGTCCATGCCACCGGCTCACGATTTCCTTCGGATGTACTCGCTGTCATTAAGGTGATGATATCTGTTGCATTACTTGGATTTTTGTATAGACTACCATAAGAATCGAAATCGGGAATACCTTCAAGTACTGGATGATCTGCGTTCTCTTTTTTGATTTGGACATGGGCAATTGGGCCATGTCCAAAATGTCCAGCATAACTGCCACCTAAAACATCTCGATCGAACTCAAGGTAATGCTGGTAGGCATGGCTAGCAGTTCGGACACCAACAATTGGCTTGCCCAAACTGCAATACGATTTGAACCGTTCGAGTTCCTTCCCCTTTGTATTCAATCTTCGCGTGAAGAGCACCATCACATCCGTTGATTCTAAAATTTGTAGAGATTGCTCATCATCTTCACTTTCATAGACGATCATGGTTACCTCAATGTCTAGTTGGTGTTTTTTAAGATGATCCTTAAAATTCGAGAGCGATTCCTCAGAACCATACTCAAACGATCCTGAAATCATACATACTTTGAGCATCGGTGTAAACTTCTCCAATTAATCGAAATTACCTGCTATCCGTACTTCCAAATCCACCACGCGTTTTCTGATCCATCTGTTCTACTTCTCTCCATTCTGGACAATCAACCCTGACGAAAATCCCTTGTGCAATTCTATCTCCTCGTTCAATCAGGACAGATTGCCTGGTAAAATTATAGACCTGAATCTGAATCTCATCTCCATCGCCACAATAGTCCTGATCGATGACTCCAATACCATGTGGAATCAACAGACCTCTTTTTCGTGGGGTTGAACTTCGTAAGGCTACCAACAGCATATAACCAGGAGGCGTCTCAATAATTACATTAGCTGGAACAAGCGAGATATTTTGAGGTAAGATTTCTACCGATTTCCGACACAACAAATCGAACCCAGCAGCACCGCTTGTTTCATATCGAGGTAGTGGTATACTCTTATCGATTCGTTTAATCTTTACATTCATATGCTTTTACGCAAAAGCGGATTTCCAAGAATCTATAATGATGATCGTAGCAGATTTCTGGCAGTAGTTCAATAGGAATTCGGGAGTAATCGGATGAATGAAACTAGCCTTCCAGCGGACTGACCTTCCACACGAAACGAGTAGAAAAGGTCAGTCCGACAAGCTGTACATAAGGGAGAGATCGAGATTGATTCGAAAGGAACCCCAGCATTAACTAATTGTTGAACATTAGCAGTTTGCAAATTAAGTTTATTATCGCTAGTACGAACATCAGGGCCAAAATGACGTTCAAACTGATCTGCTAGATCTTGGCTGACCTGATAGCAACTTTGTTGTATTGATATACCCAAATGGACTAAACAATTAGCAGGATTTGTGCCGAAGTGCTTCTCCATTAACTGGATTGCCTCAGTTGTAATGAGCTTATATGTCCCACGCCAACCTGCATGTATAATTCCAATTGAACATGTGTGTGGATCCAAAATAAAAATGGGAATGCAATCCGCGGTAAAGACGGCAATGACCAGATCAACCTGATTTGTGACTATCGCGTCCGCTTCTGCCAGCGGCAAAGGATAAGTTTCAGGAGATCGGGAAATTACCTCGACCTTATTGCTATGAACTTGGTGGCAGGAAACGAACTGTTCGGGCTCAAGCCGAATTTGGTCGTAGAATCTTCTTCGATCGGATTGCGAGTCAAGCCGGTGACTCGTAATAGCTTGGACAAGCCCCGTTTCTTCTAGATTAAGGGCATTAACATATAGAGAATCCATTCAATTAGAGGACTATTAACCCAATCCGGCTATTGTAGTTGTCGATCAAACTTTTTGATCCCTTTTACTAATGCACTAGCGATTCTTCTCTGGTATTTTTCTTCAGTCATTTTCTCCCTTTCGACATCGTTTGACATAAAACCTAGTTCAAGCAAAATACTAGGCATTTTCGTCCATGCCAGAACATAAAACGGAGCACCACGCACACCTATATTTCTTGAAGCATTTAGATTCCGATTTTTCACACCAAGTTGGTCTACAAGCAATTCTTGTAGGATTCGTGCCACCTGCTCTGTGTATTTCTCATTACCACGTTTCCGCAGGTTGATAATCATGAAATCGAATTTGTCTACTGCTTCCTGTGCGTTTTCCCTTTCAACCAATTCTGCGGCGAGCTCATCAGTTGCATCAAGATCAAATTTGAAGCTTTCCATACCATGGATACGCTGATCCCTAAACGAATTGCAATGGAGACTTAAGAAAATCGATTGGTTGGGTGGAAAGCTTTCTTGATTGGCAAAATCAACGCGCTGCTTAAGCGACATAAAACAGTCATCTGCGCGAGTCAAAAAAGCTTCATATTCAGTTTTTTCCCGCAGGACTTCGGCCAATTTGCGAGAGACTGACAACGTTATATCTTTCTCTTTCACACCAGATTGGCTAACGCAACCGGGATCTCTACCCCCATGTCCAGGATCAATAACAATGTATTTTAGTGAGAATTCGGCATCAAGCTGACCCGCATTTTCATCTTCTGCAACTATGTCTGGTCTTGGCAGAACAAGCAAAAAAACAAGAGAGATAATCGAGATAATCAGTAGCTTTAAAGGGATTGAAAATCGCATTAGGAACTCGATTCTGCTGATCAGGTCAGAATTCACACTTGCTGTCAATAAACGCTAAGTTACTCAATCGGTTTCATTAAGGAGTGGGAATGACTACTAGAGAGATTGTATCTTCATTCACTAGTAGTATCATTGGTTTGCTCGAAAGTCGGCAGCTCAAACAAAATCAGCTTACAAGATGGACAAGCAATTTTTTTCCTTGCCTGTTTAATTTCATTCAGCATTTGTGGGGGAATTGTCAATTTGCAATTACCACAGTTGTTATCCACCACTGGAGTAACCAAGTTAGTATGTTGGGTTGTCGTTCTGCCTTGGTATTGCTTGAGTAAATCAGGATTAACTTTCTGGATCAAGTTTTGACGTTTTTCCTGAATTTCGGAAATATCCGCCTTAATACCCTGAGCGATTTTCTGCAGTTCAGCTTCTTCAGCCTTGTGATCTACATTTTTAGCGGCTAGAATTTCATGTTCTTTTTTGGTTTCACCCTCAAGGTCATCAATAATTAACATTAATTCTAAGACCTTGTCCTCAATTTCCTCTTCTTGCTGGTCAATGAACTCCAACTGTTTATAGAGCGCCTTCATTTCATCGTTGGTTTTGACAGCGGTTAACTGAGTTTGGTATTTCTTCCTCTGTTCACCTAATGCTTCTATTTCTGCTGACTGAGATCTTTGTTCCTTTTCAGCTTGAGAAAGTTGATCTTTTAAAGCATTCAATTTTTGCTCGTGTACCCGAAAATCTTCTTTCAATTTCCTGATACCGTCCGGGATCAACTTAAGTTTTTTGTGTCGAGTTAAAATCTCAACATCAATCTGTTGTAAATCATACAAAAACGCGAGTTCCAAGGTAAGATTCAGATCAGGCATGAACTTCAGACTCCTGTTCCACAAGAAAAGCGAAGAAGATTCCCAATTCATATAATAAAATTAGAGGGATAGCCATCAACAGCATTGATATTATATCCGCCGGTGTTAAGAATGCTGATAGAACCATAATTCCAACCAAGGCAATGCTCCGCTTTTGACGAAAGCCATTCGCATGGATTACATTGATAAAAGATAGAAAAGACATAACTATGGGAAGTTCAAATGCAATTCCAAATCCCACAAGTAACTGTACCAGAAAATTGAAGTATTTTTCAATCCCCCACAGGTTTTCGGCCCCTTCAAAAAGCTTAGAAGAAAAACTAAGCACAACTGGTGCAACAATAAAGTACGCAAACAAAGCACCAATGATGAAAAAAAGTATAATGATTAAGAAAAGAGGAAGAGCAAACTGTTTTTCCTTAGTGGTAAATGCGGGAAGAACGAAAGCCCAAACTTGGTATATTAAAATGGGTGAGGCACATAGGATCCCGAAAGTAATACTGATTTTAAGATAAGCCATGATGCCTTCCAGTGGACCATCTTTTATCAACTTTGCTTCAACACCCATCGAACTCGCCCTCAGCGATATCGCCAGAAATCCCATAAATGTTGCATCGTGACCAAATATTCGATCGATCAAAAGTGCAAGGAGTTTGTTAGTCGATAAATCTAGTGGTAGCTTCATGATCCTTTCGATTGGTTTGCTAAAGGATAAACTTAGGAGCATAAAAAAACCGACTGAAATCAGGGAAACGATAATGCGACGCCGCAATTCTTCGAGATGCTCCCAAAATGTCATCGCGCTCGCGGGATTTTCTTGGTTATTAGCTTCAGGCATCCTTTTTCGAATTTGTATCCGAGCTATTGTCATTCATGGTTTGAGCTATATCGTTTTGGATTTCCTTACCAGCATTTTTGAATTCTCGAATTGCTCTCCCAAGCGAACTTCCCATTTCTGGCAAACGCTTCGGCCCAAAGATGACGAGAACTGCGATGACGATAAGTATAATTTCCCAACCACCTAACGCACCCATCACTATACCTCCTAGAAATTAAACGCTGTCAGGATTATACTTTAATAACCATATGATTTTCAATTATTTTCGGTTTTAAAATTAATTTAAGTAATAAGAGAAGTGCCTAGCCCAGTTTCTTTTCAACACTTTCGACCTTATCCTCCATTGTTTGATCCCGATCTGTTCTTGTTCCAAACTTGAGTGTTGTGCTAATACGTGTCACTCCAGTCTGATGAAGGACCTGATGGCATGACCTTATTGCATCGAAAACTATTTCCCATTCTCCTTCAATATTAGTCCCATAAGCATGCAACTTAATCTTCAAACCAGCATCACGTAGAATCTTTTCGCACACAGCAATCTCATTTGATACCGATACACCAACCCCCATAGGTATAATACAAAGATCCGCTATCACTTTCATTTCCCAACCTCAAACCGAAAGTTAATCTAGAAAGGTATTAATTTTCCTAGCTAGATTGTCCACAAGTGCCGAGATTGCACTTTCTCCTTCGCCAACACTAGCTTCATCAGCTGGCCGTCCCATTTGGGCAAAGAGCGGATCATTTTGATCGAAGCAGACAGTTGGATGCCACTTCTCTTTAGGCGGCATTTCGCTATTAGGCCAGACCGCTAAATCGCGACCGGAGCGTAACTCCTGTAGATCGATCAACTCTGGAAATAAGGCTAGACCATACGAAGTTTCAGCTCGTCCTGCATGATCTCCTGTTAGTTTAATATCTTCACCGCAAATTGACATTTCCGTTCCAGATAAAATAAGAATTTCAGGGTTATTAGATTGGATCTCTGGCAATTCTTGGCTAAGAAGTTGTTGCCACGGATAATGCCCAGCTAATAGCACAATTACTTGAAACCCAAATTGGATTAGTTGACAGGTGGTGGAGGATAAAATCTGCGCCGTGGACTCAGGTGTCTGGTAGTGTGTCCATAAAAAATCACTGTGTCCTCCAAGGGCTCCCCACCACATCGTAGGTAAAATGATACCACCAGTTTCCTGCGCGATACGGACACAAATCCTCTCTGCCTTCAGACCATCATATCCAATTGGCAAATGCCAACCATGATGTTCGATTAGACCAAGTGGCCAGAAGGCAATCGGAGTTTGGGCAACTAACTCCGAAACCTGATCCGGCCGGAGTTGATGATACTCCGCCCATTTTCTATGTGCCATTTCTTCTCTAAACCATTTTTATTGAGACAATTTCAATAATATAACCAGGAGTATAACATGGCATGATTGGTTGCTGTGAGTTAATTATTAACTTAACATCAAGCTTAAGTCGCGCTTGCAATCAAAAGGAAAAATATGCTATTATTGGCTTTCACGGGTTTATTATTTTAAGGACGGAATTTGGCTTCGATCTACGATAATATCTCGCGCCTTCAAGAACAGGTCGCTAAGGTAGCAAACCGCATTGGTCGTGATCCTAACTCGGTTCAAATTGTGGCGGTCTCGAAAACAAAACCGGTCGGCGCGATACATAAAGTGCTCGATGCAGGTGTTATCCACATAGGTGAAAACCGAGTACAGGAAGCCAAAGTTAAATATGATGCCATTGATCGCCCGGCAACATGGCACATGATTGGTCATTTGCAAACAAACAAAATCAAACAAGCTATCCAGTTTTTCGACCTTATTCAATCTGTTGACAGCCTCAGACTAGCTAAAGCTATAGATCGCAGATCCACTGATCTGGGAATACAACAGCCTATTTTAATTCAAGTTAACACCTCTGGAGAAGCAAGTAAATTCGGTATTATGCCAAATCAAGTCGAAGATTTCATTAAGCAAGCTTCAACTTACTCAAACATTCAAATTAAAGGATTAATGACAATTGGCAAACCTGAGCCAGATCCTGAGTCTGTTCGTCCATCTTTTTCCATGCTCAGGAAATTACGGGATGATATTGCTACACAGAATTTGATTAACGTTGATATGAATTGCTTGTCAATGGGTATGACAAACGATTTTGGAGTCGCAATTGAGGAAGGGGCGAACTGCATTCGGATTGGCAGATCAATTTTTGGAGAACGCAATTGATGTCCGAGCAATTTAATATGTCCCTATCTACTATCGGTCGTTTTGGAGTTATTGGCGTTGGTAACATGGGTGCAGCTATAATCCGTGGCGTGGCGAAAAAATTGCTGAGCAGTGAGCAAATCTTCGTCACAGATGTAGATCCACAAAAAGTTGATGAATTGCGTACAGAGCTTGGCGTTAATGCTTTTGATACCGTTGGTCAATTGGTCGGAAACGTTGATACTATTCTTTACTCAGCTAAACCAAACAACGCAGCAAAGATCTTTAAACAAGCAAGAGAGCTTGTTAAGCCAAGTCAACTTTTAATCTCAATAGCAGCAGGCATTCCAATTGCGCAACTGGAGTCTTATTTTGCTGAATCTATTCCTGTCATTCGTGTCATGCCAAACATTGCCGTAACAGTAGGCTCGGGAGTAGCAGCAATATCGCCTGGCAGTTACGCTGATGAAAATCACCTTTTCAAATCACAGGCAATCTTTAATGCAGTTGGCAGTTCCTTAATCATTGAAGAGAAGCAATTAGATGCTGTAACTGGTTTGAGCGGTAGTGGCCCGGCATTCGTTTTTGTGTTCATAGAGGCACTAATAGACGCAGGTGTACATGTCGGATTGTCCCGTGAAGATGCCCATCAATTAGCTGTCCAGACTGTTCTAGGGGCTACTAAGATAATCGATCAGAATGGAGAACATCCAGCCGTTTGGAAAAGTCGAGTGACCACGCCAGCAGGAACAACAGCCGCAGGATTATTTGAACTAGAACGAGGTAAATTCCGCTCAATTATCAATGCGGCAGTAATCGCTGCAACTGAACGCGCCCAAGAACTTGCACATGCGTAAAAGATTACAAGGTTTTTTTCTATGATTGCTTCTATTTTAGGTCAATTGATTCATCTCTATTCTCTCATTGTTTTTGTGAATGTAATCTTATCTTGGGTTGTACACACTTCACAAAATATGATGGTTCGCAAAGTTTACTGGACAACAAGTCAACTGGTTGATCCCGTGCTGGATCCCATTCGTCGTGTAATGAGTCCAATCACACAAAATATCAGGCTTGATTTTTCACCTTTTGTTCTTCTAATACTTCTTGATCAAGTCTCACGCATGCTGGGATAATTCATGAATGATACAGCAATGCCGAATTATATTTTAGATCAACATCTCGAAGAGCAGGTTGCAGAGAAATGGAAACTGCTAAATATCTATGAGAAGCTTATGGACAGAACGGAAGCAGAGCGATTTACTCTCCGTGAAATGCCGATCGCTGTTGACAGTCTTGATTTTGATAACTTGGCTGCTAGGATTCATCAAGATATATTTCTAAAAAACAATTTACAACAAAACATACATGTCGATTACAAACCGCATTGGGACTATTGTGCGCCTAGTATCCAACAACAGGTCCTTAACACAGAACCAAAGGAATCTCACGATGTTTTAGCATTTCGTAATCAGTACAAGCAGCACTTCCAAACAGCAATTGTAACTAGGAAACAAGAGCTTGAAGCACTTGGTATGTTTGCCGATTGGAAGAATAGCACAAAGAATTTATGCAACCGAAATGAGTCGAAGATCCTGACTTCTTTCAATAAACTCCGAGCACAAAAACAAATTGAGACGGATCAAAAACTGGAGGTGTGGTGTTATAACCGCAATACGGTAGTCGACGAAGATGATTTTGAGATTCGACCGACTGAGGTATTATCAGGATACGTCAAATTTCCGATGAAGGTCGGTTTTGAAGAATTTGGCAGTAGCATGTCCATAGTAGTTTCTATTCAAGAAATCTGGCAAGTGGTAGCCACGGTTGCTATCGGTATTAGGACAGATCAACGCTATTTCATCGCTAAATTGGGGAAAGAAACGGTTATCACTGCTGAATCAGATATTCTTGAGGATAAGCTGCAGCTTATTAGGCCTATCGATTCAGAACAAGTGGCAGAATGCATTTGTATGCATCCGATTTTAAACTCCGATATACCAATTGTCCAACTGTCAGATGCCAATAATTGGGATGGGATTTCTCATATTGCACCTGGGCATGATCCAGATCATTATATCATAGCAAAGACTAAGGCACTACCAATATCAAGTGTTATTGACAATACTGGCTATCTTAATGAAGCAACAAATATGTTTTATGGCCTCAAGATTGCGGAGGCGGAAAAAATCATTGAATCTGAATTGGCCAAACGCAATTATCTGGTTCAAACGAGTAAAAGTGTAGTCCAATTGCCATATTGCAACATGTCGAAGTGTAGTGTTATCTATCGACTAGTACATAAATGGAGCCTAGCTATTGATAGATCTGTTGTCACCAAACTAGTAAATTGTGATCAAAATTGGGAGGGGCATCCAACGGAAGAAACACTTTGGATTAAGGAAATGATCCTGCAAACACCCCCGCCATCTATTTCTAGTCATCGAAATGGAAGCATCCCTTTTCCAATCTTCCAATGCGAGAAATGTAATACGCAACTTTCAGACACAAAAACACTTAAGGCTATTCGTGAGCTTATTTCCCGCCGTGGTAACGATATCTGGTTCAAACTTGAAGCGGAAGACCTGTTGCCAATGGAAACAATATGCACTAGTTGTGGCTCAAGAAAGTTTCACAAAGAAACTACTTTCCTAAGTGAAAAATTCGCAGTTATTATTAATGAGATTAACAACTCTGATGTGGGAAAAAACTATCCGAAATCAATTAACCATTATTTCTATTGTTCGGAAAATTTTCCGAAATGGTTTGCACAACTGAATCTAGTTTCAATTGCCTTACACAAAACGATCCCGTATCGAAGAGTAGAGATGACTAAAATAAACAAAAATTTCGCTCAACTCGGAGTCGATGAAGAAATAGTTGGTCGTTATCCCGCTGACGTAGTAAGGATTTTCGCCATAGCTGAATCCCATAATGGGAATTCAGTTAATCAGCAATTTCAAGCATGTCAGAAAGATTATTGGTATGTTAGTGAAACTTTGCAACAGATCTTATTCATTATCAGCAGTTTAAATTCTAAGCAGGATTTGCAAACACTCAGGAACTTCCACGAATCGGATAACCAAGTCTTAGAACGTACCAATACTTGGCTGTCAGAAATTGATTTTGCTTATGTTCGCAAGGATTTTGGTCTAGTCTGGTGTTTGGTTAAGGAATTTTCTCAGATGTACCTAAGGGAAAATTATCTGGCTCAGTTAGAGGATTTGATTGCCAAAAACAACTCCTCTCTGGTTAGTGGATTCACACGAAGTCTCCACTATCAAATCCTGATTGCGTATCTGCAGCGTATCGCGCCAATTACTCCATTTCTCACAGAATACACTTATACAAAGTTAATTGATCAAATTAATCCAATTGAAGCCCCTCAATTAAGCATCTTTCTACTTGATTGGGTGTCTCGAATTCCCGAAAATTAGCAAGGACCAAACCATGGCTACTTTAGATGGTGATTTACAAAAGGGAACAAATTATGTTCGTTCTGCTATTCCGTTACTTGGAATCTCAATTCTCATTATTTGTCTTGATCAGCTGACCAAAATAGTCGTCGCGCAACACATTGATTATTACAACAACCAAAAAATTGTTGTGATTGAAGGCTTTTTTAACCTTCGCCATGATCGCAATAGCGGTGCGGCTTTTAGTCTAATGCAGGGACAGCGTACCTTGCTGATCGTTGCCACAATTTTGGCAATGGTTTTCATCGCGTATTATTATTTCCAATTTCGGCATAGCCTCTGGATGCGGGTTGGACTTGGTTTTATTTTAGGTGGCGCAATCGGTAACTTGATAGACCGCATCCGGTATGGCGAAGTCATCGATTTTCTTCAATTTGGAATATTACCTAAGTACAAGTGGCCAACTTTTAACCTCGCAGACACTGCAATTTGTATTGGGGCAGCTATGCTTATTATCTACACAACACGAACACGAAAATTGAATTTTGAAGAAACGTTTGAAAATTAAATTTGAGCTACTAATCTGCTTTACACTAATTTTTACTTGCAACAACAGCATTTTTTCACAGTTTGTAGCGGAAGATTCGGAAATTGAAGAAGCGGCAGAGGCTCGTCCAGAAGAGTCAGAAGAACCAGACAAATATTATGAAAGTGCGTTGCGCCGTTTCGAGATTATCACGCTAAGCTCCCTTCCGTTCACCGCAGTTCACAGTTTTTTCATGGTTCGTGGGATTGAAATGATACGCCAAAATAAGTTTTCTCCCAAACTCTCCGATCAGAATTTTCGTGTAATCGGTATGTGTACAGCTTGCTTTTCACTGTTCATTGGAATACGAGATTGGTACATGATGCGTGGTAAAGTCCGATCCGAACCATTGATTCCACGAGAGCGCTTCCCTAAGCGTAGGCCGACGGAACCCAACATCAGTTTATCTAATGACAGAATCGTAAGGATTGTTGGCATTCAATTCTAATGGTATTTAATTACAACCCTGCTGACCAATTCCCAGCCCCTACCATTTGGGAAGAACCCAAAGGCATTAGTAATTATGCGTATTTTATTCATGGGAACCAGTAATTTTGCTGTTCCGAGTTTTGAAAAATTAATCAGGGAAAAATTTGATATTGTTGGAGTGGTAACGCAACCCGATCGACCGAGTGGCAGAGGAAGGAAACTACAGGCTTCCCCAATCAAGCTGATAGCTGAAAAGAACAAACTGAACATTTTTCAACCCGAAAAGGTACGGGAAAAATCCATAGTTAGTCAGCTAAAACGCCTTGAGCCTGATGTGATCGTTGTCATCGCCTTTGGACAGATTCTACCAAGATCCATACTTGATATCCCTCCATCTGGTTGCTTCAATATCCATCCGTCGCTCTTACCCAAATATAGAGGTGCAGCGCCAATTCAATGGGCGCTGATAAACGGAGAAACAGAAACAGGCATTACTATCATGTTGCTTGACGAAGGAGAGGATACTGGGGACATTATCTTGCAGAAGCGCTACACAATTGATCCGGAAACTGATGCAATATTATTGCATCAGCAACTGGAAAATCTCGCTCCTAACCTGTTGATCGACGTCCTAAGAAGATCGATCGATCAACTGCCAATAACTCAACCACAGGACAATTCATTGGCGACATATGCCCCACAACTGACAAAAGAACATGGCAACGTCAACTGGAATAAATCTGCGGTTGAGATCCTAAACCTTGTACGAGGAACTGCAATTTGGCCACAAGCCCATGCATTCTTGCAAGACAATTTGCATGTTAAAATCCTTTCATGTTCACTCATGTCCATCAACAGCGGCAAAACTTTTCCACCAGGGACAATTGAAATAAGTAGAAATAAACAAATAATCGTACATACTGCTCGGGGTAAGTTGATCTTGGATGAGGTGCAACCAGCGACCAAGAATAAGATGTCTGCTCATGATTTTGTCAATGGATATCGTATTAAAACAGGAGATCGATTTATTCCCTCACCTCAAAAAAAATAATGATTTATAATATACTCAATTCGATTTTCAAAATCTTTTTTTCTCTTTTTATCGTCATTAACTGTGTTGGCTGTTTTGTTGTCTTTTTGCTGATCCCAGAATGGATTCAGACTGAAGATATTATCACTCCTTCACTCGTTGGCGAAACACATCAAAATGCAATGTCTATTGTCATGAAGGCAGGATTAGCATTAGATAGCCAAATAGGGCACAAAACAAGCCCAATAGATCACAAAACCCAAAAAGCTGTTTATGCTAAAGGCATTGTTATGACTCAAAGTCCGCTGTCAAAGACAAAAATAAAACGGTCAAAGCAACTCCGAATCGTACTAAGTTCAGGAGCTGAAATGAACAGTGTGCCGAACGTAGTCGGCAAGGATATCCAAGCCGCCGAAAAAATTCTTCAAGAACTGCAATTCCGCCGTGGGTACGTTACCACTGTTTATTCGAACCAATACCCAAAGGAGAATACAGTTATCGCCCAGACCCCACTTGCAAATACAGTACTCCAAAGGTCAGGAGCGGTTAGCCTGCTTTTGAGTTTAGGAGCTCGTCCTCAGGTATTTGAAATGCCAAATTTAAAGGGAATGTTGGTGAATAATGTGCGCTCAATTCTCGAATCTCATGGCTTCAAAATCCAGGCAGTAGATTACGTTCTTCATCCTGAAATGCCGCAGGGACAAATTATCAGCCATCAACCGGCTATGGGAACGTTGATCCACGTTGGTCAACAGGTTAATCTTGAAGTTAGTGGTTCACATAGAAACCAAAATAAAAGAGGAAATTTTTATGTGATTCGATATGATGTTTTAATCGTCGGTGACAAACCAAAACACTTGGAAATTCATATTGAAGATGAGTTAGGCAAAAGGAAAGTTGTTGATACTTATTACGAATCCAGCATGAAAATCCGTAAGCCATACAAGATTTCTGGTAACGCCCGCATCTCGATATATGAAGATGGTCAGCGTGTCAAACATCAAGAGATCAAATGAAGAATGTCAAAATCGCTCCCTCCATACTCGCGGCAGATTTCAGCCAGTTGGGGGAGGATATACAGAAAGTAGCGGAAGCGGGTGCTGACCTGATTCATTTTGACATTATGGATGGGCATTTTGTGCCGAATCTAACTATGGGAGTAGACCTTGTAAAGGCAGTCCGCCGATATACAGATCTTCCCTTTGATGTTCATTTAATGGTAACAGACCCTCAGGATTATATCCAATCGTTTGTTGATGTTGGAGCCGACCTAATTACCATTCACGCTGAGATTGTGACTGCTCCGATTAGTGCTGTAATTGGAAAAATAAAGTCACTTAACATACTGGTGGGTTTGGCGACTCGCCCTCAAACCCCAATTTCAGTAATTAACCCATATCTTCCAGATTTAGATTTAGTTCTTCCAATGAGCGTCGAGCCTGGTTTTGGAGGCCAGAAGTTCATGTTGGATACCCTCGAAAAAATTAGTTATATCGATAAAAAAATTAAAGAAATCGGCAAGTCAATTGATTTGGAGGTAGATGGGGGAATTAATGAGAAAACGGCTCCGCTGGTCATTGAACGGGGGGCGACAATATTGGTTGCTGGTACAGCGGTTTTCAAACAAAGTAATTATGCAGATGCAATGAGTCATCTTCGCCATTAAGGATAAATAAAGTGCGTAGTTTTATAATTTCGCCAGATCAAATTGATGGTAACAAAATTCGCTGTAGTACTTCGGAGCAAAAACACATAACCAAAGTTTTACGGATGCAGCAGGGAGATCAGGCACGATTCTTTGATGGGAATGGCAATTATTATATTGCTATGCTTAAATGTGTTGATGAAAACAACTTCTTTGCTCAGATTATCAATCAAGGATCTAATCCTCAAAGTTTACCAAGCATCACTCTATTTCAAGGACTAACTAAATCTAGTAAAATGGATCTTGTAATGCAAAAGGCAACAGAAATTGGCGTTGATCAAATTGTTCCAATGGTTACAGATAGATCCATCATTAACTTGAAGCCTTCAACTTGTATACAGAAACATGCTCGTTGGCAACGGATCGCACATGAAGCTACCAAACAGTGTCAAAGATCGAGGTTTCCTGAAATACTTCAACCCCAGAGTTTTACAGAGTGTTTACTATCGTTCGGAGACTTTGATGAAACAATTATGCTCTACGAGCATGAAAAAGTGAGGTCAATACAATCTGTCCTACGCGGTTTCAGCTCGCTGGATTCAGTCGCTGTCTTGGTTGGACCAGAAGGAGGGTTTACCAATCAGGAAAATGAGACCGCATTGGCTGAAAATTGCACTCCAGTAACTCTAGGTACTAACATTCTCCGTACGGAAACAGCAGCGATTGTGGCAGTGGCTCTCGTTGTCTATGAACTCCGAGCGGGAGGAGGCAACTAAAATGCCGACAGCATCCATTCTCACGTTTGGTTGTAAGGTCAATCAATACGATTCAAATACAATCTACGATACGATGGTACGAAGTGGGTATGAAATTGTTGACCCAGAGAAGAATGCAGATATTTGCGTTGTGAATACCTGTACTGTAACAAATTCTGCTGATCAGAAAGCGCGTCAGATTATCCGTCGGATTATCCGTAAAAACCCACAAGCGAAGATAATTGTTACTGGATGTTATGCGGAGAGCGACCGCCAAGCCATAAAAGCAATTCCCGGTGTCTCATTAGTGTTTGGGAACCGCGAAAAAACGGAATTCCAACGTTATCTAAATATGATCAACAATAAAAAATTGTTGCAAATTGAACCGATCGTCCATGATGCAGTAAGGGAACATGCCAACTTTAGCATAGGCATAAGTAGTTCCGGTGACCGGACACGTGCTATCGTAAAGGTACAGGATGGGTGTAGTGCGTTTTGCACGTATTGTATTATTCCATTCGTTCGTGGCCGAATGACAAGCCGGCCATTGACGGATATTATGAAAGAAGTTGGAAGGATTGCTACCACTAATTGCAAGGAAATTGTTATTACAGGTGTTCATTTAGCATCTTACGGATTTGATATTGGGAAGGAAAAAACACTGTCAGACGTCCTTAAACAGGTTCATTCAATCGACGGCATTGAACGAATTCGGTTAAGCTCAATTGAACCGATGAATTTCCCATATAACCTAGCTGACTGCATGGCGGAATTGCCAAAATGCCAACCACATTTCCACCTCCCTTTACAGGCAGGGTCGGATCAAACTTTGAAGAGAATGCGCCGTCGATACACAGTTGAGGAATATGCTGGACTCGTTGAAAAACTGAGATCTCTGTTTCCAAGCGTTGGAATCACTACGGATATCATGGTTGGGTTTCCGGGAGAGACAGATCGGGATTTTGAAGATTCCACATCTTTTGTAGAAGAAATGAGTTTTAGCCAATTGCATGTATTCCGGTATTCTCCACGCAGAAACACACCAGCCGCGGATTACCCAAATCAGGTTGATCCTCAAATTTCCGCCGAGCGCAGCAAAAGGATGATTGATCTTGGTAACAAACTTAGTGCGACATTTCGGGAACAAATGATTGGAAAAACAGTGAATGTACTAGTCGAAAACCGTAGGGAAGATAAAGGCAATCTACTAACCGGATTCAGTGGGAATTACTTGCGAGTTGCCGTCGATGCACCGGACACAGCAACCAATCAAATTCTTCCAATTACTCTGAAATCGCTTTCTGGTGAAACCCTCAGGGGAAGTATAGCCGGTTCAACAATAAATTCGTAGGGGATTATTAAATTAGGGAGTTGCTACTAAATGAAGACTTTTTGCTAGGCGTGATTTTCTCCTATTGGCAGTACCTTTTTTAATCACACCTTTACTAGCAGCACTATCGAGCAGACTCGTTGCGCGGCGATAAAGAGATTCTGCTTCTTCAACGTTTCCTGCTTCTATTGCCGCTTTGGTTTTCTTGACGATAGTCCTGACGGCGGATTTCCGCCTAAAACTTACATCCCTTCTTCGTTTATCTGCGCGAATGTGCTTGAAAGCTGACGACCTATGTGCCATCTGTTAGTAAATCCTCCTTTTGATAATGTATAAGTATGTACTCAGATTAGTCATTGTCTGTTTATTCGGAACTTGTTTCTAGAGTTTCTTCTGCCAGTTCTTCCTCGTCTATCTCTCCATCACTCGTGGGAATCAGAGTAGATTCAGCCTCCTCTATTTCTGATTCTGAATCATCATGATTCTGAATCATCATCTTCCTGTTGGACTGGAGCAATGGCTTCACGGAGCCTTATCTCTTCACTAGAAGGAACACGCGCGGACTTTCCCTGAACACCTTGAAGAGATGAAGCAGAATCGTCCTCACTCATTAGATCAATAAAGCTTTCCCTCTCTTCATCATTCATAAAATTGTATTCATCATCGTCAAGTGACAAGTCTTCGCTTTCACTTTTAGCTAACTCTTCCTCAAACTCATCAAATTCTGGATCATCTTCCAAATCTCCATCATCTTCCATGAGACTGTCTTCTAAACCCAGTTGTAAACTGCGAGTGCTCGCGCTATTTTCAAGGATCGTATTATCGTCACTGATTATGTCCTCTTCGTATACATCCAATGCTTCATCAAGGTCTAGATCTGTGATGCCAAGTGACTCAACTCCTCCCAACATTGGTTTCCTGGGACTCTGTCGCTGTAGTAAAGCGGCTTCCGAACTCTCTGTGTCGCCATACGTAGCGTCTTCTAATCCTGCTAACACAGAATCAGGAAGCCGTCCTTTAATATCACCAAATCTCTCGACAATCTTGGAGAGAGCACGGTATTTCTCAATCTTGCTTTTATTAGCCTGATTGTGATCTGTTTTGGCCCGTTTTGCTTCTACTTGCAAGCGTTGCAAACTGGCGGAAACCTTTTCAATTCGAACATCCAGATCAGCCTTTCTTTCTTCCTCTTGTTCGCAAATCTCCTCTGCTTCAATAATAGCCTGAGTTAAGTTTTCGACTAGGCTCCGAAGCTGATGAACATGATCACGCTTTTTCCCAAGAATATTGCGCTTTTTTTCAAGGCGATCAATCTGCTCTCTGAGATCAGTTTCCTCACGCTCTATTTCAGAAAGCGTCTTCTCATATATAACTTCAACTTGACTGGTGATGCTCTGCACTGGGTCATTCATTGGGACCCCCTATGATCTAGCCAATAAAAAATCCCTTACCATCAGCAAATTAGCTAAAATGATAGCATAGCAACTCCATTTTGTCCATAAAATGATTTCAAGCATTAGTTTTAAGAATGCACCTACTCGCATGAGATATCCCTGAACCAGCTTTCACTCCCACGGACACAAGCCGACCCGAATTTGGTTACCTTGTATAGCTTGTCGGAAGGCTCGATCTATTTCAGCCAGAGGATAGGTATTGCCAACTAGGAGATCGAAAGAGTATTGATGCCTAGTTTCTCGAACAAACTCGATGGCATCCCCAAGGAAACGCGGATGATAGTTATGAGAACCATAGATTGTTAGACATTTACGTACAATTTTATCCATCGGAACTATAGTTTTCGCATGAGGATAGACATATCCAAGCGTCAAATAACGGCCGCCGATCCGCAGCCAATCGAGACTATCTGTAAATGCTGCAGCAACGCCACTTACCTCAACAACCAGGTCAACACCACGCTGATTGGTTAAAGCGAGCAATTCATCATTGATTTGGTTAGTGGATACCTCCGTGAGATTGAAAGTGTGTGTCGCACCAAAAATTTTGGCTAT
>Ga0207984_1000727_pt1 | contig 18449 bp, 10 predicted proteins | sample ETNtaG_30_FD_185760 | JGI IMG/M metagenome (GOLD analysis project Ga0207984, IMG submission 185760) | Marine microbial and viral communities from oxygen minimum zone, Eastern Pacific Ocean - ETNP201306PF43B (SPAdes) (version 2) | ecosystem: Environmental > Aquatic > Marine > Oceanic ...
AGGCTCGGTATCTGGGTGAGCGCGCCTTGTGCAAACAACGGCTTTACGAAAGGGATCTCCTGGCCTGCCAGCCAGCCGTACTGTTTTGCCATCGGAGCAACCAAGGCAGATGAGGATGTTCCCCATTTGGACCGCTTCAACAATACGGACATCCTGGTACCGGCCAACGCCACCTCTTCTTCGAATGCCCAGATTGTTGGATCCGCCATGGTTCTTAGAGAGGCGATCGAGCGCAGCGGCTACGATTGGCGTAACGAGTCAGACAATTTGCCCGATGCCTTGATGGCCCTGTTTCGAAAGACCGGCATAAAAGTCCACGATCATGAAACTGGTCTGGACTTCAGACGATTGGACCTCCTGGCAGCGATCGATTGGGTGTATAGCTGAGCGACTGCCATGTGCCTGATATCTTTCTGACCAGTCGTTCCGAATCACGAATCAGCTCTCACGCATCACTCGTCAGCACGGCCTCCCGGCCCTCATTCACTGATTCATACGCCGCGTCCATGATCCGCTGAACGTTTCGCATCTCTGAGAAGCGGAATCGGGGCACCTCGTCCTCCTGGATGCATCGGACGAAATCGGAGACGACTTCCTGGAAGCCTCCGCTTTGTTCAAGGTCGGGCGTAACTTCCTTGAAGCCTTTCCCATCGTCGAGAGTGATTCGGAATGGACTGAAGGATGCTTTTCCGTACTCGCCGTGAATTTCGATCTGCGGGGCGGTCATGCCATGGGATAGCCAGTCGCTGTAGAAGTCGAGAGTGGAGCCGTCGGCGAAGTGGACGAATCCGGCGCAGAAGTCTTCCACGTCACATTCCTCCAAGTCGCCCTGCCAGGTAATGGCGGGCTCCTTCATGTGATGCACGCGGCCAAAATTGTGTGCCGTCACGCGGGCAGGGTCCGGGTTACCGATGAGCCACATCGCCATGTCCAGAGGATGGACTGTCGTAGCGAAGAGCACTCCGCCGCCCGACAGCCCCTGCTTGTGCAGGTCCCCGTGACCTGGGATGTTCATGCTATGGCCGCAGTAGATGCGAGTGTGAAAAATGCGGCCGAGATTGCCCTCGACGATGAACTTCTTCAGGTATTCGCCTTCCTTTCTGTGGCGGGATTGCAGCCCCATGCCGAGCTTCCTGCCCGCGTTCTTAGCTGCATTGAAGATCGCTTCCGCTTCGGCAGCATTCATCGCCAGCGGTTTCTCGCAAAGCACGTTTGCCCCCGCCTCAAAAGCATCGACAGCCTGGTCCGCGTGGAATTTGACCGGCACGGCAAGGGTGATCAGGTCGACGTTTTCATTCTCGATGACCTGGCTGAAATCGGTATAAGCGCGTTCGGCACCAAACTCTTTCCGGGATTCCTCGGCGCGTTCCGGATTGGTATCACAGACTGCGACCAGCCGGGCCGCTTCGCAGGCCTGCACGCAACTGAGGTGCACTCTTCCCTGGGCACCACATCCAATGACCGCGACAGTAATCTGATTCATTTTTCTTCAACTCCAGCTTCTGATCTGACAAGGTTGAATCTCAGCCAGGGCAGTTTCTACCACGACCCAGGATTTGGCAAAAGGGCCGTTTCCTCCTAAGGCTGCCTCGCGGCCGAACCTGGACACGCCAGCGTCCCGCTGGCTTTCGGAAGCGACCGTAGGTCGCTATGCCGGCGAGACGCCAGCGCCCCCAGGAAGCACTCCAACATCTTCGCATGGTGCGGAGAAGTCATGGAGTCAGGCTCTGCATTTATGGCAGATTGCGGCGAGGCGTTTATTCAAAAAGAACTACTGATTCTCCTGACTCCATTTCAGAAATCCGAATAGAGAATGATGATTGCTGAGTTTTGATTTCTGAAGTCAAGCATTCGTTTAAGCAGCACATTTCTGACTTCGAAAATCGAAAATCAAAAATCGTCATTCTTCATTCAATTTCTTGTCAAAAGAGACCAAACTTCAACGTTAAACAGTGTAGATCAGAATTCTCTCTTCCTTCTCACAGCCCGAGGCCTCCAGACCTCGACACCAATGACCACTCATCATGATCGGAGCCGCAAGCACCACTCCGATATGAACTCTGGATCCCCGTAGTGCTCGGGTGGTGGTGGGGTCGCCTTCAGTAGACCCCAGTGTTTCACATCTTCTGGATTCCAGCGTTTGGGGTTGGCTCGACTCATCACATCCCGATGCCACCGTCGGATGCAATCTACGAGACTGTTCTGCACGGCTGTATTCTCCGGGGAATTCACCAAATCAGTCATTTCGTAAGGATCGGCTTCGAGGTCGTAAAGATGCATGGGACTGTAATCCGCCTGGGAAACCACCATCTTGTGGGGACCTCTCCTGACCATGAAGTAGTGTCTGGAGTTCTCGACGAACACGGCCTCCTTATGAGCCACAGTACTTCCCGAAGCCAGCTCCATAAAGCTCCTCCCCTCTGCCATATCTGAAGGCGGGCAGCCCGTAAAGTCCAGGATGCTGGGCAGAAAATCCGTCGTCCCTACCGGATGATCCACCACATGGCCTGACGTGCCCGGTAATCGGACGATCAGCGGACAACGGGTGGACTCTTCGTAATGGACGTGCTTGTTGAACAGACCATGGCTTCCCTGCATGTCACCATGGTCGGAAGTAAAGACGACCATGGTGTTTTCGGTGAGGCCCCATTCATCCAGTATTGCCATAAGTCTTCCTATCTGTTCGTCCAGTTGGGTGACCATGGCATAGTACATTTTGATGTACGAAACGGTGTCCTCTCCTCGCCGCAGATAATCCGGGTCGTCCTCCCTCGTCCCGGCTCGCCCCGCAGCAAGGAAGGCCCCTTCTCTCTCCTGAAAATTTGGCCGCATGGTCAGATCTCGGTCCCAATACATTTCAGCAAACCGTTCACTGGGCTGAACCGGATAGTGGGGGTTCTGATAGGAGACGGACATACAGAATGGCTCGTCTTTGATCTTCTCAAGACGTTCGATAGCCACGTCGGTGGTGGCTTCGGTACGGTGATTGAGCCGCTCGTCCTTTCTTCCTTCCTCATCGAAAAAACAGATGTCACTGAAGAAATCGTTGTAACACTGGTATCCACTAAAGTCCGTGAACCCGCACCGGTATTTGGGAGGCACCCACTGATTCCCGCCATCTCCAATATGCCATTTGCCAACGTAGCTGGTTCGATAGCCGCTTTCGTTGAGTATCTCCGGAAAACACCTTTCCCCGGGTGGATTCGGAAGATTGTTCAATCCGATCATTCCGGTCTGGCAGGAATACCTCCCATTAAAAAGTGTGGCACGATAGGGACAGCAGACCGGATTGGCTGTGTAACAGTTCCTGAAAAGTGTGCCCTGCCCGGCAAGCTGATCCAGGTAAGGAGTATCAATATCATGATTCCCCATGCAGCCCATGGCGAAAGCATGCATTTGATCGGCAAAGAGAAAAAGGACATTAGGCTTGGTGGTTCTGTCCATTGGAATTTTCAATAGAGATTTCGGAAAGCCTTCTTGAACATTCGTCCAGATGTGCGTCGTGGGTTGTGTCACGGTCGAAGTCATCACCTCCGATCCTCAAAGGTGAACCTAGGCCCAGGTCTGTGGGTAGGTGGTCACACTCTTACTTTTTATCTTGCTTCTTGTCTCTTCTTTAAATCTTCTGCTTTTTATCTTCACTTGTGATCTGACTTCGTTCCAGGATTGCCTTGCCTGCTGCGTTTCGATACTGCTCAGAAAGTTCAAGACAAAAAGAAATACAGAAAGCGAAGCAGAAAGGTGGTGATTACAGGCAAGATTAAAGGGAGTGAATCGCCAAGTCACCTTCAATCTGCCATACGGCTTCAGCCGGGCTAGCCGCGACAGGGTTATCCCTTCATTAATGACAACCAGACTGCTTTGAGCCCGATGCCCATGCACGAGCCGAGGATGAGGCCGATAAAGAATGGCCGGGCTTTGCGATAGGCCGTGCCGCCTCCGTACCTGAGGAGACATGCCTTGATGATCCACGCCAGAAAGATGCTGAACCAGTCGTACCACACGGTATTGATCTGACAGATGGCAAGACCGACGGGGTGCAGCGGCCAACCGGGAATACGAAAGGACAGAGCAACCAGCACCCAGGCGGCCACCGTGCCTGCACCAAAGAACCCCATGGATGTCCAGGAAGCTGAAACCGGATTCTCGATGACTGAGGCCACCCAGTTCCAATGGTACTTCGGCGAATTGATGAAGTACCAACCGTATCCGTTTACGAGGCCCACGCGAGAGCCGATCCCAATGTAAGTCACAAATGTAACAACCGTAGAGACGATCAGCGCCAGGGTCATGGCAAGTAAAAGACCGCGCTTGTTCCGCAGATAATCCCCGACGACCTTGAGCGCGTGCAGGCAAGTGCCCATCAGGAAGAGCTGGATGTCCCCAGCCCAGCAGAAACCGGTTCCCAGGGCGGGCATGGCTCCGGTGCCGATAGCTTCAGTGCCGAACGTTGTGGCCATGAGCGGCCCGGCCGCGTGCGGGGCTCTTATTCGCCCCATACCGGTCTGCGCGAGGACGCGGGCTGTCCCGAGCATGAGTCCCAGCCCGAGGATGACAAACAGGATGGCCCACCCGAGTCCGAGCCCTGCGAGCCACATGAACCCGACCAGGAACGCAAAGCCGAGCAGGCCCAGGACAAAGGCGGCTCGGATCGACATGACTTCTTCGCTGGGATTTTTTGCTGACTCCCGAATAGATGCGAAGAGGGATCTTCTGCCTGCAAAAAGCGAAGCCGCAACGATAGCGAACAGAGCCCCGGTCTGCTGAGAACCGAGGTAAAGACCACCTGCGGCATGCGGGACCCCACCGGCAGCAGGAAGAAACCACTTCAGAAGCACACCTTCAAAAGAGGTCAGCAGATAGAAAAACCAGACGCTGAGGAGGACTTCAAGAGAAACCAGAAAGCTCAGTCCTACCATGAGCAGGTCAACGCCGAACATGATCCGGAAGCTCGCCGGGCCCGCATTGAACACCAACACCTGCGACGGGATGGACAGACTTGGAATGGTGTCTGTCCAATCAAAGGCAACACGTGCCGTATCGACGAACGGGATCAGAAAAGACAGACCTGCGCCAGCCCAGAGGACCGGGCTCCGAAGTAGAACACTTCGTCCGTCGCATCCTGCAGCCAGTTCGAGTGGAACCGCCGCCAGAGGAAAAGTAAGACGTTCATGTTCAACCCACTGGCGCCGAACGAAGACCAGGATGGCGAGGCTCACGAAGAAGAATGCCAGCATGAACATCCCCCAGGCCGCAAGGGGTACCGTCCAGGCTGACCATGGAATTGGCTGGTCGGGGCGAATCCCTTCGAACAGCGCGGTGACTGCATGGTCGCCAGTGGGAAACAGCCAGTCAGGCAAACGATCCAGGATCAGTTCCTGCCACCGGTTCTCCAGGTTCGCATAGTATGCCAGCCCCGCGGTGAGTGGCAGTACGTAAGCCCCGAATCCCATGGTTGGAAGCACGGTGGCAACCATCATCATGGCGTAAATGACGACGAAGTCGGCCGCGTTGAGGAATTGCAGATTCAGCCTGCGGGCCAGCGCAGCCAGGAATGGCAGGAAGAGGAGAACGAAGATGACACCGATAGTGGTGAAGTGATCGGTGAAGCCGGTGTAATGCCCGTAAACGATATTACTGTGGGCGGAGAAAAAGCAGAGGCTGGCCGATAGAATCAGCCCAACGACGACACCGCGGGTCCGGACTCGTGAGTTGGCGTCGCTGAGAGCGGGATGTTCACGTGGTCTGTTGGTCGTCATTAGCGCGATGGGGGAGCAAGTTCATTGTCAGTTTGAAAACTTTCCCGTCCGTAACGTTAATCGCTGCCATCGGGACGAATTGCCCTTTCGCTGAATCAACTCCTTCAACGTTCCATATCCTGCGGTAGCTTACCTTGGACGGACCATTTATGAATAAGATCTTCCGATTCGTTGCTAATTCGGCATTGCTCTGGCTGTCGGCTCTTCATGCTGAGGCGCCGCAGCTTCCGGTGCCTGACGGCGAAACTGCGCCGCCGGCAGTGGTCTGGTTTTCTACTCCTGTTCGGCCTGGCGAGATCGTCATGGTGCACGGGGGCAACTGGTCCATGGACGCGCTGGTTGCCGTTGAGGCCATGGGCAATGGAGAGACTGGGAAACCGGCGCTTGGGGCCACCCCTGAAATCACTTCCCGCGTCGAAGTTCTTCCGCTCAGCATCCGACGGAACTGCATCAGTTTTCATTTTCCCCGCAACCTTGAGCCCGGCGCGGTCCGATGCCGAATCGTTGATGCCGGCAGGACCTCCAAGCCGTTTGTCCTGAATGAGCCGGACGTGTGGTGGTTCCAGGGGGATGGTGGTCAGCAGGCTTCGCCCGGTGGATGGCTGGGAGTTTTCGGGCGGTGTCTGAGTTCTGATGGTAACGCGCGGTTGGCTCTCAAGCGCGGGAACAAGACGACTCCTGTTGCACTCGAAAGTCAGGACCAGTGGTCGCTCAGAGCCGGGTTGCCCGACGGACTGGCCGAGGGTGATTACGAGGTGCTGGTTCATAACGGATTTGCCGGTGAATCCGGGTGGCGGTCGCCCGGCAACGTCCAGATCCGGCCCCGCCACGAGGTGTGGAAAGACCGAGTCTTTGACGTGACAGATTTTGGGGCTGTCCCGAATGACCGGGCATTCGATACTTCTTCCGTGCAAGCGGCGTTACGTGCGGCGGCGAAAAACGGTGGCGGGATCATTCTCTTCCCTCGCGGACGTTATCAGATTACGGAAGCACTGACGGTACCGCCGTACACGCTGCTCAAGGGGAAAGGGCTCAAACTCTCACAGCTCTATTGGCCGGACACCGAGGCGCCGCCGGACTCCTTGATTCAGGGCAGCCACTCTTTCGGGATCGAAGATCTCTTCATAACCTCTGGCAATTACCTCAGCGGAATCGTCGCCAAGCCATCCGATGGAGCGGAGAGCGGCAACATCACCTTGCGCCGGGTACGTATTCGCTTGCTGCGGGATCAATATGTAAGCGCGGAAGAGCGAGTTCGACGGGAGGGTCTGCCGGGCGCGGCATTGAGGATTGGCGGACCTTTAATGCGAATAGAGGATTGCGACGTCTACGTCACTGGCACGGCTTTCGGATTGGGAGGCACGGACGCAGTCATCGCCCGCAACCGCTTCATGGGAGGAACTGGTTACCTCAGCGGCGGTGAGAGGATTATCTTCGAGAAAAATTTCATCACCGGAGGCGGCATCAGCGTTGGGCCCGGAGGGCTCTACCAGCGCAACGTCTATTGGGCGAACAATCGCGTCGAGCGGAACTTCAAGCACGACCGTGAAGCCATGACGTTTGATGGCGGAGGCCATGCGTACCAGGGAGGGCTCAAATCCTGGAAGGGAACGCGCATGGTGCTGGCGACCGAGCGGATGGCGTGGCGTCACGGATCGGATCATTGGGTCAATGGAGGCATGATGGTCATGGACGGGCGCGGCGCGGGTCAGCTTCGCCGGATCACTCGTATCGGCAACAACGTCGTCGAAATTGATCAGCCGTGGACTATCGAACCGGACGTGAGCTCCCGAGTGATGATTTCGTGCTTCCGCGAACGGTATCTGTTCGCGAACAACCACATCGAAGACGCCACCATTGCGCTCCAACTTTATGGCTCGCTGATTGAGGGGATCCTGTCCGGCAACACCTGCGCAAGGGCGGGGGGATTCCACAGCTATGGGATGTTTAAGGGCGGCGGACCGGAACCATCGTGGTACGTGCAGTTCCTTGGCAACGAAATCCTGGAGGGTAATGCCTACCGCGGTGCACAGAATGAGATACCTGCCTCTGACTCGCACCTGGCTATCAGAGATCGCGGCCACCCAAGCGCCCGTTTCCCCTTTACCCGGACCTGTCTCGCCCGGCGCAACATTCTTCATAACAACGCGCGGTTGGAGGTCCTGGGCGGTGGGATTGTCGATAACGCGCTGATTGAAAACTGTGTAGTCAAGAATTCCGATGTTGGCCTTTATGTAACGGACCGAGCCCGGGGCGTAATCCTCTGGGGTAATCGCTTCGAGAACGTCAGAAAACCAATGGCCGGTGCGATTGGCAAAGCTGTCTTGCACCCGGCCGATCACGCGCTCGCAGCCATGAGTGGTGCTGCGACGCTTCTGGATTCTGAAATGCCGCAAGAGTGGCAGAAGCTCCGGCAGAGCCTGGAAACCTCAAGGGCTGCAGACCCGGAATCCGATGTCACGAAGAAGAGCGTCCAGGACGCGAAGGCAAAGATGCTTCAGCTTGTCGCGAAAGCTAATCGAAGCACCATCCCCGCAGACGTCATGAGTTGGCTTCTGGGTATGACGGCAACTGCGCATACTCACACGCTGAATCCCGTCATCAACGCTGGCAAAGGTGGTGATGCAAAGATGCTGATCACCTTCTCCCTTGCCCCATGGTCTGCGCCATGCACGGTGAAAGCGCGGCCCGTGCCGCCTGCCGGCTGGAAAATCCGAGCTGAGTCAGGTGCGAGCCTTCGACCGGGAGGGAGTGCCAGGCAGTTCCTGTTCTTCAATCTTCCCGAAGGAAATGCAGGCGCGTTTCATCTGCCCCTCACTTATGAAGTGGTCGGAGCAGGCTGGAGATTCGAATTCAGCGACTCCATTTCACTTGGCAGTTTTGCGATCACCGATTGGCTCCTCGCCGGCCCATTCGAAAACAAAAGCGGCAAGAGCATCGACACCACCGTGCATCCCCCGGAACGCAAGCTGGATGTGACGGCCATTTACCGAACTCGTGATGGCCAGCAAGGCTGGAAGCCCGTTCACACAGACAGGGGCTGGCTCGATCTCGTGAAGCAGTTCAAAGACTCCGGCAAATCGGTCGCGTATGCCGTCGCATGCGTGCTCTCGGCCCGTGCCATCCCGGTCAAATTCTCATTCTCAGGTGACGGTGCACTGCTCTATGTGAACGGGAAGCGCATCGGCACTCGGTGGCGTTTCAGCCAGTGGGGATGCACCACGCTCCAGCGGGGCGAGAACCTGATCCAACTCATCTCGACGAACATTGATGGTGGATGGCGTGTGCAGACAAAAGTGGAAACTCTCGGCGCCTTGAAACCTGGCGAGCTTTACTGCGTGGCGGCCGAAGCATTGAAGGATGTCAACTTGCTGAAGAACGCTTCTCGTCCGACGCCCGAAGGCAAAGGCCTCCCGCACTGCGCCGGTATCGATTGGAAGCTCACCTTTGATGACGACTTCAATCGCGACCGCCTCGGCAACGTCCTCGAAGGCCGGAGCGATGCCCACTGGATTTCAAGGGAGTGGAAGATCGTTGACGGGCACGTCCAGCCTCAGGCAGCGTGGACGACGTTGGCCTATGGCGAGCCCATCAAACCACCCGTCCGCATCGAGTACGATGTGTACTCCAACACCGATAAAGTACGCATTCTTGGGACAATGTTGTGTCCGAAGGGAATGTCAAAACATCGCTTCTGGGGGCAGATGTACGGCAACGGTTATTTCCTTTCGCTCGGCTGGCACAACCGTTTTTCCAACGGGGTCATGCGCAACGAGAAAGAGGCAATCATCGACGAGTCAGGCATTCGATTGGCAAAAGACAAGTGGTACCACGTCATCGCTCAGTTCATCCCACCCAGATGCCAACTCTTCGTGGAGGGCAAGAAAGTATTGGAATACGAAGACCGAGACTGGATCGCAGGATTGAACGAAGTCGCCCTCTACAGCTATCCAATCCACCGGTTCGACAACCTGAGGATTTACCAGGACGGCAAGCAGTGACTGGGGAACAGGATTGGGGTCGGGCCTCCATTCATTTGGATTGCATCTGTCCGCCAGCGCGATCAAATTAGCAACAGACAGCAAGTGGCACAGAAGTGCATCCACATCAGCCAGCTTTCGAAGACGATTCACCATTCACCATTCACCATTTATCAACCTTCCATCTATGGCCCACGCTACCGCTTCCGGCGAGCAACGTGCTTGAATCCCAGCACCTTCAACCCCTTCTGAACATGTTTGCTCTGGTGAAACAGTTTCCAGATCAGTTGGGTTGAATAGTTCTCGAACATCAGGAGGACGAGGCCCTTGTCTATTCCCAGATAGCTCTTACCGATCCAGGGCTTGTTACCGTTGTTTTTGGTCATGAAGCTGTAGGCGTCGTAAAGTCCGTATTTTCCGACCAGGCCGGGGATGGTGTACATGTATTCCAGAGCTTCGATGGATTCCTTCGGCGTGAAGACCACGAACGCCGACGAGCCATAGGGTGCGACCGTGCCGTCTTCGAGAAGTGAATGTCCCGCGCCGATGGGCTTCGAGCCGTACCTTCCGCTGTAAAACGTGCTCGGGCTCATACAGGCGGACATGCCCCAGGAATTGGGGCCAAGCCCCTTGATCTCGTCTGCTCGGTCAATCGCGTATCGCCTTGCCGCAATGGCAGCGTGACGCGAATTCTCAAACCAGTTGCGGCCCAGCTTGTCATCCAGATTCCTGAAATCGACAAAGGCATGTGTCCATTGATAGGTGAAGGCGGCGCCCGTGCCGCAGAAAATGAACTCCTCACCTTTGTAGCGACCCCTGTACGTGATCATGGCATAGTACGGAGCCGCGTCTGTCGCATGACCAGGATCGGGCGCACCCGCGCCCAGGACGTACAAGAAAATATGCTCGCTGTAGGCTGCCCATCCGCCGAAGAACCCCTCTTCATTCATGCCGCCCGGCGGTTCTTTCGGAGGCTTGTCCTCAGGGAAACAGGCAAGATAGGGGTGCTTTTTCTTCGGGTCCGTGAACCAGTTCCAGTCCATTCGGGCATACAGTTCCTCGGCCAGTGCTTTGACTTCGCCGCCGAAATATTCACCGGCGATCAGCGCACCCATGATCATGGTCCCGCTGGACGCATTGCTGAGCTCGACACCATGCGCATCATTCCACCCGCGCCGACCGGTATCGGGATCGATGAAGTGGTAATAGAAACCTCGTATGTGCTTGAGCTTCTTGAGAGTCTTCAGCGTGATGACTGCACGTTTGTAACCATCTTCCCTCGTAATCCAGCCGCGCTTCACCCCGACAACGATGGCGGCAAAGTAGAACCCTTGCGACTCGATGGGGATGGGTGAATACCTTCCGAGACCGACGTAATCTCCGTTGGTCATGCCATAAGTCGGGCTCTTGGGATCGGAGACCCATTCGTTCCAGAAGAAGTCGAAACATCCGCGCAGCTCGCGTTCCATCAGAGGCGTCAGCGGCTTGGGGTTACTGGCGACCGGAAACCCTATCCTGGAGAGAGGCGTCGCCGCGGCTCCTTCCGCGCCAGGAACGTCCACGACTTCATTCTCATCTGCTGCAGTACCTTTTCCTGTACTGTCCTCAGCGCGAGTGCAACTGGAAAAGACCGCGGCCTGGAAACATATGAAGATGACTACCTTGTTGAGTTCTCGGATCATGACCAAACCACTTTGCTCCGGTCTGTTGAGAGTCTGGGGTTCCACATCTCTATTCTGCTGGATGCGAAGGTGGCTCGCCAAAGATACATGAATCAGTCTCGCACCAGTTGGCCTGACGGGTATCGTCAATACAAGCGGGGTCTCGGTGATTGAGACAGAAGTGCAGCGTTTCAGGGCCAGAGTTTATGTGACGAGATAGGCTATCGGAGTGATAGCCCATCTCGTGCTTCCATGCCTCGTTGACCTCACGGGCCCGTACTTCCACAGAACTCTGTCATAGCCCCAATCAGATGGAAGTTCGCTACAATGCGCCTATCGTTTAGAGACTCCACGATACGACAGAACGATATTTCTGAGGAGAGTTCATTTATGTTCAAGCGAGTGCTTGTCTTTGCTGCCCACGCTGATGACGAATTGGCAATGGCGGGGACTATTGGGAAATTTGTCCAGGAGGGGACTGAAGTCTACATCGTCTTGATGACTGACGGCAGCGAAGGTTACCCCGAGCCGGATATGAAGGAGACAATTGTCGAGACCAGGAAACGTGAGGCAGCGGCTTGCGATGAAGTGCTGGGGACAGCCGAACGTGTCTTCCTGGATGAGCCGGACATGGGACTTCAGCACAAGAAAGATGTGGTGCTGAAATGTATGAGGGAGATCCGCCGCTTCAGGCCTGATGCGATCTTCACACAGGGCGGCGAGGATAACCATCCCGATCACCGTGCCACTCATCGCATCACTATCGATGCCCAATGGCAGGCAGGCCAGCCCGTCTGTGCCGAACTGGGCGAGCCATGGAGAACGCCCATCGTTTACTATTACAAGGGCGTATCGGTCAAGATGCCGAAGATAACTATCGACGTTAGCGAAACGGCCTACAAGAGACAGGAGGCCCTGGCCACTCAGGTCTCCCAGCACACGCTGTTTGGTACCACCCGCGAGCAGTTCCTCGCCAGGGCAGAGGACCTGAAGAGAAATCCGCAAAAGGCACAAGAAACGTTCTGGATTGCCGAGTGTAATTCGTTCAACAGGTTCTTTGCACCGTAAAGAATTTCTTCGGAACTTCTGTGCGGTGTACGCGTGCTCTTCTTTGTCCTAATCATCGTCTTAATCTTTGTCTTCTTTCAAGTCCTCATGATTTCAGAGGTTACGAACCAGAAGTCAGGACGAAGATAAAGACGAAGATTAAGACAGAGATTTTTTACTTACTTAACTTCTCGGTTGCGGCCAACTGATACCGTAAGCAAAAGGGGACCCATGAATCTCTATCGGGGCGAGATACACAGCCACAACAAGCTTGGCTGTGGCCAGGACAGCCTTGAACGGAGTTACGAGATTGACCGTCCGCATCAGGATCTCTAACAATGCGAATACCTGGAATACTTGTTTTGCTGTTTTCGCTGCCCTTTTCAGTTGGGGCGGAACCGGGCGGTCCGCCCGTCGCTCGATGGACTTTTGACAAAGCTGAACTGCCGACTATCGCCGACGTGACGGGGAGCGGTTACCACGGCAAAGTCTCTACACCGGAAGGGGCGATATCTCTCAAGCTGGTTACTGGGCTTCGGGGACAGGCGCTCCAGTTCACTTCCAACGCCCGGCCGATGGCTGCGGTGTTGGTGCGCAAACTCGGCAACCTTGACTTTGCCAAAGGCTTCACCTTCGAGGCTGTCGTACGGCTGCGAAAGGAAGCCCCGCGTGAGAATACTTTTGAAATCATCACCAACACTCTCAGCGATCGGGGCAAGGGGGTCCGCTTCCGGGTGAGTTGGAACAGCCTGGGTCTCCTCAGTGGAGACGGCAAGAAGACCTGGGGCATATCGTCCAAGCCGGCCATCCATCCCGTGCGGCGCGGGCATTGGCAGCATTTTGCCGGTACCTACGATCCGGAGAAGGGGATTTACCAGATCTATATCGGCGGCAAGCTCGCCGGTGAGGCAACGGCCCTGCCCCCCACAAAAGGGAGAGCCGACTGCACCATCGGCTCTTATGTGAATGGTTACGCGTACGGCATGATGGGCGACATCGATGAGATTGTGGTCTACGACTATCCGCGCCGCCCCATCGAAATTGTGAAATCCGCGAGGCTCCGTTAGCCGCACGCTTGACACTATCGGAATTTCAATAATGCCCACAGGCTAAGCGCTGACGAAAAGAACGGAGTGGTTGGGTGGTGATTGCTTCTGCATCCAAAATCATTCTCTTAATCATTCTCCTAATCATTCTCGGATTGAACTTACTGAGGCAAGAAAGCTCCCATTTCAGCATTTCAGAAGAGGATGACGAGGAGGCCGAGACAAAGGCAATCTTACGGATTTGAATGACAATTCTCAGGGGCAAAGCCCCGGGACGTTTGCCTAGCCCAGCCCAACGGGCTGGGTTTTCGGGCAGATCAACCTTAGGGGCAACGCCCCGGTCATTTAACCCAATGAACAGCCTCCTTATAAATGGCCGGGGCGTTGCCCCTTTTCAAATCTTTGTACCATTCACCCAGCCCGTTGGGCTGGGCTAGGCAAACAGCCCGGGGCTTCGCACCTGAAATCCGTCAAAACGACTCATGTCCAGTACCAAATACCCCATTTGCCTCGGCCTGATTGCGCACGTCGCTGTCGCTGGATTGCTGCACGCGGAAAGAATCCAGGCGCACCGGGCAGCCACGCCCCCGGTCCTCGATGGCCAGTTGAACGACACTTGCTGGAAACGGGCCTCCGTCTCTCGTGTGTTTTACGTGATGAACAGCGTCAAGAAGGCCACCCCCGGGAGCTCGGTCCGAGTAGCATTCGATGACAACGCGATCTTCTTCGGATTGGAAGCCCGGGAACCAAAGTTGGACAAAGTCATCGACCGAGTCCGGCCTCACGACGGCCCAGTTTCCAGGGACGAATGCTTCGAGATCATGATCGATACGAATGGCGATCAGAGCAGCTATGTGCACCTGATCGCCAACACGGCCGGGTCTCGCTATGACGAGGCCCGCAGCCAGACTGGCTTCGTGACCCACCACTGGGACGGAGAATGGAACGCGGCTGTCGCTCGCGGTGGAAATTCCTGGACCATGGAGATTCGGGTGCCCTTCTTCACACTCGGAATCGATTCAAGTGTTGGTGAGACCTGGCGAATCAACGTGGCCAGAGAAAGAAGAATCGACCAGCAGACTCTTAGCTGCATCGCCAGGAACAGTGCCTTTCATACACCGGGCAAGTTTGTCCCGTTGGAAGGATTGGATGTCGATTTCACCGCGTTTGCATTCAAAGTGAAGCCTCCTCAGATCAAGACCGTGATGAAGAAGACCGGTCTGGAAGGCAACCTGCTCTTTCCGATTGAAGCCTCTGCCGGGCCTGCGGTCCTTGCCGAAGCCTGGCTCGAAGCACAGTCCGGTAAGGTCGAGATCGTGGAACAGAAGGGAGCTCTGTCTTCCCGTTCGGGTCAGCTTTCCCTCGGCCCAATCCCTCTACGAGAACGCGGCAAACATGCGGCCTACCTGGTGCTGAAGGATTTTCAAACCGGGCGTACAGTCCATTTTTCCCGATGGAAACTGGATATCGACTACGTGCCGATCGTCATCGACGTTTTGGAGCCGTTCTATCGTGACTGCATCTTTTCTACCCAGAAGCTGAAAGAGATCGTCTTTACTGCCGCGGCCAATCTGCCTGAAGACCGCTTGAAAGGTGCAAAGCTCAGGGCTTCGCTGATTTCAAAGGATGGAAAGGCCGCGGCCACGTCTCCAGCTCAACCGGTGTCTGGCAGGCCATCGACTTTCCGCTTTGCCGTGGCGCCCCTTGCCGATGGCCGCTACAACATCTTCGTAGAGGCCCTCGCACAAGATGGTGACGTGATTGCTTCCGCTCGGCGGGAGATCCGTAAACTGCCGTATCACCGGGGCGAGGTCTGGTGGGGCAGAGACCTGGTGATGCATGTGGACGGCAAACCGTTTTTCCCCCTTGGCTCGTGGGGTTGGCTGGAGAGCCCGTCGGCCAATTTCATTCTTGGCATTCCACCCGAGCCAGGCAACAAGAAGATCATCGCCGCCTTGTTCTGGAGCAGTCACAGGAAGTATCTGAAAGAGCCGGAGGCGGGGGAATGGATCACGAACTACACCACGAAGAAGGTGATGGAGCTTCGGGAACGACCGGACCTCCTTGCCTGGTTCATCAGCGATGAGCCGGAAGTCGCATCGCTCCCGCTGAAGAATTTCGTACAGCGTTACGAGATCTTTCGAGAGCTCGACCCCTATCATCCGGTGATGGTCTCCAACGACAGTGTCCGCGGCGGAAGGATGTACTCAGCCGGGTCAGACATGAACTGGGCCCATCCCTATCCTTCCATTCTGAAGACTCATGCGGTGAACGACCTGGGTCTCATTCGCGTCAGCCAGAGGGACTACCTGGATTACACGAAGGGTCGCAAACAACTCGGCTTCATGCACCAGGGCTTCAATTACGGCGATTTCAGCGCAGTCAACGGACGCATCCCGACTTACCACGAATATCGAGCGATGAATTGGCTGGCCATCATCTACGGCGCCAAAGCCATCATCCAATACAACCGGATGGCATCACACTATCCGGAGCTTCACACCGGCCTGCCCCACCTGACCAATGAGCTTGGCGCGCTGGCGCCGGTGATTCTCTCTCAAGATTCCAGCAGGAAAGTTGGTGCTGAAGGCGAGCGCTCGCAGATCGATGTGTTGGCGAAGGAGCACGATGGTCATCTCTACTTCTTTGCCGGCAACGCAACTCCCAAACCCACCACGGCTGTGCTCAATGTGGAAGGACTCGGTAACCGGCCTCTTCACGTGGTTTCAGAGGGTCGAACAGTTGTTCCGGTCAATGGCAGATTCGAAGACGATTTTCAAGGCCACGGGATTCATCTGTATACGACCGCGAAGCCGCCGGTCCTGCCAACTGTGAAAGCCATCGAGGCTGAGATCGAAGCCAGGTATCAGCAGGCCATAAAGCCCGGCAACCTGGCACACTATACTCGTGGTTCGACCGTAACCGCTTCATCCAATCAGGGCCGGGCCGAAAACGTGCTCTGGCATGTCACAGATGGCGTCATCGACACTGACGAAACGGACCGCTACCAGAGACTCCGTTGGACCGATACCACACCAGACACTTTCCCGGACTGGCTGGAGATCAAGCTGTCGAAACCAGCGCCGCTCAACCGGATCGTTATTCACACGTCCTCGCTGCAAGACTTCGCCATCCAGGCTTTCGTCCACGGGGAATGGAAGGAGGTAGCGAATGTAATCGGCAACAAGGCCGGTCTGGTCGAGAGAACTTTCAAGCCAGTTGAATCCAATCGCGTGCGCCTCTTCGTCTCACGCACGCGCGGGCCCCTGTGCAAAGTGTCGGATGTCGAGCTGTACGGCAGCAAGTGATGAGCTGAGAGTTTCGGCTGGAGTAAGCACATCGACTTCCTTGTAGTCAGGTTCTCAGTTTGCCCACATGTCGTGATACTTCTGCATGGCTCGGCAGATGGCCTCGATGTTCTCGATGGGAGTGCCCGGGTAAACGCCCCAGCCCAGGCTGAGGCCGCCTTCTTGTGAGCCCAGCGTGCGAATGCATTTGCGGATGTGGGCATCGAGCTCTTCCGCGGTCCCCAGGTAGGTGAGGCTCTGGCGGTCGACGTCGAGGGCAATGCTGACCTTCCCTTTGGCCAGCCGCTCAAGGTTGTCGAGGCCGTTCACCAAATCCTGCGGATTGAGAGTGGTCACGCCGACCTCGATGAGATCGGGGATGACGTCCACAATGCAGCCGTCCGTGTGGAGCGAGACAGACGCGCCACGATCGCGGGCGAGGCCAAAGACCCGCTGGAAGGCCGGCTTAATCAGCTTCCGCCAGGAGGCGGGGCTGATGGGCAGCCGGTCCTGCATGCCAAGGTCATCGGCCGCTCCAAGGTGTGTGGCGCCGCAATCGAGATGGGCTTCAGTGAGTGCATACCAGTAATCGGCCACGATGTCGCGAAGCTCGTAGAGCCTGGGTGAGTCCTCCGCGACATCGAGCATGAAGTTGTCCCAACCGCGCAGGTACGTCAGGCGCAGGAATATGAAACCATGTTCCGTCCCCGCGCCCGGGGCCGGGGCATCGGCTGGTCTTTCCTCCGCGGCTTCCCGGATTGCTGTCACCCGCTCCGCAGACGACGGCGGCTCCCAGGCATCGAACTTGTCCCAGGAATCGAGCGGCGCCTCGATGACCTGTCCGTCGAGTCCCATCCCCGGGAAATGCCAGAGGCAGCCCCACTCGTCCCGGTGCTTATGCTCGGACGCACGCGAGGATTTAGCTCCTTCCTTGCCGCCGATCCTGACGTGCGGGCATTCCTCTACCAGCTTGTCGAGTCGGTCTTCGTAGCGTTCCCAGATCGTATAGTTGATTCCCGCCCTGCATGGCACGATGCCGGGGGAAGGTTCACTTGTGGTGTCGGAATTCGGCTTGGACTTCTGCACGTGTGGTTCTCCCTATGGGTATCTGAGAAGGCGTAGTTGCCCGCGCGGGGTATTGAGGACGAAGTTCTTGAGTCGGTCTCCAGGATTACGGCGACACGTGGCGGTCGCCACTGTGAGGATACACAATACTGCACCGCGTCGGAAGTCCCGGGTGGCGCGGGTCGTAGGATAAATGCTGCCCGAGGTCGCAACGATTCCGTTAAGTTTGGCAGGATGACTGCGAGAGCATTCGAAACCGTCTGCGCGACGAAACGTTCGCCGCCTCACGCGAGGAATGACAGATCTGCATCAGTAACAGAGGAGTAGAGGGGAATGTGGCAAAACTGCCGCGAATACCGATTGGCTGAGGTCGAGTTGGGGTTTTCGCCGAGCTACTCGCTCGAGATGGGACCGTTACTGGGTGACGGGACGTTGCAGTGCGCCGTTACGCACCCGAGCGGCGGTTTGCTCCATGTGATCAACCACGACGGATCCATTCTCTGGACCACCGAAGTGACCAACCACGACACACTTGGCGTCACTCCCGTTCTCGTTGCAGACGTGGACGGTGACGGCGAGTGCGAAGTGGCCATTGGCGAACATC
>Ga0207984_1000730_pt1 | contig 18423 bp, 9 predicted proteins | sample ETNtaG_30_FD_185760 | JGI IMG/M metagenome (GOLD analysis project Ga0207984, IMG submission 185760) | Marine microbial and viral communities from oxygen minimum zone, Eastern Pacific Ocean - ETNP201306PF43B (SPAdes) (version 2) | ecosystem: Environmental > Aquatic > Marine > Oceanic ...
CTGGCACGGGCAACGGATTTCATCCGGGCACGCAGACACAACGATTCCTCTGGGGGCGCAATCACTCGGTCGGCAACGACCTCGGCCTCTACTTCTGCTTCAGCAACGAAAACGGTGTTTATTACAAAAACACGCTCGACAACTTCGGTGGCTATCCGGGTGTGGGCGACGTCTTCAATCTGCTCGTGGGCAACGACTGCAAAAAAGGCATGGGTATTGGAGGCGCGTATGCGGGACTGTTCTTCAACAACCGAATGGCATCGCTCGGCCTGGGCGGCAGACCGGCAGACCCCGGCCTGCCCCTCTACTTCGGCGCCTCACATTACTACGTCGTGGCGGAGCATCAGCTCGGCAAGCTCAGCATCGGCGAAAGCAACAAGGGCCTTGCTGTCGTTGGCAATACGGGCCTGAGCCCGAGCAAGCCACTGGTCGTCGAAGGCAAGCCGGAGGATTCGGTATATCACGAAAAGGGATTGGGACTGGCCGCGAAACTTGGATTAAAGCCAGGCGCCGGCCGCGACAAACCGGTGGCCAGACCGTCACTGCCCGAGCCCATCGTAGACGGCAGAAAGCACTACGGCCTCTTCAATGTTGCAGGTGGATTTCAGAAAGCCCTTGACCAACTGGCAGAAACCGGCGGCACCCTACAACTGCCCGGGGGCCGTTACCCCCTGAAGAAGGCGCTGGAACTTCCATCCAAAGTCACACTCGCCGGTCACGGCGTCGGTACCGTTCTCTACGCGGCAAACGGCTACAAGGGCACGCTGATCACCGGGGAAGGAATCGAAAAGTCTGCCGTCCGCAGCCTGACCATTCTGGGCCGCTACGATCCGAAAGCCGAGCGTGCGCCTGCCATCGATCTCAGAGCCAGTGGAGCCATCCATATCGAGAACATCGACATCCGCGGATGGGAAGGTGACGGCATACATGCAAGCGGCGCAACTGTGACCGTCCGGGACAGCCGGGTAATCGGAACAGCCGGCGATGGATACAGACTGAGCGGAGGCAAAGTGCATGCAAAATTCAGCCTAGCCAAATCCTGCCGCAATGGCTTCGTGCTGGAAAACGTCAAGGAGTCCGGAAAGGTCGAAGGATGCGTAGCCCGGAGCAATCGCTCTTCGGGCCTCACGCTGAAGGATGTGGCCAATCCACTCCTTATCGCCAACAACTCCGGCTACAACAATGGGGACGGCATCCTGCTGGAGAACGTCACCGGCGGGCACGTTGTTTCCAATCTTTGCCGGACGAACAACCAGGCGCTCGAGGGCCGAGCCGGCATCCGCCTCGCTGGAACAGCCTCAGGCTGCACCGTCGCCTACAACCACTGCTCAGACGATGAAATCCACGCGTCGCAGGCGCAGGGGATCATCGAGGAAGAGACCGCCGGCAGAAACGTCATCCGCTTCAACCTTGCCTGCCCGATGTTCATGAACCACCAGCCCGGCAATCGGCCAGCCCCGCCCGCGCTGATTGCAGAGGGCAAAGGCACCATTATCAAAAACAACCAGGATCGCAGCGTCATGCCCAGCGGCTCATCCATTGAGTCGATCGCTCTCGGCTTCGACGAGCACCCGCACAAGATCAGTATGCGCAAGGCCGGCCTCAAGGGCCAGGAGAAACAGGCTCGGAACGGGCTCAACAGTCTCACGAAACTGCTGGAGGACACAAAGAAGAGGGCCGCGTCATTTGCCAGCCAGGCAGCCGAGCTCAGAAAGAAGCAAGACCCGGCAAATGCAAAGAAACTGCAGGGCCTTGAAGCGCAGCAGAGAAGATTTGAAGGAGAGGTGGCGAAGTATGTACCTAAGCTGGAACTGGCAAAAGCAAGGCACTCAATCGCGGCGAACAGACTCAAGAAGATCGAGCAGGAGCGAAACATCCGCATCGCCCGATACACCCTCATGGAAGCCCGATGGGACAGCGCTCCCGCTGCCCGGATCAAGAAAGCCGAGGAGGGAGTCAAGAAGGCTGAGGATGATCTCGAGGGGATCCATGCGGCAATAGCGCGAGCCGAAAAGATCGTGGCCGACCTGGGGACGAAGTAGCTCGCGCCCTGAATACTGATGTCCGGATCGGAATCCAGATTTATTGTTCTCCGTCCATGCAGTATCTCTGCTTCTTCATCTTCATCGCTCTTCCCTCCCCACCGCGTGGCAGATTTTTTTCATTTCGCCTGAAATCAAAGTAATGCGTATCCCAGTCTTTATTGGCACCGTCTTCGTTTGCTCAAACCTCTGCTTTCAGCCTCTGAAGGCAGAATTCAAGTACCTGGTTGGCGGGCCGCTTGCAGGAGTCGAAGTTCCGAAGTTCAAAACTCAGCATGGAGAGCCGGCCGGCCATCCCGGGTCTACAGGCCAACTGGATGGGGACCTTCCGTTCACTACCGAGGGACTCTATCCGGAGCTGCAACTCTACCCGGGCTCGGTCGAGCACTACCGGGCCTACATGTTCAAGTACATGCCGATCCGGAGCTTCTTTGATGTGCAGAGCCAGCTCAAGAACTGGGTGGCACCAAATATCCCCGGAGCTCAGAAACAGCATGCCGAGCAGTATGCATCGCCCGTCTTCTGGGTGCCGAGGCACAAATCAGTTAGAGATACAGGACTCAAACTAAAGCCGGTGCCAGTGATTCGCTGCAAGGTGGGGGCGCCCGAATTCAATCTCGATCTCGGCGAGCTCGGCATCGGTCTTTACACGGTGCGCGTCATCGCCGCGGTCGCACCGGAACAGGTGAAAGACTTTCGGATGCCAGCCTTTCTCAGGATGTCTGTAAATGACGGCATCCAGGGCGAGACATCCAGCTACCGGCTCCGTATCGGCTACTGCGAAGAGTTCTACAGCGTGGCCGAATTCTATTTTCACGCGCCCGCAAAGCGCGCTTACCAGGCCAGGCTGGCTCTCGACAGCGGCAGCCAGGTCGACCTGCTCCTTCACAACATTTCTCTCGATGACGTGATGGCCGGCATTGAGAATCGTGTTCTGAAAAGGAAGACCACGATTCTAAGCGCGGTTCCTGAAGCAAGGGCGAAGCTCGAAAGCCGGATGAAGGCCGGCCACAAAACTCGCGAGCCCTTATCCGAGGCGGGGCGTCTGGCAAAAGACGCCCGAATCTGGAAAGCCTTCCCGCCTCCGAATGCGCAGGCCAGCAATCGGATGAGCACTGGATATGGCACGGTGAAGGGAGTTGTCTCCGGCACGGATAAAATGTCTGCGGGAGAGATAGAAGAGAAGTACGGCAAGTGGGAGCCGGTGGTCGTGAATAAGATCCCTGAGAACTTCCCGGCCAATGCAAAGGTAGAGGACTGTTTCCTCTTCAACGCGAAACTCGGGCTTGTCTATACGAATGACGACCTGCGCAACAATCGGCCACTGCCCGATCCGTACCCATTCAAAGATGATGGTGCGGGACTCTACTATCCGGGCCCGGAAAATCCGGCCGAAGGCAAAGTGTGGAGCCCCATATCCGAAAGGGTTGCCCGCGTGATCAGGAATTACTACGGCGCCGGCGGGCTTAATCGGTACCTGGCCACCGGAGAATCGGATTACGCACACGACGCGGTGATCCAACTTGTGCGTTACGCGTACGCGTTCCCTACGCTCAATTATTCAGATTGGATTCGGAGTCTCGTCCACACCAGGGGCGCGTTCGGGCGCGACCTGCGTTGCCGACGTCGGGGCACTGCCGCGTTCTACATGCCGCACTATCCGTTGTATGTGAATCCCATCATGTACCAGTACGACCAACTGTACGATTTCATCAAAGGGAACGACCGGATCGCTAAATCGGTCGGACGATTTGTACCGTGGGTGAAGACCTCGGAGGACGTGATCCGTCTCATCGACGTTTACCTCGTTCAGACCGTAGCAAAGCGAATCATGCGATACCACTACCACACAGACCCGGTCGACATCGCCAATCTCGCCGCGGTCGTGGGTGACAACAAATTCACCCGTCCCTGGATGGAATGGCTCTTCAGCCGCACTTTCATCTACCCGCTCCCCGTTTCCGGCATCGCGGACGCGATGATCTCCGGCACGTGCCGGGACGGCGGGGAATACATCGGCTCGTCCTATTACGTGCAGGGCGAGAACGCGCTCCGCGTGGCCACTTCACTCGAGCAGTACATCAAGGCCGGCGGCGACCGGAGTTACGATCTTTCCGATGCCGAACGATATCCCAAAGGTCTCGTACATTGTTATTTCAGGCTCAATCAGATTGTTGCCGGCTGGGATTTCCCTCGCATCGGAGACGTCTGCGGGCCGGACAAGCCACCCGGTCACACGCTGCGGGGACTCGATTTCGCCGTACACGGCTGGCGCTGGACGAAGGATCCACAGTTCGCCTTTATCCTCAAGCACTACGTCGGCCGTACAGGAAAAAAACTCAAAGAAGCAAAATCCATCCTGTCGAATATGACTTCCAAAGAGTGGAACGCGATCGAAACCGCGGCCGCACAGCAGGCCCGTGCCCCGTGGCTGAACAGACGTTCACGGGTCCTGCCGCAATGGGCCGGGATTCTCGAAACCGGCCTTCAGCACGATGACCCGCGTTTCCGTCGCGCGGCTTACGTTCGCATCGGCTATGGTTATGGGCACCACCATCACGACGGGCTTGATCTGCAGATCTCCGCCCATGGAATCCCCATGACGATCGATGGCGGGCAGCGCCCCGGATATTCCTCACCGGGTGATCGCGACACCCGATTGCACAACACCGTTCAAATCGATTACGAGCAGAACTTCCTTAACTCCCATGCGACCGCGCTCACAGATACACCGGGCGCCCGCTATTTTGCCGCCGCCGCCATACCGACCGGTGCCGGCAAACTACTGCGCCGGCAAATCTCACTGATCGACGTGGACGAAGGTATCGGTTCGCAGTCGCTGCCACCCTCACAGCAGGTACCGGGTTCGAAGCTGCCCGCCGACATCACCCCCGCAAATTCGTATGTCTTCGATGTGTTCAGGGCCGCGGGGGGAAAGGCTCATACATACAATTTCCACGGCCCGATCAATGATGGCTTTCAATGGAACGCTACCGATGTGAATCCAGGGGGAGCGGCCGCACCTGTTCCCGAGGGCCAAACGCCAGAATTCTCACCCGCTCGTTTCTTATCAGCGTTCAGCAGATTGCCCGACCGCAACAAAGTCGGCATGTCGCCGGACACGCTGGAAGTCACCTGGCGGCAACGCAGGTACAACGATGAGGAGGGCAAAGGAGGCATCCCGCACGCGGGCACAGAAGCCTTCATGACGGGCAAGAATTTTAAATGGCGGCCCAAGGCCGGCGCTACACCCGATGCGGCGCAGTTGACAACTTCACGCCGTTTCATGCGCCTTCATCTCCTCGATGCGAAAGGTGCGACGGCCATGCAGGCCGAGGCCGTCTGCAAGAAATGGAAATACCACTACACCTGTGCATTCCTCAGCCGGCAGTCAGAAAAGGAGGGCCTCGAAACCGCATTCACAGCCATCATCGAGCCCTTCATCGGTCGCCCTTTCATCGTGTCAAAACGTCTGCTCTCCATCGCCGGCAATGAAAGGGACGCGCTCCGTGCCGTTGCGGCCGAAGTCAAAACAATCAACGGCCATACCGATATCAACTTCGCCGACGGACGGCCCGACCGGACGCGCTCCGTAATGCTGGGCAACGGCAAACTCGACGTGTCCGCGGAACATGCCTTCTACGGCACAGACGCGGCCGGGCTTCGCATCGCCACCCTCACCGGCGGCACGCTCCTCATCGCGCCGGAGGCAAAGATTGAGGTCGCCACCCGTGAACGAACCGGAATGGTCTCCAAAGTCGACTACCTCGAAAAGACAATCTGGATCGATCGGGAATGGCCCGGCCGTACCAGCTCGTCCATCCTGGAAATCGGACTGACAGAGCCCAGGCACCTGACGGCCTACACCGCGCTCAAAGTAACGCCCGAAGAAGAAGACACCCGCGTCCTCTTCCAGCGTGGCAGCGATTACTACCGCTCCGAGGTTACCAGCATCGAAGGCGACACTGTCACCTGCATCCTCGACCCGATGATGATGTACGCGCCGGGCAACCGGGCCGGCTGGGTCGCGTCCAACGATTCGCAAACAGAATTCTGGCGCGCCGAATTCCTCGAAGAACGCAGGTTCAAACTCAGCGGCCCCGAAGTAACCAGAGAAGCCTTCGGGAAGGAAGGTGCCCTCCGCCTCTGGGAATACGGCGTCGGAGACACTGTCCGGCAATCGACATCCGCATCGCTCGTCCGCATCGTCCCGGGGGAATACGAATTCAGATCAGATGCAGACGCCACCATCGCATTGCGCGGCTCGATCATCGAGACCGCGGCCCCTGGCGAGGAGTGGGAAGAGGCGCAGGTGCAAAAGGCAGATGGCTGGGTGTCTCTGCGCATCCCTGTCGGCCGGGCCATCGACGGGCCAATTCGGATAAGAGTCAAATAGCCCCTGGGGACGCCGGCGTCTCGCCGGCCTGGCGTACCCAGAGAGCTTCAGCGACAGCATCCCTGTTCGCGGAAGACTGAAAGCAGGATGGGGTACATGAGAATACATGCCATATCGGTCGTGAAGGCTAAGCCCTTTCTCTATACTCCCGGCCTCTCGGCAGTAGCTGGATCCAGACAGCATGAGCAAGAAGCACAACATCGCCATCCTGGGATGCGGTAACATCTCTTACCGTCACATCCAGGCGTGCGCCTCCACCGAGCGGGCCCAACTGGCCGCTCTGTGTGACACTGACCGGGACGCTGCAGAATCCAAAGCCGCCGGTGTGGATGGGGCAGAAGTGTACGGTTCGGCCGAGCAGCTCATGGAGGACGATTCTATCGATGTTGTCGTCGTCGCCACTCCGCCCGATATCCGCCTTGAAGTCGTCCGGCCATTGCTCGAAGCCAGCAAACACCTGCTCATAGAGAAACCCTTCGCCAACTCCATCGCCGAGGCGGAGATCATGGTCGCGGTCGCAGGCCAGCAGGAAGTGAAGCTTGCGGTGAATCAGAATTACCGCTTCCTCGAAGAAAGCCAGCATATCAAGGCCCTCCTCGACGGCGGCAAACTCGGTACACCATTCTTCATGTCGCAACTCCATTCGTGCTGGCGCAATGAGAAGAGTGGCTGGCGCAACACTGTCGAGCACCTTGCGCTTGCGGTCATGGGTGTCCACTGGCTCGACCGTTTCCGCTGGTTTGCCGGGCAGGAGGCTCATTCCATTTTTGCGAACACCTTCTACAGCGGCCTCCTCGATTCCGAAGGAGAAGACCTGGCAAACGTCACTGTCGAGTTCCCCAGCGGTTGTCTGGCGGACCTGACGGAGCAGTGGAGCTCACGCGCCGGCGGCGGTGCAAATTACTTTCAGATGGATTGCACGGGGGGCAGCGTGATTTTAAGGGACGGAATTCTCAAAGCAGTTGGCAGCGGTCGCGAAACTTTACTAGAACTTCCCGTGGATGCCGACATCGGGCCAACCTTCGCCAAATCGCTCCTGGAACTTCTCGACGCCATCGATGAAGACCGGGAACCGATGCACAGCGGCCTGAACAACCTCGGCACCATGGCCCTCCTTGAGGGCGCCTACATCTCTGCGAATGAGGGCTCAAAAGTCTCCATCGGCGAAGAATAACTCGGGGCGTAGCGCAGCCTGGTAGCGCGCCTGGTTTGGGACCAGGAGGTCGCTGGTTCGAATCCAGTCGCCCCGACCAATCAAACAAAAAGCCGTTCGACTGATAGTCGAACGGCTTTTTTTGTCATCAAAAGACTTGAGTCGGTCAAAGTACCCCGCTGTCGACTTCCTCTTGCAGTTTTCGAAGTCCCTGACAGCATCAGTCAGCCTCCGCTGGTTGTCCGGAATCCGGTCCCTCTCAGGGACGCTCACCTCCCGAATGATGTTGATGCGCTCCCGACAGAAATCCACATGCTCACAGACCAGCCGCAGCCTGTCTTTGGCCGTGCAGATGTCTTCGCCGTCGAGAATTCCTCGAGCGACGAACCACCCTTCTTCTTTCAGTTTTTCGCGGTAGGTCATTTTGGATTTCCTGGTCTCTTCACCGATTTCGCAGCTCCACCAGTCGGGCGGTGAGCTCGTATTCGAGTGGTCTGCCTTGAAAGAATCGCTCGAACTCGTCGAGCATCATGTCGAAGCAGCGGGGAAACGAATTCTGCGCGCACCATGCGATGTGCGGGGAGAGGATGGCGTTGGGAAACGTGCGCAGAGGGTCGTCCTTCGGCAGAGGCTCGGGATCAAAGACGTCAAGCCCGGCAATGATCTCTTTCTTCTCCAGCTTTTCGATTAATGCTTCTGAATCAACTACTTTTCCTCGACAGCAGTTGATGAGTACCGCCCCTTTGCGAAGGAGATCTAGTTCACTGCGGCCGATCATTCCTTCGGTGGTTGGGGTGTGAGGCACCTGGAGGACCAGAATTTCGGAGTGCTGGATGACGTCGTCCAATTCTCCTCTCTGAATCTTCAAGCCCTCGACCGTCTCGTCCGGCAGAAACGGGTCGTAGACCTTAAGGTTCACGCGGAAGGGGTCCAGAAGCTCGATGAACCTCTGTCCGACGTGCCCGCAACCGACCAGACCGACGCTTCTTCCGGTCAGTTCCCCATTCACGAAGCCATCATTGAGAGTGTCCAGCCATGTTTCCGTGCCATCGATCATTCGCCGGTAGATTTCACCGGCATTGCGCAGGCAGGCCAGAATCAGTCCCAGCACCCACTCGGCCACCGGCTGCGCGCAGGTGATGTTGTCGACGTCCACCACCTTGATGTCCAGCTCGCGAGCTGCTTCCAGATCGAGCTCTTTCCCAAACCGGTCGCCCCAGACACCGATGATCTTCAGGGAATCCGTCTCTGCGAGAATCTCTCGTGAAAGATATGGGAGCAGCCGGCCAAAGCTCATCAGCCCGGTTACGCCTTCAAGAACGCCGCGCAGCTCGTCCTCGTCCATTGGTTCAGTGCGCCCTCGGCCAACAGGTTCAGCCAACTGCTCGAACCGCGCCCAGTTCTCTTCCGTGATGCATCGGTCATAAATAAACGTGCCGAGTTGGAGAAGAACTTTGGGACGCATGATGCACTGACTCTTCAGGACTCCAAGGTTAAGATGAGTAACTGAACGATGACGTAGCGATCGACCGCAATAGTGGGGCAAGCATCCCTGCCTGCCAATTCACAGACAGGGATGTCTGCGCCACAATTCTCAGCAAGCAAAGAGGACATATCTTGGGAAATCAACCTCACGACGAAGCGTTTCTCGAATCCATGCGAACGGAGCAGCATCCGGAACGGTCGATGCCGGAAGTTTCGGATGACGTGGAGGTGACTCTAGAGAAAGTCTACGGCATCGACAACGGACGGGAGCTGATGTGCGACGTTTTTACACCGGGAGTCCAGCCGTCACAACCGCGGCCGGCGATTGTGTTCCTGCATGGCGGGTCATGGCTGAGCGGTGGTCCGAGCCAGTTCCATTTTCATTCCGGGTACCTCGCATCGAAGTATGGCTTCTTTGCTATCAGTGTGGATTACCGGCTCAGTGGCGAAGCACAATTCCCTGCGGCGCTGCAAGACTCCAAGTGCGCAGTTCGCTGGGTACGCTCGCAGGCAGAAGAACAAAACATCGACCCCAATCGCGTCTGTGTTTCAGGCGGCTCCGCGGGCGGCCATCTGACTTCGATGATTGCGACCACCGCGGGCATCGAAGATTACGAAGGCAGCGGCGGCAACGACGGCTTCTCCAGCCACGGGGACCTGACCATCCCCATCAACGGTGAGTTCGACATGTGGGACCTCGTGGAGAAGGGCAGCCTCATCGATGCCATGGTCCAGTTCATCGGCGGAACCTCAGAAAAAATGCCAGAGAAATATGACGAACTCTCATCCGTCCAGCGCGTAACCCATGAAACGCCGCCCGCGCTACTCCTCCACGGAACAGAGGACAGGTGCGTCTCGCACGAACAATCCATTGCCTACGCCAAAGCCCTGAAAGCGAAAGGTGTCCACGCAGAAGTCGAACTCTACGAAGGCAAGCCCCACGCCTGGTTCAACAACGAGCCCGACCGCACCATCGTCCTCCACCGCATGGAGAAATTCCTGGTGGAGCAGTTTGGGCTCTCTGCCATTCGGGACTCCTGATCCGGTAGTCAGCTCGACTATTGCTGCACTTCGAGCCTGTTTCGGGCATCACAACTGGGTCGACGGTATTCAGGTGCCATTCTCCATGTCCGTTTCTATCGGAGAGTTGAAAAACGTCCTCTCCGCGCAATTCGACGAAGTAAAGCACGACGTGGAAATCGACGACGCGATTTTTTCAATGCCCAGGTAAGCGGCCACCGATGCCGGCGACCTGGAGCATTGTTCAGCAGACATGGAACAGCTCAGGTCGTCATCCAAAAATGCGTCCGCCTGCAAGGAGTGCAGCCTTTGGAGCTTGCAGGAACCACTGAAGGAATGGAAGAATGATCAGTTCGGACAGTTCGAACTCTGTACAGTCGCCCCAGCACCATCTCGCTCGCGGTTGCCGCGCCCGATGGGGGCCAGGTCGTCTGGCAGGAGGATACTCGTTACTTTCACCTGGTACAGACACGAGGATATCAGAGCCAGTATCGTGATGGTCTGGCCGCTTTTCCAGATTACAGGGGTTCCAGTTGGAGGGAACCGTCAGATGCGAGTAGTGATGAATGTGGTATGTGACGCACAACAGGGGAGACAGCAGTATGAACAAGATGATACCACGCTTGATACTGGCCACGTTGGTCGCCGGAAGTACGGTGTGGGGTGGAACGGTCGGGCTGTGGAAAGATAGAAAGTCGTATATCACCGATGGGATGTTGGCGACGCTCCGCGAGGCGGGCTGGAAGACAATGATTCTCGAAGGCAAGGACATTTCTGATGGAGGCAAACTGGCTGATCTTGATGTGGTCTTTCTTCCTGGAGGTCATAACGCCTATGGCTTTCCTGGATCTGATGAAAGCCGCAATCTGATCAGATTTGTGGCCAGTGGCAAAGGTATCCTGGCTGGCGCTATGCGCAGTGGTTATGTGCGAACATCCAACCGGCCACTGTTGCCGCAAGTCGGGGCCACCTACAACAAAGTGAACGGCTCATACGTGTGGGCAAAGGGAGACAGCCCACTCGCCAAAGCAATCGATCAGCCGTTCTGTCCCGGAAGTTGGGATCACATGGTGGTCAAACTCGGGCCGCTCGGAAAGGTGTTCGCCGTCAGCGATGTGGATCCCGTCGGAGTCTATGGCGAGGTGCACGGCGGACGTTACGTCATATTCGGTGCGTTCATTGGAATAGAGGCAAAAACGAAACTGATGCAGGGAACGCCGCGACGGGCTCTGCTCGCCATGCTCGACTGGCTTGCGGATGTGCCTGAACTGACCGATGCCCAGAAGGCGAAGAATCAGGCACAGGCCGATCTCGAATTCCTGCGCCGGCAGAAACGATATGACTGGACGTTGAACGAACGTGGCCCTGACCGCGGACCCGGCGTTATTCCACAAGTCCGTAATCGACTTGCCGTTTCGGTGGAGAGTCGTCAATTCACGTTGGACTACATGGCGCAACACCTGTCCGGCCGAATGCTGAAACAGTGCAAGTCGGAATCAGCGATTCTCAGTAAAGCGGTCGAAAAGCTCGATAGAAACTTCGGGAGAGAAGTGACTCAGTTCAAAAGCCGTATCGCGAACATGGGGCTTAAGGAACTGCTACCTGAAGACAAAGCCGTCGTCCTGGCAAAGGTCGACGCCGTTCAAGGGAAGACCGATGAAGAGAAAAAGGAGCTGGTTGCATACGTCAAAGCAGCCCATCCGGCCGGGGCTGCAAAGAGAGTCGCGTTTTACCTGCAGGCAGGCTCGATCAGCGAGAGGCTGATCCCGGCAGCGGAATTGAGGAAGCTGGTTGACCATGCCGAAACAGTCATTGTCGCGCTGCGGCCCGCGGTCAGGGCCGCCAAGACCAACAAGGCTAAGCGAGAGCAGAGGAGGGATCGTGCCGCGGTTCGTGACTTGATGAAGGCATGCGACTCGGACGTTGTGCCGATGCGGCGTGAAGCAGTGCTTGAACTTGGCCGCATCGGCAGGCTGAAGACCGCTTCAACCCTGATCAGGATGCTGAAGGATCCAGACGAGAAGATAAGGATCCTCGCGATCCTGGGCCTTGGCTGGATGCAGTCGAAAGAGGCGGTCCCTTCACTGATAGAACTGGCACTAAGCAATGATATGCCGATGCGTCGCCGCGCCGTCCAGGCATTGGGTCAGATTGGGGAGCCGCGAGCAGTCACGCCCCTGCTTGGGCTGCTCGCCGACAGAGACCATTTCACCAGAGAGAACGCAATCCTCTCTCTGGGCTGGCTCAAGGCTAAGGATGCAGTTCCTGAGCTCCTGAAGATCGTGACAACATCTGACCGCCAGGATGCCCAGCAGCGGGGCTTGATGATCTCTGCGATACGGGCGTTGGGCCACATCGGCGACCCCAGTGTCACAGTCGTGCTGCAACAGGCAGGCGATGATGCGAAGGATTTTCCAGTGACCAAGAGGCGAGGCAGAGTCACTAACATCTACTCCACTCCACAGAGTCTTGGAGTGCAGGGCCACGCACAACAGGCCATTGCTGAGATCCGGGCTGGCGGTCGAAAGATAACTGGTATCAAGCAGGCGGAGTTCCTCGCTTCGAGCGAAAAATTCTACGGACTGACCGGGCGTTTCAATGCCCTCGCGGGTCGGACGAGCATCGTCCGCTCGTCGAATTTTAAGGACGATCCGGCGGCGTTGTGGCCTTACCTGTGGGATGCAGGAATGACCGGCGTCCATCAGGCATGGGGTGAGCCAAGCTGCGACCCTGAAGAGTACATGGAATTAATCAAGGCAGCCGGCGAGTTCGATCTGAACTGGATCGATGTATTGCCATTGGGTCGCAGCCGGAACTACCGCAGCCAGCGACAACACGCCACCGCGGATAAGAACGGCGTCGAGGCCGTTTTGTTGAAGTTCGAGAACGAGCCCGCCTTTCAGGGATTCTGGAGCGAAGAGATCTATCCGGTTATGGAGTTGACAGCGGAGGAATTCGCGGCGTGGCTGACGAACAGGCACGGCGCGAGCTTTCATAAGAAACTCGGTGTGAAGGCAGGCGAGGATTTGTTGTCCTTGATTAATACGCTCGGCTCTCTGCGAACGGAATACCTGCTGTTTCAAGCAGAGAGACTGGTCGAGCATTGGCGCGAAGATCAGGAATGGATCAGCGGCTTACGCAAGGGATGCGCCTTCACCTGGAGTGAAAGCGACGGTCGCCGTGTCGCTTATCCCGGTGTGACGGGCAAGGCCGGAGCGGCTATCGACGCCAGCGGCCCTGAAAACTACCAGTCGTTCGGCCGCCACAACAGCTTCTCAATGGAGATGCACAAAGATGGCGAGGCCCGCCCCGTGATGTGTGAATTCTACAATTGGTACAGCCCGTCTCCCGCCCACGAGATTCGCGGCTTCGCCCAGCACCTGATGCACGGCGAGTGTTTCTACAATTTCTCCCTGAACCAGGTTTTCGGACAGGCCTCGACTTATGTGATGTGGACTTGGAACGCTTCCCGTTGGGGAAACCTCAGGAAGATGTTTCGGAAAGCCCGCAAGATCCGGGAGTACCTGGCCGTCCCTGAATCCGCGGCGAACGTAGCATTGGGGTTGAGTGAGATGTCTTGCGTGTCCTTCCTGGAACCAGGAGCAGGAGCTTGGCAGATGGAAGACCGATGGACACAAAACCAGGTCGCCCTGTGGACGGCGCTCAACCAATCGCATGTGCCAACCGATATTATCTGGACTGAGACCCTGACTCCCGAGAAGCTCGCTCGCTACCGCATCCTCGTGCTCTTCGATGCTAAGATCATCACCGACGGACAAGCTGCCCTGCTTCGCAAATGGGTCAACAACGGTGGCGTGCTGATCGCCAACGGCACGACCTCCCTCTTCACCCAAGGAACAGTTCCAAGAAAGAACTACCTGCTGGCCGGCCTCTTTGGCTTGGACTATTTGAGTAATGTCGGTGTTAACGATCCGGAGCGGATCGACACCTACGGCATTAAGCGAGGGCAGGCGAGCGTCAAAGCTGTGTCCGGTCTCGCCCCGGAGAACTTCCGGCCATTTGTCCACCGAGCAGTGAAGCCCGTGAAGTCACTGGGCCTCTACAAGGTGACCGAAAAGGCTGCGGCTTTTCTGCCGCGGATTGTTCCGGGCACCGTGTGCGAATACGACATGCCCTTGGGCTACAGCAAGGTTAAGCCTGCATCCGCTCAAGTGCTGGCTTCGTTCAGCAATGGCGATCCTGCGCTGACCTTGAACAGAGTCAGCAAGGGCCTCTGTTATTTCTGGACGCCAAACTTCCCGGCTCTATCCCATACTTCGTCCGAATGGGAGATGAGCCCGAATGGATATGACTTCTGGATGAACGTCCGCGAACTGTTGGAGGCGATGGTCCGAGGAGGATTGGCACACCAGGGAGGTAAGCTGCCGGTGGAGGTGACCGGTATCTCAAAGGAGGTCGAGGTAACCGTGCGACAACAACCAGAACAGAACCGCTGGATGATCCACCTTCTCGACTATGACACAAAGTCGAATGGTGTAAAAGGAGGGGCCTTGACCGTTCCCACGCACGCAGGGAAAAAGGTCAAGCGGATTTTCTATCCGGACACGAGTACGGAACTGAAACTCACCACAGTCGAAAATGCCGTCACGGCACAACTCCGCGATTTCGAGGTGCACGATATGGTAGTCATCGAGTGGACCCGCTGATGGGGATCCACTGAACGAGCGGAATCAGACCGGTATGCCTCCAAGCTGATGAGACGTGTACGGGCGTCTCACCGGTGAAGGGCCGTGAGTTCTCTGCCCACTGGCGAGACGCCCACGCCACAATGGGTGACAACAGCAAGGAGTTCATCCCGACAGCGAACGCTGCATCAACCGTATACAGTCACGTGCTTGCCCTATTAAGGAAAGTCTGGAAATAACCGCGAGACAAAAAGTCAGCAAAAGCCTAGCTTCGGTCTTGCTCGCCGGATGACCCAGGAAACACCGTGATGAATACCAGATCGCACTTTTATACCGTGCTCGCAGCTCTCGCTTGCGCGGCATGGTTGCGAGAGGTCACCCCGGAAGAGAGTCCGGCGGCCAGGGACGCATTGCGTGACCAGCAGATTCTCTTTTTGTGAGGACCTTGCCTTCAAGGGCATTCGAATTGAATCTCACCCGCGGGAGCATCATCAATGATTTCATCCTCCCTGAATTTCACTTTGCCCCCGACAAGTGTCATCTCGACTTTGCCCTTCAGTTCCGTTCCGTGAAACGGAGTCCACGCGCACTTGGTTCGCTGATTTTCGTTGAGGAGTCTGTGGGTTGCCTCGCGGCGGATGATGCACAGATCAGCATCATAGCCGCGCTCGATTCTGCCTTTCCCTTTCATTCCATAGATTTCGGCCGGGCGGGTGCACATGATCTTCTGAAGTCTCTGCAAACTGATGCGCCCGCCCAGCGCGGCATCCAGCATCAAAGGCAGAGATGTCTCGATTCCAGGAACACCGCAAGGGGCGGCCCAGTAATCCGTTTCCTTTTCGTCAAGAGTATGCGGCGCGTGGTCGGTGGCGATGATGTCGACGAGGCCGTCCTGGATACCCGTCCAGAGCGCTTCGACACTGGCTTCTTCTCGCAGCGGAGGATTCATCTTGCCCAGGTTGCCCTCTTCCTTGAAATAGTCGCTGGACATGAACAGATGGTGCGGGCAGACCTCGCAGGTCATGCGCTTCGTCTTGTGCAAACGAAGGATGTTTATCTCTTCTTTCGTGCTCAGGTGAGCGATGTGCATTCGCTTGTTGAATCGTTCAGAAAGCAGGTGACTCTCGGCCACTGAAACCGCCGCGGCCACGTTGTCACGAATTTCGTGATGCATCGCGGTGTCACGCTTGACTTCATCGAAGTAACGAAGGAGCTGCTCGTTTTCCGCGTGAAGCACGAGCAGTTTGTTCGTCTCGGCGACGATGCGGGCGAAGTCCTGCAGATTATCAATGAGAAGATTGCCGGTACTGGATCCCAGGTAGACCTTGATGCCGGCGACATTCTCAATCTGATTCAGATCTTCAATGTTGGTGGATGTGGCCCCAAGAAAAAATCCGTAATTTACCAGGCACTTTTCCGCAGCCAGGCGCCGCTTCTCGTTGAGCGCCTCCAGACCAATCGTTGGAGGATCGTTGTTCGGCATATCCAGGAAACCGGTCACACCTCCTGCGAGCGCGGCTTCGGACACAGATCGAAAGTCCTCTTTGTGAGTGGCCCCTGGCTCACGCACATGGACGTGCGCGTCAATGACGCCCGGCATCACCAGCAGGCCATCCAGATCGAGCGTTTTACCACCTTGGGAAACTTCGCCTATCTCGGCAATCTTGCCATCGACAATTCTTATGTCCGCCTGGGTCTCGCCCTCTTCAGTGACAATTGTCCCTTGTCTCAGCGTCAGTTCAGTCATGTTGTCTCTCGTCATGTCAGGGAAAGTCATATCTATCGCCCGACTCCAGCGACGCAAGCATCTTAAATGGGGCAGCCCTTTTAATTGCTGGTGGCTTCCACAAGAATCTCAGCCACGTGCATGACTTTGATGTTCTTTCCCTGCCTGCGAATCAACCCATCCAGATGCATCAGACACGACATGTCATTCGCCGTGAGGATTTCAGTGCCGGCCTGTTCGTGATCGTGGACCCGATCCAACCCCATCATGCATGAGACCGCTTCCTCTGAGACGGCGAACGTGCCCCCAAAGCCGCAGCATTCATCCGGTCGGCTGAGCTCGCTCAGGGAGATACCTTCCAGGCCATCAAGCAATTGTTGAACTTTGCTGAACGAGCGACCAGCCAACTCACTTGAGCTGCCAAGCCTCAATCCCCTCAGCCCGTGACAGCTCTGATGCAGGCCGACCTGATATGGAAACTTGCCTTTGACCTTCTCAACCTTCAGCACATCAACCAGGAATTCGCAGAGCTCAAAAGTCTTCGACTTGAGATCCGTGAATCCATCTTTGCCGTCAAGGTAGTCGTCGTAATGGTGTCGCACCATGGAAGTGCAACTGCCAGAAGGGCACACAACATATTCATACTCTTTAAAGACCTCGAGAAAGCGCTGCGCCAGCGGCCGCGTTTCCTCAGTCAACCCGGTGTTCGCCATCGGCTGACCGCAGCACGTCTGCCCCGATGGAAAATCGATCTCGACGCCAAATTTCTTCAGCAGATCGACCGTTGCCATCCCAACATGCGGATAAAACTGGTCAACGTAGCAGGGAATAAATAAACCGACTTTCATTGTTCCGGCCTAGACTCTATGCAGTTTCGCTATTCCGATGCCTTGTTCACCTGCGACAGAATAAAGCAGGTAAGTCTGCCCATCCTCTTGAAAGATACCTGGGTCTCTCAATTGTCGTGCAGGCACTCTGATCGTGCCGTATTCCGATCTCTCGAGCGGGAGGTCTCCACCTTCCCAGTCTTCCTCAGATTCAAGGACCTCTTCTATCTCACTGGCGCGCCATCCGTGCCAATCCTCAGTGAGGTCGATCGTCGTAAGCAAGATCCTCTCAGGAGTGTCCTGCGCCCTTGAAAAAAACAAGAAGAGTGTTTTCCCTTCAACAAAGAGTCCATTGTGGCGGATCCGAGGGATCATTTCTGGCCCGGCAGAAAAACCAGTGATTCCATTTTCCGACCTGTAGAAGATGCCACCGTCGACACTATTCATCGCGAAGGCATACCAGGCCCCCTCGTATTGGAATACTCGAAAATAGGACGTACCGAGAATCTCGTCCTCAGGCTTAAAGCTCAGTCCGTCATTAGTGAATGCAACATAAGAAACCTGCAAGCCGTGCTCACTTTCCTTAACCGGAGGCTGGTGGAAGTACATCCTGATTCGCTGGTGCTCTTCCTCGATATGGATATCCGGGCTTGCGATATGGCCTCTTCCAGGAGCGTCATCAAGATGCAATATTCCAGGGGTGTGAACCCTCCAGGGACCTTCAAGCTGATCGGAAAAAGCCATCCGGATGTGATCGTCGCAATGGTGCGCGAAATACAGGTAATAGCGGCCAAGTGGATTCTCGAGCCAATCGGGCACACGGATTAATGACGGCCCGTTGATGTTCTTGCCCACGTTGCCCTCAAACCCCTCAAGATCAGGATGGATGATGGGGTTTCCAGAAAGTCGTTCCACGCGGAAATGTGTGGCGGGAATCGTGTCTGCATTACTCATTATTTGTACCGTTCAGGTTGTAACAGACCATCTCGTCAGAATTTCTAATCAGCAACACACCATCGGCCAGAGAGGGCACATTCCAGGTCTTGGCGTTCAAAGCCTGGAACTTCGATATTTCATTCCATCCATCAGGGCTTGCCTCCACAAGCGCAAGTTGACCTTTCTCGCCCA
>Ga0207984_1000734_pt1 | contig 18367 bp, 16 predicted proteins | sample ETNtaG_30_FD_185760 | JGI IMG/M metagenome (GOLD analysis project Ga0207984, IMG submission 185760) | Marine microbial and viral communities from oxygen minimum zone, Eastern Pacific Ocean - ETNP201306PF43B (SPAdes) (version 2) | ecosystem: Environmental > Aquatic > Marine > Oceanic ...
GAAATATTTTTAACTACAAATGATGGAACAAGTACTGAATCTGCACAATTAACAATTGCATATAATGGAACAACACCTTATGTTACTGAATATAATTCGTTTAATGCAGATGGGACGGCATCAAGAAACACGTTTGCTGTAAGTTATGTAGGAACAACTTTATCATTAAAAGTAACTAATACTACAACTGGTTCTGTAGGTGTTTTTGGTCTTGCAAGTAAATTAGGAACGTCAACTGCAACAACAAATAACACCGGATTAGAATTTGTTGGTTCTACCGCGGTTGGTACATCAGCAGTAGTATTAGATTCTTTTGATTTAACTACTTCTAATTTTGATGGTGCTTATTATCAAGTTTTAATTAAAACAAGTGGAGGAGAATATGAATTTGCAACAATCCATGTAGCGGCGAAAAGTGGAAATGTAAGTCATGTACAATATGGACAAAAATCTTCAGGAACAGTAGCAACGTTTAATGCTATTCTGTTAGGAAATACTGTTCAACTTGAAGCATCCGGTGCCGCACCAGGAAATACTGCTTATGTGTATAAGTTAGGATTTGATACAGCGGTAGCACAAGTTGATTCTAACAGAGGTGGTTATTATACATTATCACGTACACCAACTAATACAGATTATTTGTGGGTAACATTCAATGGTGATAAGTTAATTGCAGGAACAACATATAGTTTACAAAATAATCAATTGTACATACCTAGAGCATCTTATTCAAATTCAGATGTAATCACAGTAACATCTATTTCTACAACATCAATGCAAGAATCAGTTGGATACAGGGTGTTTAAAGATATGATTAATAGAACGCATTATAAAAGAATTGCTGATGCAAATAATACTAAATTAGCGAAAGCATTAGACATTGCCGATATAGAAATATTTGTTAATGATGCTTCTATATTGCCAGCACCTGATCAAGATAGTAACACACCAGGAATTATTTTTATTAATAAAGAACGAATAACTTATTTTACTAGAGATACAAGTGAAAATAGTTTAGGACAAATTATGCGTGGTACATTAGGTACAGGCGCTGTTAATACACATCCTACAGGAACAAATGTCATTGATGCGGGTGCTACTCAAACTATACCTGGATATTCTGATACAACTACAGTATGTTCACATTCTGGAGATGGGTCAACGGTTGCATTTTCATTATATAATGCAGATTCAACATCATTTATACCTAAAGCAAATGGATCAGACGTTTCAGTGTTTATAGGTGGCATTAAACAAACATCAGGTTTTACATTTGATGGGTTAACTGCTGTAATTACGTTTACTACAGCACCAGAGAGTAGCAAGTTAGTTGAAGTTATTAGAAAAACTGGTAAAGTATGGGTTGATCAAGGAACTGGTACAGCAGGGAATGGATTAGGATTACAAGGAGCAACAGGGCCGGAAGCATTATTCTTGCTTAATAGCCCAACAAAACTACCTTAATAAATACATGATACAATAGCATATGATTGAACAAGATAAAAATACTAAAGAACAAGAAGCTCAAAAGAAACCTGATGAGAATCAGGGCATTTTGATCGAAGGTCACATTAAGATATTTGATCCAGAAACAGAAGAAGTTTTTGTAGATAAACGTAATGCTATTCATTATGAGAATTTTTCTGAAGCATTAGCAAAATCCATAGCAAATAGAACCGAAGGTTATATTGAAGAAATGCATTTTGGTAATGGAGGTACATCTGTTGATGCTACTGGGGTTATTACGTACTTAACATCTAATAATTCAGGCTCAAATGCCGCATTATATAATGAAACATACTATAAATCTATAAATGATTTATCGGCGGCAAATTCAGATACAACAAGAAATAAATTAGAAGTTAGGCATACATCAGGAAATGTATATTCAGATATTGTTTGTACTTGTTTATTAGATTATGGTGAACCTGCAGGGCAGTCAGCATTTGATAATACTACAACATTTACAGATTCATACGTATTTGATGAATTAGCATTATATGGATATTCAGATACTGGTGCAGGATTAGGTAAATTGTTAACACACGTGATTTTTCATCCTGTGCAAAAATCGTTAAACAGATTAATTCAAATAGATTATACAGTAAGAGTACAGTCTTTAACCAACTTCGTGGAATCATAAGGAGCGATAAATAGTAAAAAGATATGGCATATACAATTAACAAAACAGACGGCACAATACTAGCCACAGTAAACGATGGAGTACTTGATACTACATCATCTTTATCGCTGATTGGTAGAAACTATCAATCTTATGGTGAAGCATTTAATGAAGATCTAATTAAGTTATTAGAAAATTCATCATCTGCTACAGCACCATCATCACCTATAGAAGGTGAACTTTGGTGGGATAAAACAAATGATAGATTAAAAGTTTACACAGGCGTTGCTTGGGTAAATGTGGGTGTAGAAAGTTCAGCAACAACACCTAGTACAGGATTATCTACTGGTATGCTTTGGAACGATATTACAAATGATCAATTGTATATGTACGATGGATCAGCATTTGATTTAATTGGTCCAATTTATTCAACAGCAGATGGTGTAGCAGGTGAACAACAAGATTCTATTACAGATAATCTTACAGCAACTCAAAAAGTTGTTGGTATGTATAATAAAGGTACACGATGGGCAATTAATTCTACAACAGCATTTACGGCCGCGGCAACACCAACAGGTTTTCCAGATGCAACAATAGGACTTGGTCTTAATTTAGCAACAGGATATAAAATACATGGCACAGCCACTAATGCCGATTTATTAGATAATTTAGACAGTCTATCATTTTTACGTAGTGATGCTAATGATACTACATCAGGAACACTAGGAGTTCTTAACGACACAGGATTTACAGTAGGTGTTGATTCAGACTTTACAATTTCACAATCTGGTTCAAACACTACATTAAAAAATGCAACATCAAACGGTGACATGAAATTTAATATTAACGATGGTGGATCAGATACAGTAGCAATGACAATTGATGGTGCAACTTCAGATGTTATCGTTCATGGTAATTTACAAGTTAAAGGTACAAGTGTATCAATGGAAACAACTAACGTAACAGTAGAAGATCCATTGTTAGAATTAAATAGAAGTTCATCAGGTGGTGATATTGATGCAGGAATTTATATTCAACGTGGAACAAATAATGCCGCAATTCTTTATTGGAACGAAGGTGAAGATAAGTTCAAAGCAGTAACTTCAACTTCAGCGGCAACAGTAACAACAGTGGTAGATACTGCTCTTGCAGATTTTGCCGTAAAAGATTTTACAGCAAATAGTCTTACACTTACAACAGATTTATCAGTAGCAAATGGTGGAACAGGAGCCTCAACGTTAACTGATAACTCAGTACTAACAGGAACAGGTACTTCGGCTATTACAGCAGAAGGAAATTTAACTTTTAACGGTTCAACATTTGCAGTAACAGGGGCGGCAACAGTATCTGGATTATTAACAACTGCTACATTAGAAGTAACTAATTTAGGATTTGCTGATTCGTCTATTACTGTTACAGGTATTTCAACAGATGGAGCATTAGGTGGTGATGCAAATGGTGTTTACACAAATGCATCTAATAGTTTATTAGTAACAGAAGAAGCAGTTAAAAGGTATGTAGATAAAGCAAAAGATCTTTATTTTGCTTTAGATGTTACAGGATTAAACCAAACAGCAGGTGCAGGAGTATCAGGTTCAGTAGCAGAGTTGTTAGGTATCATGGCTCCAGTGGCGAATTTTACTCCACTTACAAAAGCATACGTGGCTGGGTTTACAGCAACCGCAGATACTATTGGAACAACAACAACAAATATTAGTATTTCAATTGGTACTTCAGTAGCAGTAGTAACTGGTGTAACGGCAACAGTAGCAAATCCAACAAGAAACAACGATTTATTGTATAGAGTAAACTCAGGTGGAACAGCATGGGAGTATGTGTCAGGATAATGTATAATCAAATAGAAAACTATATGACTAACGTAGATGAAGTTATGGACTTGATTCACAAGTATCAATATTTGTTTAAGAAACGTGATGGTGCAAAAACATTTTACACCAGATATGGTAATGCTTCTCTTAAACAAATATATCATTATGATATGCCAGAAGAATTAACAGAAGCAATATTTAAAACTATTCCAATTAAATGGACTGATAGATTAAATTATTGTGTTAACAAATATGAAGCAGGTGATCATATTCCAAAGCATAAAGAGAGTGATGGGTCGTATTGGATGTTTAAGTTAATATTTTTGCAATCTGATAAACCTCACTTTAAATATTGGGATGAACAAGATGAAGAGCACTTGGTTGAAGAAAAACCAGGAGCATCGTTTAATATGCATTTAGGAACACTTCATGCAGTTACTGAAGTTGGACAAAATGAAAAACCAAAATACAGTATTGTTATCATGCAAGGACTTGATATGCATCAAAGGAAGGTAGCATAATGGCAACAGAAAAGAAAACATTTTTATTCAATGCAAAGAATGGTGTAATGACTGCCAATCTTACTGAAACATTGAAAAATGCTCCAGACATAATGAATAATTTAGATTTAACCAAATTTAAAGTTAAAGAAGTTGAGTTTGATAACACTACTCATTATTGGGATGGTGATCATGATAGTGGTTCAGTAAAACCAATGCATGACAAAACAATTATTAGAGAAGCAGAAGTTATTCATAGTGCAAATATACGTGTTCTGGAAGCATTTCCATTGCACAAACAACTAAACATTATTATTGAAATGCTTGATCAATCAGACATTCCTAATACTGAAAAATTTACAAAGTTAAAAGATCACGTAAAAGCAATTAAAGAAGAAACTAAAGAGCAAAAGAAAGTTTATGCTGAAGACCCAGCATTTGAGTATGTTAGTATGGATGAAGAAATGGCAAAAGCAGACAAATTAAAGGATTTATAAATATAGTATATGGCATATTCAATTAATAAAACAGACGGAACGGTAGTAGCCACAGTAGCAGATGGTACTTTAGATACTGCATCAACATCATTATCACTAATAGGTAAAAACTATGCAGGATATGGTGAAGTTTTGAATGAAAATCAAATTAGAATAATTGAAAATTTTGCTAATACGTCTTCAAATACACCAACTGCTCCATTAAAAGGGCAAATTTGGTATAACACTACAGCAAATCAATTACAAGTTTACAATGGATCATCATTTAAATCTGTAAGTGGTGCCAATGTTGCATCTGCAGAACCAACAAATACAGCACAAGGTGATCTGTGGTACGATTCAGGTAATGGTCAATTATATGTTTACAATGGTACATCATTTACGTTAGTAGGACCACAAACTACATCAGGAACAGGCATAACTGGATCTGTGTCAACAACAGTTACAGACTCAGATGGTGTTGATAGAACAGTATTACAATTTAAAGTAGCAGATACAATTGTTGCAATGTTATCATCTGTTGAGTTTACTCCACAAACTGCGATATCAGGTTTTTCACTTGTATCTAAGGGATTTGATTTATCAACAGCAGTTACAGGTAATAAATTTGTTGGAACTTCTACAGATTCAGATGCATTAGGTGGGGTATCAGCGGCATCATTTTTAAGATCAGATGCAAATGATACTACTTCAGGTACATTAGGTGTATTAAATGATACAGGATTTACATTAGGTGTTGATTCTGACTTTAAAATGTCACAATCTGGTAGTGATACAACATTAAAAAATGTTACAGCAAATGGAGATATAATTTTTAATGTAAATGACGGTGGTTCAGATACAGTAGCACTTACAATTGATGGTGCAACAGCAGGTGTTGTAGTAGCAGGTGATTTAACAGTTGCTGGAACTTTAGTAACAACTGGTTCTGTACAAAATATTAATGTAACAAATTTAAACGTACAAGATCCACTTATTGTATTAGGTAGTGGATCAACTAACACAACAGCAACTGATAAGGGATTAATTATGGATAGAGGTGTTGACTCTAATGCGGCATTTATTTGGGATGAATCTGCAGATGAGTTTGCTTGTATCACAACAACTGAAGATGGAACTACAGCAGGAAATGTTACTATTTCAGGATACGCAACAATACACGCAACAGCCACAGCGGCAAATTATTCGGATTTAGCAGAACGTTATCATGGTCCAGGTAACCTTGAACCAGGTGATGTAGTTAATATTGGTGGAGATAATGAGATACGTAAAACTGAATCTAATGAACATGATTGCTTTGGAGTAATATCTACACAACCAGCAGTACAAATGAATGCTGACGCAGGAGACAATGGATCACATCCTTATGTAGCACTAGCAGGCCGTGTTCCGTGTAAAGTAGAAGGTAATGTAGGTAAAGGACAACGGTTAATTCCAGGTGATACACCAGGAACCGCCAAAGGAGCAAGTACACAAGACTTAACAATAACTAATATTGTAGGCAGATCTTTAGAAGATAAAATAACTGAGGACATTTCAATAGTAGAAATTGTTGTAGGAAAAGTATAAATACAAGCACATGAAGGGGACAATGAACCAATGAGTTACGCCGCAGGACAACCAATATTAGACGACGAATATAATTTATTTGCTACAGGTAATACAGCAGGTACAGGTGACACTAGTGTTGCTTCAGTCAATACAGTTTGGGGACAAGGTACAGGTGACGCTGGCTGGGGACAATCAAATACAGTTTCAGCAGTGGCGGCCGGTACTACAGTAACAGCGGCTCAATGGACTACATTACTTGCTAGAATGAATTCGATTAGACAGCACACAGGTGCATCTATTAATATTTCAGATTTTGATGTAGCGGCAGGTGAGGCTATTGCCGCAATCGCCAATCTTTCTACAGATATTACTACGTTATATACAAATAGGACTGCGGCATCAGGTTCAGTAACAGAATCAACAGGTGGCGGAGAAGATTATACTTCAAGTTGGAGTACATCTGCTACAGCAACAACTACAGTAACATTTGATGGCGGTGATGAAGCAAGATACTTTTTTAATGCAGGTGGATACATTAAATTAAATCCAAGTTTGAATGATGCTACAGGCAGAAATGCACAATGGAAATATCTATTAGACGAAGTTGGTGATTTAAAACTTCTTCATTCAACATTTACAAGAACATTTTCAAATCAAGGTTCAGGATATGGAGCAGGTGGTGATAATAGTCCAACTACACACGCATCAACTACTGGTTATTACGATTTAACAAATTCCTCAGCAACAACTATGTTTAAGTATACAATTGATGATGCATTTGGATACGGAAACTATCGTGCAAATTATTACGACGTTACAATGAATCCAGGTGCGGATCATGCCGATGGTAGAGGTAACAATGGTAGTGTTATTACTATTGTACAACGTTTTATGGACGATCATAGTAATACTCAAAATACAAGTGTTACTGGTGACATTGACGCAACAGTAACAGTAGGTAAACCAAACGAAACTTATAGAAATAATGATTCTGTAGGCACAGTTACAATTTCCGCGGCTTCTTGGTCTGGTTCTTAATTTAAATTAAAAATTTTAATATCGTTTATTTGGCTGTATAATTACAGTTGATGGATGCAGACTTTCTTAAAGAAGTAGAACAATTTGTAAATCTCAAAACTTCTGTACAAGTAAAAAAACAAAATGCACTCGAGAGAGCAAATAATAAGTTAATTTTTGCATATCAAGGGGGTGTGTTTAAAGCAGATCCTAGTTTAATCATGTTTGTTAAATCACATGATCCTGAACGTGATTTAATACTTTTAGATCAAAATTCAACACCAATATTAATTACAGATATAACAGCATTTGTTGATCAAGCAGAATCTTGTTATTATGAAGCAATGAATGAATATTATCAATTATATGAAGAATTAAAACATCAACGAACAGTTAAAAAAGTAATGGACAATGAGTAATGGTGTTGTTATGTTTGGCCTTAATGGCACAGCAAGAATAATATCTAATAAAAGTAATTTGTATATAGATTATATTAAAATGGCAGTTGCTAATGCTATTTTAATTAAAAAATATATGAAAAATAATAGTGTATGTTTGCTTACTGATAAAAAAGGTAAAAGTCATTTAGAAAAAATAAATGGAACGCAATATTTTGATCATATTATTATTCAAAATATTGTATATGATGGAGTTGGACCTAATACCAATTTACAAGTAAACACTAGGGCCATGAGAATGGGAACAGATACAATTAGATTGCCATGGCAAAATCAATCAAGACCAGATGCGTATAGATTATCTCCATATGATAAAACAATACTTTTAGATTCAGATTACTTTGTGTTTGATAATACATTAGATAGTTTATTTGATACTGATTGTGATATATTATGTGGAGCAAATGTTGAAGAAGTTGGGCAACAAGAAAACTTAATTGACTATTATAGATTGCATCATCAAACAATTAAAATGTACTGGGCCACAGTTTTATATTTTACAAAATCATATGAAGCAGATTTGTTATTTAAAATCGTGGCTATGGTTAAAAAAAGTTGGATTTATTATGGTAAATTATATAAATTTGAATCGTCAAGAACATATAGAAATGATTTTGCTGTAAGTGTAGCAATTCATATGTTAAATGGAAGAAATGAAACTAAAGATTATGCTTTGCCATATAAAATAATGTGTTTAGCAGATAAACATATAATGACATCAAATACAGGAATAGTTTTTCGACAAAAGAATCAGAATTGGATAGGTTCATCAGTACCAAAACAAAATATTCATGTAATGAATAAGCAATCAGCAATGGAATTAGCAGAAAGAGTATGTAATGGATAAAGGATATTTTGTTTTTGCACAAGGTGAAGAGTATATTAGATTGGCGTATGCACTTGCTCTTAGTATTAAGAATACACAAAAAATTAATAAAATTTGCATTGCTACCGGAGAAGATGATTCTATACCAGATGATTATCAACACGCATTTGATCATATTATTTGGGTAAAAAATGTAGGATTAAAATACCCAATGGCAAATGAATGGCAAATATGGGATCTTACGCCATTCAAAGAAACAATTCATGTTGAAGCAGATACAATTTTTACAACTAACATAGATTGGTGGTGGGATGAATTACAACAGCATGAACTATTTTTTACATCTAAAGTTAAAGATTATAGAGGTCATATAGCAACATCAAATTTTTATAGACGTCATTTTGAGAAAAAAAGAATACCTAAGTTGTACAATGGATTTTATTATTTTAGATATTCTGAAACAGCATTTAATTTTTTTAAAAAAGCAAAAGAAGTAAGTGCAAGATATTCTCACTATGCTAAATTATTTTTTGAAGGTGCATATTATCCAAAAACGCCTACAACAGATGAAATATTTGGTATGACTGCTTATCTATTAGACCTGGATCAAGTAGTATTTGATAAAAATTATGCAATACCATATTTCACACATATGAAAGTAAAATTGCAAGATTGGAAGCAAATAGAGGCACCTGATGATCAAAATTGGTTAAGATACCTACCTGTTAGGTTCACAAAAAATGGATTAAATATAGGTGGGTTCCTGCAACAAGGCCCGTTCCATTATCAAAATAAATTGTTTATGACTAATAAGATGATAGATACTATGAAGGAGATATACAATGAGCGAAGAATTACTTAATGCATTAAGAGATTTTAACTGGACTACTGTATCACCTGGCGAGTATGCGATTCATTATGATCCTAAGAGAAATGGTTCTATTACACAGATTGGGGCAAAAGGACAAACAAAGTCGTTAGATCCCTTTATAATAGTTTCAGAAAAAGTTGGATTAGAGTTCTTGACAGGACAACGTTATCGTCGATCTTATCATGTTGTTAATGAGAAATTAGAAATGAAAACAATTCAATATGCAATACATGAAGCGAGTGATAAGAGACTTAATGCTATAACTGATATTGCAGACATTGAAGTTGGCACATATTTTATAACAGTTAAAGGTGACCCAGACTTAATTATGGATACAATTGAGGTTACATCTGAAAATATAATTGCTGAAACACAACGTATTAAAGAATATTTAGAAAATAACGATTGCTATAAAGACAAGTAGTGTCCGAAAAAATTTTAGACATCGCCGAACTCGATGTAGTTTATTTGAGTTACGATGAACCACAATGTGAAGAGTTTTGGGCAGACTTGCTTAATAAAGTTCCTTGGGCAAAACGTGTTCATGGAGTACATGGTTCAGACAATGCACATAGAGCCGTAGGCGAAAAATCAGAAACAGAAAGATTTATTTTAGTAGACGGCGACAATACTGTTGATCCGAATTTTTTTAATCAACAATTAGTAATTACACCACAAACAGAAAACGCCACTTTTAGATGGCGTGGTTATAATGTTATTAATGGATTGTTATATGGTAATGGTGGATTGTCAAGTTGGACTAAAAAATTTGTATCGACAATGAATAGTCATGAGAATTCAGATCCAGATAACAATGAAGGACAAATAGAATTTTGTTTTGGTGGTAGTCATGGAAGGTATATGCCTATGCATAACTGCTATTCTACATCACACCCAAATGGATCAGCATTACATTCTTGGAGGGCAGGATTTAGAGAAGGTGTTAAAATGAGTTTAGATAGGGGTAAAAAAGTTCCTAACCCAGAATTTAAATCTACAATGGTACATCAAAATTTAAATAATTTATGTGTATGGATGTCAGTAGGTTTTGATGTTGAACATGGATTATGGGCAATATATGGAGCAAGAGAAGGATGTCATAAACTTACGCATACTGATTGGGATTTTGTTAATACACGAGACTTTAAATGGTTAAACAAGTATTGGGAAGAGCAAGAATATGATACTTGGACCGAAGAACAATTATTAGAAAGAATTAATAAATTAGGCAGTACGTTAAAAAATACTTTAGAATTAGACATAACATTATTAAACAAAGAAGCAAGTTCTTTTTTTAAAAAACAAATGAAACGGGAAAATAATTTTAAATTAATGACTTCTGAACAAGAAGTTTATAGGATGTTAAATGACTGATGTTGCAGATAATATTAAAGGTGACGCAGTTCATGAGAAAGATAATCACCTAGAATCAGACTTTTTCCGTTCAGCAAGATTAGCCAGAGACAAGTTAGATACTATATCACCTTCAATGTGTTTGGCTAAATGGTCGCAGGTTTCATGTCATTTACCAACAGGACTTAATAATTCCTGTTATCATCCACCATTACATAAAATGGACGAAAATGAAGTAATTAAAAATCCTGCGGCCTTACATAATACAGCATATAAGAAACAGCAACGTAAACTTATGATTGAAGGTGTGCGACCAAAAGAATGTTCTTATTGTTGGAACATAGAAGATACAGATAATTTTTCAGATAGACACTATCGTTCAGGCGAACCTTGGGCAATGTTAGATTTTGATAAAATTAAAGAAGGTGGATGGGAAACAGATATTAATCCACGTTATGTAGAAGTTAATTTTAATCATGCTTGTAATCTTGCTTGTACATATTGTTCACCGCAGTTTAGTACTACTTGGGGACAAGAAATTGATAAGTTTGGTGCATATCCTACAATTGAACCACATAATGCACCAGAACATTTTGAAGGACGTAATAGACCTGTACCTGCAAGAGAATATAATCCTTATGTTAAAGCATTTTGGAAATGGTGGCCGGATTTGTATAAAGACTTAAAACATTTTAGAATGACCGGTGGTGAACCAATAATGGATAAAAACACATATAAAGTTTTTGATTGGGTACTTGCAAATCCAAAACCTGATTTGCATTTAAACGTAACAAGTAATTTTTGCCCACCAACGGAAGAATTATGGCAAAAATATTTGCAAACAGTTAAAAAAATATGTGCAGGTGAAAACGTAGAACATTTTATGAACTTTGTATCAGTAGATTCGTGGGGTATACAAGCGGAATATATTAGACGTGGATTACATTTTGATACTATGTGGCGTCATGTAGATGAATTTTTAACAGAAATACCTGGACGTAATTCAATTACATTTATAATAACGTATAATAATTTAAGTATAGTTGGTATAAAAAAGTTATTAGAAGGTATTTTAGAATTACGTAAAAAACATTCAAAAGATTATCAACGTGTTTGGTTTGATACACCTATTTTAAGACAACCAGATTGGCAGAATATACAAGTATTGCCATCGTCATATCAAATGTTGCATGAAGAAGCAATCGATTGGATGCGTGAAAACATAGAAACACGTGAAAATAGACTGCATTGCATAAAAGATTTTGAAATACAACGTATGGAAAGAGTTTTAGCATATATGCGTAAAGGTACAGATAATATAGAACGTAAACGTGCAGATTTTTGGAATTTTTTTAAAGAGCACGATAAAAGACATAATAAATATATTAGGAAAACTTTTCCCGAGATGTCTGGATTTTTTGATACTTGTCAACAGGAAGCATTAATATGGTAGTACTTAAATTAAGAAACCCAAAAGAAAAAGCAGATACAATTAATATTGTAATAGATTGTTTTAGTTCTTATACTTCAAAAAATTGGCAAAAGTGTTTATTAAAAAATATTAAAGAAAAAGTTGATATAAAAACTCACGTGTCATTTCATGGTTGGTTAGAAAATCAAAATAGAACTTTAAAAGATATTTGTGATGATATGAATAATTCAATTAATGAGATAAATGTTTTTGATTTCAGTCCCTTACCAGATCGTAAAATAGGTCCTTTACTATCTCATGAAAATTTCAATATGGAGGTGGCTAACATATTACATGACCAGTTTGTTTTCTTCGAAGGGGGAAAAACTGCTGACAATTTAGAAAAAGTTTCTCCTTATTTTAAAATAGCAACACCAGAAATACGTTGGCATATATCAAAAATTAATCATATTGCACATGAAACTACTCATTATGCCCATGCACTTTATGAAGAAGAACTTTATGGTGCTTATGGATATTCTCCTGAGATTCATGTTCATTTTTATAAGACTGATCTTATTCCTTATGACGAACGTGATTATGAAAGTTTCGATGATTGGTATAGATTTGGTCGTGTGTATGTTGGTGATCCATCTGTAGGTAAAACATATTGGGATGCCTTTAATGATCTAGATACCCATATATTAAATAAACAGTTGGTTCCACCAACTTTTAATGTTGCTGATTTTCAAATTCATTTTGGTGTAGATACTGATCAAAATGATGTTGATGATACTAGAAGAAGATATAAAGACTTTTTAACAACTAGAGGTTTACAAGATTTAGATGAAGCTAATGTAATGTTAGGAAAGCCAGTTGTAGGACAAGTAAATTTTGATAAATCATTTAATACTAATAATAGAACAGAAATAATAAAATTAGTTTCTTGCTATTGTGAGATAGATTCTATACAAATAAGTGAAGATGTTATACAATATGATTATAATATGTTTAATGAAGGAATAGATATAAAACACCATGCCTAGACTAGTTAATGGAAACAGACCATCAGTATAAAGCAAGAGTTATAGATACAAAAAGTAAAAGTTTTTGTGCCGCCAAATGGTATAATGCTACAATTTGGTTAGGTTCAGGTATGACTACATCATGTCATCATCCATTACCACATAAAATAGATATAGAAGAAGTTAAAAAGAACTATAAGTTAATTCATAATACACCTGAGAAAAAAGAGCAACGTAGAGAAATGCAATGTGGTGAACGACCTGCAGGGTGTGAATATTGTTGGAAAATAGAAGACATTCATAGAGATAATATTAGTGATAGAATTTATAAAACAGTAATATATGATGATAAAGACATTCAAACAGCATTTGATACGCCACATACTGAAGATATTAATTTGCAAACATTAGAAATATCTTTTGACAGGACTTGTAATTTTGCTTGTTCGTATTGTAATCCTGCATTTTCAACAACTTGGGTTAAAGATTTAAAACAAAATGGTGAATATAAAAACTTAATATCAGATGGTAGAAACCATTTTACTCATGAACATAAAGAAAGTCAGTTGTTTGGATATCAAGAATACAATCCATACATTGAAGCATTTTGGAAATGGTGGGAATCTGATTTACATAAAACTTTACAAGAATTGCGAGTAACTGGTGGTGAGCCAATGATGAGTGCTGATATGTGGAAATTGTTTGATTGGTTTAAGGATAATCATGGTAAATCTGAAACACGTTTAGCAATTAATAGTAATCTATGTCCTAAAGATGACTTAATGGATAAGTTGATTGAAAAATCACATTATGTAAAACATTTTCATCTTTATACTTCAAATGAATCTATAGGAACACATTCAGAATATATTAGAGATGGCATGGAATGGATTAATTGGTGTAATAATATCGATAGGGTATGCACCGAAGGTAATGTTGAAGGTTTTCATATGATGTGTACTATAAACAGTTTATGTTTGTTTAGTTTAACTGACTTCTTAGACTTAATGTTAGATTATAAATTTAAGTATGGTAAGGATTTTCCTACATTTACGTTAAACATATTACGTTTTCCAAGTTTTCAATCTCCATTAGTATTACCTGAAGATATTCGTACAGAAAGAAAAGAAGAATTGCAAAAATGGCTAGATAGAAATAAAGATAATGAATTATTGCATCAAATGGAAATTAATCAAACTCAACGTCTTATAGATTATTTAGATGTTGTAAAAACACCACATAGAGAAGCATTTGAAGAAGTAAAATTAAAACATGATTTTAAAAATTTCTGGAACCAGTATGATACAAGAAGAGGAAAATCTTTTGAAAGTACTTGGCCAAGAAATTTAGTAGATTGGTATAGGACATTATGAAATTAAACAAGTCAAAAGTGTATAGTTCAAAAGAACCAATAAAAATTAGTTTAGACGAATTAACAGAACAAGAAAAGTTTTTGTTAATGGAGTCTGAAAATTTTTGTATGTATCCATGGGTACATTTACACGCATACCCAGATGGCAGAACATATCCTTGTTGTTTAGCAAAGTATGAATATCCAGTTGGAACATTACGAAAAAATTCTATGAAAGAAATTTGGAATAATGAAACTATGCGTAGCATGAGAACAGCAATGTTAAAGAATAAGCCTTTAAAAGAATGTACAAAATGTTATGAACAAGAAGCATCAGGTTTTTATTCTCAAAGACAATCTGCTAATCAACATTTTGGTCATAACATTAAAAAAATACATGAAACAAAAGATGATGGTACTTTTGAACGTTTTGAAATGACGTATTGGGATATACGTTTTTCAAATTTATGTAATTTTAGTTGTAGAAGTTGTGGTATTCCTTTTAGTTCAAATTGGTATGAAGATCATGTAAAGATACACGGTAAACCAGATCGGCCAAAAGTTGTTTATGCAGGAAAAACAAAAACTGATGCCATGGAACAATTATTGGAACACATTCCATATTTAGAGCAAGTTTATTTTGCAGGTGGCGAACCATTAATTATGGAAGAACATTATATTATTCTAGAAGAACTTATTAAACGTAATAAGACTAATGTAAGATTAATTTATAACACAAATTTTAGTAGAACTGCTTTTAAAAAATTAGATGCAATAGAAATGTGGAGTCATTTTAAAAATGTAAGTGTAGGTGCTTCATTAGATGCTATGGGGTCAAGAGCAGAGTTGATGCGTAAAGGAACAGAATGGTCACAAGCAGAATCTAATAGAGAACGTATGTTAGAAATAGCACCTCATGTTGATTTTTATATTTCTCCAACGTTAAGTTTATTCAATGTATTCCATTTGCCAGATTTTCATAGGGAATGGGTAATGAAGAAATTTTTAAAACCAGCAGATCTTAATATTAATATTTTACAAGATCCAATGTGGTATAGAATTGATTTATTGCCTTCAGACATGAAAAAGCAAATTGAAGAAAAATATACAAAACATATAGAATGGTTGCGACCTAGAGATCCACTAACAAGAGCAGTACATGGTTTTGAATCTGCAATTAAATTTATGAATGGTGGGGATAAAAAACAATTTTTGCCTATGTTTGTTAAAAAAATAAATCAATTAGATGACATACGAAAAGAAAAAACAGTTGACGTATTTCCTGAATTAGGACCTATACTAAATGGATCTTAAGAAAAGGTCATTTAGACCTCCACAAACTATTTGTTCATTGCCTTGGGCATCAGTAGAAACAACACCCAATGGCGAAGCTAGAGTATGTTGCTTATCAAACACACTAATAACACAGACAAATGGTCATCCATATAATTTAAAAGATTATACTTTACAAGAAATATTTGAAAGTGATTATATGAAAAATTTAAGACAAAATTTTTTAGATGGTAAGAAACCTAGTACTTGTAATAAATGTTGGAGTGTAGAAGAAGCAGGTGGGTTAAGTAAAAGAATTTTAGCATCACATCATCTTGAACATAAAGAAGTGTTTGATGAAATTGACTACAGTAATATAGATCCAAAAACTATACAATTTTTAGATTTGAAATTAGGAAATATTTGTAATCTAAAGTGTAGAATTTGTGGCAGTTGGTCATCTTCTAAATGGGCATCAGAACAATTAGATTATCTTAAAAAAGAAGGTGTAAGCAAAGAAGATCAACGCAATTCAATACATTATAGACATTTACAAATGGGACAATGGCCAAGAAAGACTGAAGTGTTTTGGAACGAAATAGAAAGTTACTTACCAGGTGTAAAGTATTTTGAGTTTACCGGTGGTGAACCTATGATGATACAAGAACATTTTGACGTATTGCGTAAAAGTGTTGAGTTAGGATATAGTAAAAATCAAATGATACATTATAATACAAATGGCACACATTACCCAGAAAAAGAGATACAGGAATTATTTCCTCATTTTAAGTCAATTAATGTTGCGTTCAGTGTCGATGATGTAGAAGAAAAATTTGAATATCAACGTTATCCTGCAAAATGGGATGAAGTAAATGAAAATATAGATAGGTGGGATAAAATTAAACAAGAAGTTTCAACTATAACAACGCAGGTATGTTGTACCATAAGTATTTTAAATGTTTCAAATTTAGTATGCATGGCTCAATGGATATTAACTAAAAATTTTAATTCTTGGTATTTTAATATGTTGCATGAGCCAAAGCATATGAGTATTACTGCATTGCCAAAAGAAGTTAAAGAAAAAATTAAAGTAAAGGTATTAAACAATAATCTACCACAAAAAATGCATGATGAATTAAAAAATGCTGTGAATAGAATTGACCAATATGATGTAATGGATATGCGTGGTTTTAAAAATTTTCGAAAAGAAATAGATAGGACTGATTTATATAGGAACCAAAATTTTGCAAAAACGTTTCCAGAGTTAAATCAGATGTTGCTTGATGAAGGCTTTTAAACGAAAAGATGGAAATCGTACTTTGTGTATGGCTCCATGGACGCATACGTATTTGTCGCCACAAACAGAAAGACGTATGTGCTGTGCATCTACAGAAAAAGCAGAAAGTTTTGAACAGTATATAGACACAGGTTCAAGTAAAAAAGAGTATAATCCAAAAACATTACAAGACCACTGGAATAGCGATCATATGAAAAGTGTAAGACGTAGAATGATGGCTGGAGAAGAATTACCTGAATGTCAAGTATGTAATAAAAAGTTACTTAATACAGATGTTTATAGAGATTATTTTAATCATTTATTTGGACATAAAGAAGATGACGTTTGGTCTAAAACGCGAGAAGACGGCACAACAGAGATGCCAGTTGTAAGTTTTGATTATAGGTTTTCAAATTTATGCAATTTTAAATGTAGAATGTGTGGTGATATGTTGTCTTCTCAATGGGAAAGTGAACAAAGAAATAATAATATGTGGTCGCTAGAAACTCAACCGTGGATGGCTGAACCAACTAGAAGTAAAATTAAAAACTTTCAAGAAGATCAAGTTGAAAAAGAATTTGCTCAAGCAGTAGATGAACATAGGATAGAAGAAATTTATTGGGTTGGTGGCGAACCTTTAATGTATGAACAGCATTGGAAATATATGAAACAAATTGTTGATAATGGTGATGCTGATAAAGTTTATGTACGTTATAATACAAATTTAAGTAGAATCAAATATAAAGGTATAGATTTGTATAAAGACTTGTTAGTTCATTTTAGAGATTGGCAGATATGTGCATCAATTGATGGTACTGGTATAATAGGTGAATGGATTAGAGATGGATTAGATTATACACAATGGTTAGATAATTTTAGACAAGGTATTAAAATAGCCACTCATGGTAGGCAAATGAGGTTAGATTTAACAATTACTACTCCTGGACTTTTAGATATTAAAAATATGTTTAGATTAAGTAAACAATTAAACGTAGAGTTACTGACTAA
>Ga0207984_1000736_pt1 | contig 18350 bp, 9 predicted proteins | sample ETNtaG_30_FD_185760 | JGI IMG/M metagenome (GOLD analysis project Ga0207984, IMG submission 185760) | Marine microbial and viral communities from oxygen minimum zone, Eastern Pacific Ocean - ETNP201306PF43B (SPAdes) (version 2) | ecosystem: Environmental > Aquatic > Marine > Oceanic ...
GGCCGATGAGCCACCGGCACCTGCGGACGAACCACCTGCTCCGGCCGATGAGCCACCGGCACCTGCGGACGAACCACCTGCTCCGGCCGATGAGCCACCAGGTGGTGAAGCTCGTCCGGTAAAAATTGCCGCCGGCACAACCAAGATCGATTTCGGCCCTCCGGGCAACACGCCGCCCACACCTGTGGTGAAGGTGCAGATAGACCCCGCAGAGATGAACAAGCCTCCAGTCATCATTCGCCTGAAGAGCGTCAACGAAGTCATCAAGAAAGTGCAGGGCCTGGTCATGCAGGTGCAGCCGATGGTGGCCGGCATGGTCAGCGTCGATGCGCTGCTGGCCAAAATGGGGCCAATGAAAGACCCCATTAAACAGACTATCGATTTTGATAAGCCGATCGGGTTCGTCGTTTTCGAAAAGCCGGGCGGCGGGCCGCCGGGCCAGCCGCCGGTCGATGTGTGCGGAATCATCCCGGTCAAAGACGAACAGCAGGCCGGGCAGCTCATCCAGCAGATGGGCGGCGGCATGCTTAAGGCAGACTTCAACGGCGGCTATGCCCTGGTCTCAAACGTTCCCGGCCTCGCTGAAAAAGCGAAGGCCGCGCTCGGTATGGTGCAGGACCCGAGCGATATGCAGGGCGATCTGGAGTTCACCATCAACGCCGCCTCTTACGCCAAGGCGATGGGAAATTTCAAGCCTGCCCCACCCTCCATGCCCGGCATGGAAGATCTGCCCCCGGAAATGCAGGCGGAGATGAAGAAATCTCAGGAGAACTACAAAAAGGGAACAGAGGCTGCGACGGCCGCCGTCAAGGTGCTGGGAGACGAATTTACCGTCATGACATCGGGGCTCCGCATCACGCCGGCCGCGCTGGAGTTGTACAGCTCCAGCAATGCCCGCGCCGGCAGCCAGACTGCATCGCTGCTTTCCGGGATCCAGGCGCAGGCTGCGCCCGATCTCTCCGGCCGTCTGCCTCACCAGAATGCCATGGTGCTCGGCAGCGTGCGCATCTCGGGCAAGATGTTTGGCGACTGGATGAGCCAGCTTCTGGACAAAGGCCTGGCCGAAAAAGAATCGACTGGTGAATTCGATCAGCAGGTGACGGATCTCCTGAAGCAGATCGCCAGAGCGAGTGCGGGCAACATGGCCTTCACCGTGGTGCCGGGCCAGGGCAAGACCCCAAGCCTGGCCGCCGCCATGGGTACACAAGGATCGGCAGCCGATCTGGTTGGCCAGATAAAGGCCCTGGCCAAGGCTGAGGCTGAGAAAAAAAGCGAAAACGTCAAGGAAAGCACACGCGATCACAACGGCGCATCGGTGACCACTTTCCAGGAAGAAGGGGAATCGGAAGTGGCCGAAGTGACCACCACCGACGACATGGTGCTTTTTACTGTAGGTGAGCCCGTGGATGCTCTGCAAACCCTGACCAACCAGGTAATCGATGCCCCTGCGGGAGAGACACCGCAACAGCTCGCCAGTGTCGTCGAGAAAATCGGCGGTTCGCCGGTCGGCATGTTTTCCGCCTCGGTCTTGAAAATCGCCGCCGCGGTCATGGGCGGTAAAGGGGGCGAGCTACCCCCGCAACTCCAGGCCATGGCCGCGCTCGATGAACCCATCGTCGGCGGCATCACCGTCAACGGCCAGACTGTCGGCAGCAAGCTCATTATCCCCGCCAAGGCCATGCAGCTTATTCAAGTCGTCGTGATGCAATCCATGATGGGCGGCGGTGGCGGTCCGGGCGGCCCACCACCAGCAGGAGGGGGATTCGGGCCTCCACCAGCGCCGGGAGGGCCTCCACCAGCACCGCAGGACGCACCTCCACCGGATGACTTTTAGCTTGGAGTGCCGTTGTTGGTAGGGCGGATGCGACAGGGACAATGACGAATGACGAAATACTCAGTGACGAAAGAAGTCAGAAATTCGACTGATGAATGCTGGTAGTGCCGGTGTGGTTGTGATGGCGGATGGATGCGGAGGCAAAGAAAACATTCAACGCTCAACTTTCAACGACTGGTAGTGCCGTTGTTGGTTGGGAAGACGGGTGGGAATGAATGACGATTGACGAATGTTGAGTTTTGATTTTTGAAGTAAGGCAGTGCAGGCGATGCCCAAGCAACACCGGCACGCCCAAGAACAAAGAACCAATTCCAAACCATCGTTTCGAGCAACAACGGCCTTTTTCGGATTTCGTCATTCGTCATTTCCCATGTTCCTCCTCGTCCAAGCCGTCACCCTCGTCCGTATCCCGCTGTGCATTGCCTTTGCCGCGATACTGATCGGTCGCGGCCTGCAGTTCGCGTTTTCACCAACGCTTTGCCTGTTGATCGGGTTGCTCGTAATCGCTGAGCTCACGGATTTTTTTGACGGATGGCTGGCGCGGAGGCTCGATGTGGTCAGTGAGACCGGCGCCATGCTCGATCCGTTTTCTGACAGCATTTCACGATTAATCGTCTATTGGGCTTTTTCAATTGCTGGATTGATCCTGCCCATCGTACCGCTGGGGATGGCCATCCGGGATATCACCGTTGCTTACTGCCGCATCATGCTCGCGCAGAAAGGCCGTTCGGTCGCCGCGCAATGGAGCGGCAAGGTCAAAGCATGGGTGCAGGGGATCGGCGCCTTCGCCGCGCTGCTCGGCCCCGTCTATTGGGAGACAACGGGAAAAGGCGCGATGATAGCGCTCTCGTGGATCGTGTTTCTGCTGACGATGGCATCGATTGGGCCGTATGCGCGATCCGCGATGGGAGGGGAGGCTCGGAATTTGGAACTGTAAACCCGTTGGATACTGGATACTGGATGCTCGATGCTGGATGTTGGTAGGGCCGGTGCTGTTGGGGGCCTCGGTTGGGGCTTGGATACTGGATGCTGGTAGGGCCGGTGCTGTTGGGGGCCTCGGTTGGGGCTTGGATACTGGATACTGGATGCTGGATGCTCGATGAGTATCGTTGTTGCTGAAACAGCGGTCTCTACTTTGAGCGATACGTTCTACACAAACCGGCATCACAACTAGACCGGCACATCCAGCATCCAGTATCCAGCATCACTCACAGCAACGATAGACTCCGCTACACAAACCGGCATCACAACAAAGCCGGCACATCCAGCATCCAGCATCACTCACAGCAACGATAGACTCCGCTACACAAACCGGCATCACAACAAAGCCGGCACATCCAGCATCCAGTATCCAGCATCCAGCATCACTCACAACAACGACAGACTCCGCTACAAACCGGCGCCCAACGACATCTGCACTCATCGAGTATCCAGCCCATGAAAACTCTCCTCGTCCTCCGCCACGCCAAATCGAGCTGGGATCATCCCGTCTCGGATCACGATCGCCCGCTGAAGAAGCGCGGACGCCGCGCTGCCCAACGTATCGGAGAAGAGCTCCGGGAGCTTGATCTCCTGCCGGACGTCATCATTTCTTCGACGGCCAAGCGAGCACGGAAAACCGCTCGCATCATTCAGGAAGCTTCCGGATGCGACGCGGAGATCATCAAAACCGGTGACCTTTATTTCGAAGACGTCGGCACACAGATCAGCGTCGTCACCAACGGGAACGATATCTACAAACGGGTCATGATCGTCGGGCATAACCCTTCATTCGAAGAGATTGTTCACGAACTCTCCGGCGAAGACATCGTGATGGCAACGGCTACTCTCGCGGTAATCGATTTCGATGTGGAATCCTGGTCCGCGATCTCGCAGGGGAGGTTGCGGCTGGTGCTGCGGCCGAGGGAGCTGGAATAAATGACGAAAATGGATATTGGATGCTGGGTAGTGTCGGTTTTACTGCGATGCCGGTTTGTGTAGCGGAGTCTGTCGTTGTTGTGAGTGATGCTTGATACTGGATGCTTGATGCTGGGTAGTGCCGGTTTTACTGCGATGCCGGTCTGTATAGCGGAGACGGTCGTCGCTGAGAGTGATGCTTGATACTGGATGCCGGGTAGTGCCGGTGTTACTGCGATGCCGGTCTGTGTAGCGTAGGCGGTCGTTGTTGAGAGTGATGCTTGATACTGGATGCTGGATGCTGGGTAGTGCCGGTTTTACTGCGATGCCGGTTTGTAGCGTAGGCGGTCGTTGTTGACGCCGCATCGGTCGTTTCGAGCCTGAGCCGCATCACCCGGCATCCAGTATCCAGCATCCAGTATCACTCACAACAACGACCGGTGTTGACGTCGCATCGGTCGTTTCGAGCCTGAGCCGCATCACCCGACATCCAGTATCCAGCATCCAGTATCAGCTTCGATAACGATAGCCTCCCACTCCAACACTCCATCATTCCATTCCTCTTTCTTGTCGCGGAGCGCCAAGACCACTTCCTCAAACTTAAAGCAACTCACCCCCTGCCTGGCGGCCCGATAATACCTGCAGCATCACGGGCGCGATCCACGCCCATTTTTCGCATCACGTAGCAGGTATCACGGTTATCCAATGGCAAAACGCAAGAAAAAGAAGAACCGGCGGCAGTCTTCCACCCGTGCCGGTCGCAAAAACCGGGTTCAGAATTCACAGAAAACTTCGCAGCAGGCTCAAACTTCTACAGCCGTGCTCGAAGCGCCGGAACGCTCGAAGGCGGAGGTCGGCAGCCCGCAGAACATCGGGAATACGGTGTGGGAAGATTTCAGTCTGCCCCTCGTGCGCACCCAGAAGCTGAGCGTCTGCATGATTGTGAAAGATGAAGAACGGGTGCTCCGCAGAGCCCTGCAGAGCCTGCAGGATGTCGCAGACGAGGTCGTGGTCGTCGATACCGGAAGCAAGGATAACACCATGGCGATTGCGGAAGAGTTCGGGTGCGTGAACGGATTCTTTCAGTGGAACGACAACTTCGCTGATGCGCGCAATCACTCGATGAATCTCGCTACGGGCGACTGGCTTCTCATTATGGATGCGGATGAAGAATTCGAGGCCGAGGATAAAGAAAAGATCCTTCGCTATATCGAAAATCCGGATATCGATCAGATCGCCGTCCTGCTCAGAAATTTCTTTCCCTGCGACGATACGCAGACCAACGAATCGCTTTCCAACAAAGACAAATATCGTCACACGGCGAACCACCTGCCGAGGCTGCTGCGCAACAGGCAGACGATCCGATACCACAAGCGAATCCACGAAGACATCTCGCCCGATGCAGTGCCGCCTGAACGGCGCTTTATCTCGGATATCTCCATCTGGCATTACGGGTATTGCTACCAGGACGACCGAAAAGACCGCCGCTCCGTCCGCAACAAACACCTGACCAGCCTTTACCTCGATGAAAACCCGACCGACCCCACGGCCCATCATTACGTCGGTTCGACACACCTGGCGGCCGGCCGTATCGATGAAGCGATCAAGTGTTTTGAAAAGGTGCTCGAACACGCGCCCGTCGAAAACGATCTTTACATCCACTTCCGGGTCATGGCGCTTTTCCATCTCTCCCGGCAGGCTGCGCTGCGGGAGGATTGGGAAACGGAAGAGAAATATTCCGTGGAAGCCATCCTCATCGAGCCCGAGTATCTCGATGCCTGGCTCCGTGTGGGAGAGGCTTTCTTCCATCTCGATAAATTCTGGATGGCTGAGCGTGCGTTCCATCGGTATCGCTCGCTGCTCAAGACGCATCGTGAGACTTCGCCGCGCACCCGGTACACACTCTACCAGCTCGGCATGGAGCACATGGCCTGTTATTACCTCGGCCGCCTGGCGGAATACCGTTTCGATTCGGAACGGGCAAAGAAGTTTTACCAGATGTCCATCGAGCAGGACGCGCAGCGCGCAGCGCCCGCGCATTTTTACCTGGCGCTTATCTACGCCCGCGAGCGCAACTATCACAAGATGGATCAGCATCTGGCGAAGGCGCGTTCCATCGATTCTGCCGTCATCGATACGCTTATGGCGCAGGATCACGCCTTGCCCGCGATCGATAAAAGCGATAACGGCTCGCCCGAACGTGCCGAAGGTGAACTGCCCGACCCGACAGCGGTGTTCGCCGCTTCGATACCCCGTGAATTTCCGGAAAAGGCAATCAAAGGGAAGAGTCAGGAATCAGGAAGCAGGAAGCAGGAAGCAGGAGGAGATGCGGCCGGCAACGCAGCCCCAAGTGAACATTCAGCATCCAGCATCCAGCATCCAGCATCCGATTTGCCATCGATCAGGAATCAGGAATCAGAAGGAAGTGCGGCAGACAACGCAGCCCCAAGTGAGCATTCAGCATCCAGCATCCAGCATCCAGCATCCGATTTGCCAGCTCTCTTCTGGTCGGGCGAGTTTTTCAACTCCGGTGACTGGGCCGAGCAATCGCGCTATCTGCTCGACGCCGCGCATGAAAATTTTGATATCTACATTCAGCCGATCGGCGAGGCCGACCCCGAGCTGCCGCTAAGCGACGAAGGCAGCGACCGCATCAAGAGCCTCACCGGCCGCGGCGTGCCCGGGCAGAATTACATTCACCTGTGGGATATGCCGCCTTCGAACGTCAACGAGCTCGACACCACCGCCAGTGCCAACATCGCACGGCTCGACTGGCCGACCGATCGCCTGCCGCAGGACTGGGCCGAGAAGTGCCGGCACTTCGATCAGATCTGGGTGCCCAGCAACCACCACCGCAAGATGCTCAGGGACGAAGGCATCGCCTCCGATCGCATTCGTATCCTCCACGGCGCGATTGATACGGAATCCTTCAGCCCGGATCGTGAGATCCAGCCGCTGCCCCTCGATTGTCTCGACAAATTTAATTTTGTCGCTGTCTTCGATTGGGATGACACGCATGCCTGGAAGCAGCTCCTTAATGCTTACTGCAGTTCGTTCAAGGTCAGCGATGCGGTCAACCTGATCATGAAACCGGATATCACCATCGGTACTGACAGCACTGCTATCGAGCAGGAAATCATCAGCTACCTGAAGGCCGAAGGGCACGACCTGGTCAAGCTGCCTTCGATCCTTTTCCTGACGCATCGCCTGCCGGCCGAACACATGGCCATGCTCTACCGCACCGCCGATGCATTCATCATGCCCGGTTACAGCGGCGCCGCTTCGCCCCACGTCATGGAAGCCATGGCCATGGGTCTGCCCATCATCGCGGCCCGCTGGGGCGCGCACCTCGATTACCTCGACGATTCAAACGCGTTCCTCATCAACGTCGAAACCTTCGCCAAGGCCGAAGACGCGGCCCCGACGCTCCTTGGCGGGTTGGATATAAAGGGCCACCGCTGGGCCCAGCCTTCCGAAGAGCACCTGAAGGAAACGCTCCAGGCAATCTTCAACGACCCCACCGAGGCCCGCGAAATCGGCCGCATCGCACGCGAGACCGCCGTCCGTGAACTGGACGTCCGCACCGCGCTCAATCGGATGATTGAGAATCTGCGGGAATTGAGACAAGGAGACAAGGGGACAAGGGGACAAGGAGACAAGGAGACAAGGGGACAAGGAGACAAGGAGACAAGGGGACAAGGAGACATGGGGACAAGGAGACAGACTCCAGCGCTCCAGCCGTCCACTGTTGAAACCGGCGCCACAGCAAAATCGGACTCTCCCTCTTCCCCCCCCTCTCCCCCTCTCCCCCTCTCCCCGTCCCTCTTCCCCCCTCGTTCACTATCACGCCAAGGTCTTCGAGCGTTGCGAGCGCGTCCTTTGCCTCGGCGACGGAAGCCGTGAGTTCGGCGAAGAGCTGCTCAAGCTCGGCATCGATGCGGCCGGGTTTACCGAAACGGCCGCCCTTCCCGCGGACAACAAGTGGGGTGCCACGCATCTCGAGCTGCTCAAAGGTGCAGCCAGAGAAGGTGAGACCTTCGACGGTATTTATTCGGCCGGCCTCGTCGAATGTCTGACCGGCCCCGACGCCGGCGCCATGCTCGATACTTTGAAACAACTGCTGAAGCCGGGCAGTTACCTCTTCTGCCGGAGCATCAATTGGAACCGCGAAGAGACCCATGAAGGTTTCTATAACGATCCGCGTCACATCCGGCCCTATCCCACGGACCTCATTTTTCAGATGTTTATCGACGCCGGATTCGAGCTGGCCTACTACGGTACAGAAACCGGCAATTGGGGCGAGCTCATCACTATCGCCCGCCGCCCCATCAGCCATCAACCATCAGCCATCAACCATCAGCCATCAGCCATCTCTGTCATGTGGCGCGGCCCGGTCTTCGCCTGCAACAGCCTGAGCTGGGTGAACCGCAATTACATCCGAGAGCTCCGCAAACACATGGATGCCGAGATATGCATCGACCCGGCAACGGATAGCATCCTCGAAGGCGCGTTCCACCCTGGCTGCTCGCCCGACCTGTTCGACCTGTGCGGCGCCAAGGCGAAGGGCCCCATCGACCTCACCGTCACCCTTTTCTGGCCGCCCGACCTTCAGGCCGCCTCTACCGGGCATTGGATTCACATCCAGCCCTGGGAATACGGCAGCATGCAGACCGCATGGTTTGAAACGTTCCAGAGCAAGGTCGACGAAATCTGGACATTCTCTAACCACACCCGAGACGGCTTCATCGCCGACGGAATCGACCCGAATAAAATTGCTGTTATTCCTCTCGCCGTCGAGCCTGGAATATTCAATACGCAGGCCGCGTCTTCTCCGCTCGTCGACACCCTGACGCAGAAGAAATTCAGATTCTTCTTCTGCGGCGGCACCATCGTCCGCAAAGGCATCGATGTTTTGATCAATGCCTATCTGAAGGAATTCACCAGCGACGATGACGCCTGCCTCATCATCAAAGACATGGGCGCAAGCACGTTTTACGGAGACCAGAATGTCGGCGAAAAGATCGCGGAGCTCACCAGCAAGCCCGGCACTCCGGAAATCGTCTACCTCAACGAAACTTTCGAAACCCACGAAATGGCCGGACTCTACCGGGCCTGCAACGTGCTCGTGCACCCTTATCGCGGCGAAGGCTTCGGATTGCCCGTCGCCGAAGCCATGTCCTGCGGCCGGCCAGTTATCGTCAGCCGCGGCGGCTCATGCGACGATTTCTGTCCCCCGGAAGACACCTTCTGGGTCGATACCAAAGTAGAGCCTTGTCCCTACGACGAGGCCCCGACGGTCCGCCAGACTTACTGGCTTACACCTTCCATGGATTCCCTCCGCCAGCAGATGCGCCATGCCTATTCCAACCCGGCCGAGACCGCCGATCGCGGCGCACGCTCCGCCACTTACGTGAGCGACCTCCTCAGTTGGGAAAAGATAGGGAAGCTTCTGGCCGAGCGCGTCGAGGCTGTAAGGTCAAAGCCGTCGGTGAGAGGGTAAGGTACCGGAGTGCCGTTGTTGCCGTGATGACGGTTTCTGCTGTGAGTTTCGGTGTTGTTGTGGCATCGGCCTCAAAGGATGCTTGCTGTGACTGCACAATTAGGATCGGGCGACCTACACAACCGGCGCATCAAGGAAGACGGCTCTCTCAGACAAACTTGCTCACTACTCATTACGCCTGCTTCATCGAATCAGAGCCCGCCTGCCTCGTCCCATCCTCAAGCCATCAATCGGGGATGCTGATACACTTCGCTCCTCCTTGGCGATTACCATCCCAATCTTCCCAAAGACCGAGGTCTCCGCATGTATCGGAACAGGAATCAGAAATCAGGAATCAGGGATCTAGAAGCTTCATACGAGCACCGATCATCGAGTATCGAGTATCGAGTATCCACCCCATCCTCCCATCCTTTCCCCATCCTCCCGCACTCCCTTACTCCTATCCTCTTCCTCCTCCTCGTATCCCTCGCTTTCGGCAAAGAAGCGTCACCCGCGCTTCCCACTCTTCACAAAAAGATCACCGAGCTCGGATTCAAGGCGCTGCCTGTTCCGCTTCGGCTTTATAACGGCCGACCTCCTGCGCTTACTAAAAAGGGCGTTCCAGAAGTGCCGGAGCTCAAGCTGAAATACGTGCCCGATGAAGAAAAGATCGTGCCCGCCGAAATCACCGTTGAGCTGACAGCCGCGGAATATTCAGCCACGGTAAAAAATCTCTTCGCCGCGGCCGAGCCTGCCCCGCCCGCTGCGCTTGCAACGGGCCAGACCTGCAGTCTTACGTTCGCCGGCGTATCGCCCATCAGGCTCGTTGATCTGCAGTTTTCCAAGGCCATCGATGGAGACCGAAAGGCTCTCCAGGAATACCTGCTGCCGGTGGCTGCATTGACCGCAAAAAAGGCCACGTTGCAGTTTCAGGGGCAGGATGCCTCTTATGCGTCAGACGGCGTGGTGCTCGCCGCGGAGTATCGTGAAATGCACCTGAAGGTGTCTAAAAAGAGGGTGCTCCTGGATATCGAGCACCCGGTCGTCCGCCTCGGCAAAAAGCCCAAAGATCCGCGTTATAAGCGCATCGCCCTTTCTTTCCTGCGTCCGGAGAGCGGGGAAGATCCATCCACGATCATCGCCTCCGTCGGCCGGATGCAGTTCCCCTGCGAGATTGTCATGGGCAGCACACCACAGACGGTCAAAGAACGAAAGCAGCCAAAGCACTGGGTCTTCCGCGGCCGGCAGGGAGCGATGGCCGAAGAGTTGATCCTGCCGTCCCAGTTTGACGGCAAAGAGGCCCTGGGCGTCTTCCTGCGAATCACCAGCCACAAGAAAGAGGCATTCAGCCCGCGCACCCGGGAAATCAAGCTCGAGGCAATACTGGCGTATCTGGAACTGTAGCAGGGCTGGATACTGAACCCTCCATGCCAGATACTGGCTACACGGTTCTCTCATTCCTACCTGGTCTTATGAAGTGAAAAAAGCGTTGGGCGAGATCGGTTGGAAGAAGGCCTTCAAGTTTTTTATGACAACTTGGGCTTTGGCTTTTTATCGACTGATGCTCTTTCCCCAATTGCGCTCCTGCTATCTCAGATGTCTGGGCGTCCACATGGGCAAAGGCGTCATCATTCATCCAACCCGATTTTTTAATGCATATCGAACAGGTTTTTCCGGCCTTCATGTGGGAAATCATTGTTTTATAGGGGACGGCTGTCTCTTTGATTTAGCAGATGAAATTTATATGGCTGCGCACGTCACCCTGGCTGAAAGAGTCATAGTGCTGACGCATCTGAACGTAGGTTACGAGGACCACCCGCTACAGAAGGAATTCCCCCCCCACTCCGAGCCTGTTAGATTTGGAGAAGGCTGTTTTGTAGGTGCCGGTGCCATCATCCAGGCGGGAGTGAATATAGGCGAACAGGCGTTCATCGCAGCCGGCAGTGTAGTCACCAAAGATGTTGAGCCACATACTCTGGTCGGGGGCGTACCGGCAAAATTAATCCGTTCACTTGATTCAGAAGAAGCATAATGGAGGCAACCGCACAGCCATCCATCTCCGTTGTCATCCCTGTATACAACAGCGAGGAGTGCCTCCCTGAGCTGCTACAGAAATTGACTGAAGCCCTGACCGGGATTTCCGATGACTATGAAATTATCCTGGTAAGTGACTGCGGCCCGGACAACAGTTGGGAGACGATGATCGCGTTGTCCGACCAATACGACTGCATGAAGTGCATTAATCTCCGCCGAAATTTCGGACAGGATTGCGCCATCATGGCCGGTCTGCACCATGCCACAAAACAGATCATTACCATCATGGACGACGATCTTCAGCACAACCCGAACGACGTCCCCAAACTAGTCGAAGTCCTGGGAAATAAATACGATGTCTGCTACGCCTGTTTCAAAAATAAAAAGCAGTCATTGTTTAAAAATTTCGGCAGTTGGTTTAACGGGAAATTCGCAGAAATAACCCTTGGAAAACCTGCCCATATCTATCTCTCTCCCTTTAAAGTCATTCGGCGGGAAGTCATCGAAGACATGATTAAGTACGATGGCCCTTACCCCTACATCGACGGGCTTATATTCAGGACCACAAGAAACATCACTCAGGTCGAGCTCGAACATCACGCCCGTTACATGGGCGAAGGCAATTTCACCCTTCTCAAATCGCTCAGCGTCTGGGCGAGGGTGATCACGACCTTTTCCGTCAAGCCGCTCAGGATGGCCATCTTCCTGGGCTTCACCTCTTCCGGGATCGGGTTCATGATGGCACTGTATTTCATTTGCAAAAGACTCTGGGGCGGTGAAGACATTCCCTACGGCTGGGCCTCCACCTTTGTCACCATTTTATTTCTGGGCGGTATCCAGTTGATGACCCTGGGGGTCATTGGCGAGTACGTCGGCCGCACGTTTATCCAGAATAACCGTGAGCCGCAGTTCATCATTCGCGAAATACGAAGCAGGGGTGGCACGTAATAACAGGACCTGTGATCAATTACTGTGGGGGCAGGTTGAAAACCAGCGCCATAAAGGCCCCGATTCCTCCCGTCTCAACCGGTTTGGGTTGCAGGTCAAAATAAGGATAATGGCCGCCCATTTGGCCTGACGTGGTCTTGGCGCTCAGCGACAAGTTAAGCGGCGGCCGGCTATCCGACCTAACCATTGAAGCAAGGCCTTATAGATACACGCACACCGATACACGTGTGCCTCAAATGATCTCTGTCGCGGAGCCGAGACCGCGGATCCTGGAGCCCCAAAGAAGTCCGAGCATGAGCAGCCCCGAACTCGATGATCAAAATCCTGAGAACGCGACAGAGGAATCCCCGCTGCTTGACTCCAATGCCAACCTGGAAGGTTCTTACGCTGCCGGCCAGGAGAATTTTCTGCCGGCTCAATGGCCAGGCGCAGTCATCATCGCTCTTGCTGTGTTTGTTCTCTTCAGTGCAGCAATTCTTCTGGCCCTGCCAGTTCGAGATGCCGACCTCTGGTGGCAGATGGCGCAGGGACGGTATCTGCTTACAGAAGGAAAGCTGGCCGTAGATCAAACGGTGTTCTCATGGACACCTGCTCACGGGTCCAAAACCCTGGCGACTGTCTACTGCGCATGGATCGCCCAGATATTTTTCCATCTGCTCTATCTGGCTGGCGGGTTGCCCTTACTTTTTTCATTCCGTTATTTCTGTTTCATTCTGTTCATTGAGGCGGTGGCATTTTTTGCCTGGAAGCGCGGGATCTGGAGGCACCCCATGGTCTGGCTGGCGTGCCTGGTGGCCTTCCTGATGAGCCACTCCGCAGCGGGGTATATCAAGCCTGAAATATTTTCATTTGTCTATATGACAGCCGCGATGGCGCTGTGGCTGGGCATTAAATCTTCTAAGCGAGAGCCTTGGAAGTGGTGTTATTGCTTTCCTGTGCTCATGTTGGTCTGGGTAAACACACACGGTGGGTTCCTGGTCGGCACTGCCTTCTTGATACTGGTCGGAATAGGCGAAGCAGCCAATGCATTCTTTTCCCCTCACTGCGCGCTCTCCCACCGCGTGCGGAAACATCTGTTTTTCGCGGTATTCATGTGCTTTGCCATGACCCTGATCAACCCCTATGGGGCGATGTACATAAAGGAGACTATTGTCGGACAGTTAATTGGCTATGAGGGAGACGAAAAAACTATCGGGGCATACCTGTCTATATTTACGGATGTCGGCATCCAGATGCATTTAATTGAATATCTCATCGTAAGTGGCGGGCTGGTCCTTTCGCTTCTGGTGCCTCAAATACTGAAAGATCGTATAGATTGGGCGCTGATTTTAAATTACGTCGCCTTTACGCTTCTTTATACTGTTTATCTTCGCACGACTTACTTTGGCGGCATTATTTTTGTATTCACATTCCTTTATCTTCTATCACAAAAAGACTCCCGGGTCTGGGCAAACCCACGGCTTTCATGCGCGATCCTCACCATTATTGCTGGGCTGGTTGCCATTTACAGGGGATGGGTGGATATCTATCTACGGGTTAAATCAGCGGGCGTTCATACCTACGTCGACTATTACACGGGACAAGGTGCCGAGCATCTCTGGCGCGACATAGCGTATTTCCAAAGCACTACACTGATTTGTGCATTGGTCTGTTTCCTATTCCTTTCCCACCGGATATCGATAAGCGGCAGCCTAAGTTACATCATTCTTGCTTTTATCACTTGTGGCTCATCCGTATATCTATCCAGCCAGGCCATAAACGATCGCGTCAACAAACCGAGAGGGTCGGACTGGATGGGGTTCGGGATCGGCTACTACAACGCGGTCGAAGAAACGGAATACGTAAAGCAATATCTGCCAGGAACGAAGCGTATTGGCAATGATTACGTTTCTGGAGGGTATCTGATGTGGCGCCTCTACCCTGACACTAAAGTGATGATAGATCCTCGGCATTTCCCGTTCCATTCCTGGTACCGAGAATATCGAAGCTTCGTTACCGGTCGCAACATTCCGGAGTTCCTTCATAGCAAGAAATACTCCTGCGATGTCTGGTGTATCAATTTCAGATACAAAGCTCCTATTGACTGGTTTGCTGTGTCATCGGAATACAAGCTGGCCTTCTACGGAGCCCGCGCCGCCATCTTTGTCAAAAAGCATGTGAAGCTTATTGAGGGGGCCCCAACCCGGGGCGAAGAGCTCCCGCGTATCCGGTCTACCGGCAGAGCGCTCTCGGTATTGAAATTCGCTCTAAATAAAAATGACTGGGAAGGCGCCCTGATCGTCTTGAACGGGATGAAGGAAAACTTCTGGCGCGAGCAGGACCTGAAGTCTGTGCAAGCGGCGGATGATTTTCTTAATGGGGTTTTTGCTTTCGTCCAGAGAGATTACGAAGAGGCCGTCGGCCGCCTGGAAGGCGCCCAAAAGAGCCAAATCATCTGGAGCGATGGCATTCTCCTGAAGAGTTATATCCAGTTAAGCAGGCAGCAATGGAACAAAAAACAGGATACAGAGGCCCTGAAGAGCGCAATGGCTGCTTTGAAGCTGGCGCCAAGGGATGTGATTGCTTCCTTTAATGCCGGAGTTATCGAATGGTTTGTTCAGGAAAAGAAAGAGGACGTAAATATCAAGGATCTCAAGATTGAAAAATCCTGGCGCAAGCAACTCGAAGCATTCGTAAGAGCCGCATCTGGGAAAAAAGCAATACCGGAAAGTGTCCTTAGAATTGCCAACGGGATTCTTGCCGAAACTTATCACGATCGGCCGCCTTTGCTCTCTCTGAACGAGCCCGCAGTCGCACTCGGCCAACGTCTGAACGAGATCATTAATAAGCATCAGTAACTGATATGGACGAGCAAGGAGAATTTATCCGCATTTCTGAGGATCCGAATGTGCAAAAGAGTTCCGATTTGAACACTTCGGAGCCCGCATCAGACGAATTTTCTGGATCAGGCGCTTCGTTGGCCGAGCCCGGATATCCAGTACCCGATACGGGCCCCCTTGGCCCTACAACCATCGGATGGCCGCATATAGTTGTCTTCTCGCTCATTGGCATCATTATTTTTACCGCGGCTCTTCTCCTTGCCCTGCCGGTTCGGGATACGGACCTCTGGTGGCAGATGGGTATGGGCCGGTATCTCCTGAACGAAGGAACTCTGGTACTGGATCAAACAGCATTTTCATGGACGCCCGCCCATGGCGCCAAAACGGTCGCTACGATGTATTGCGCGTGGATTGCTGAAATATTTTTTTACCTTACTTACCAGGTTGGCGGCCTGCCTGCCCTTTTCGCCGTCCGCTATATCTGTTTTTTACTATTTTTTGTTGCAATCGGGCTGGTCGCCTGGAGACGCAATATATTCTGGAATCCTCTGGTCTGGATGGCAGCGTTGCTTGCATTTCTGATGGCCTATTCTTCTGCTGCCTATATCAAGCCGGAAATTCTATCATTCGTATTTATGACCTTTGCGGTCTCTCTGTGGTATGGCCTTAAAACGGCATCAGGAGAGCCGTGGACGCTGTGCTATCTTTATCCGGTACTGGCCATTATCTGGGCAAATACCCACGGTGGGTTTATCGTAGGCATGGGCTTCCTGGGGGCCATGGGGATTGGGGAAATGGCAAACTCTCTCTACTCGCCGCATCTGGCGCTGCCGACGCGTGTACGTAAACACCTGTTGATCGCCCTGTTGATGTGTGCTCCGTTGACTATTTTTACTCCTTATGGCTGGCCTTATCTTAAAGAGCTGGTGGTTGGCCAGTTGATTGGGTATGAAGGAGATGAAAAGACAATTGAAGCCTACCTGTCCATCTTTACCAAAGTAGGGAGGCGCATGCATCTGGTTGAGTATCTGATATTCAGTGGCGGTCTGGTGCTTTCGCTTCTCGTTCCTGAGTTTCTCAAGAAGAATTTCGACTGGGCAATTATTTTTGTTTACACCTGCCTCACTCTTCTTTATTCCGCTTATCTGCGCACCTGCTATTTTGGTGGCATTGTTTTCGTTCTTACCTTCCTTTATTTACTGACGAAAAGAGATTCATGGGCCTGGGCGCGCACCCAACGCGGGCATGCTATTCTCGCTTCACTGGTCTGTGCTTACTGTCTGTTTCTTTCAGGACGAGCCATCAAGGACCGGGTGGATAACCCGGGTATTGCCAGTTGGATTGGTTTTGGAACCAGTTATTACAGCGTGGTGGAGGAGACAGACTATGTGGAAAAATATTCGGCCTCTCTCTTTCCCGAAATTCGTCAAGACAAACCTAAAAGTTTCGGACGCATCGGTAACGATTATGTTTCCGGTGGATATTTATTGTGGCGACTGTATCCCAAAGTGAAAGTGATGATTGATCCCAGGCACTTTCCCTTTCATTCCTGGTTCAAGGCATACCGGGCATGGGAATTAGGCTTTGACGTTCCTGGCTTTCTGAAACGATTCCCCTGCGATGTCTGGCTTATTAATCACCGGCATCGCGCGACGATAAACTGGTACAACAAATCTCCAGATTACAAATTAGCGTTCTTCGGCCCCAGCGCGGTGATTTATGTCAAGAAACACATCGTTCTGCCCAAGGATGCGCCGAAGTACGGGGAGGGTCTCGCAAGAATCAGGAGCGTTCATCGGGGGCTTGAGGTGCTGAACTTTGCCACAAATCACCAACAGTGGGAAGGCGCGCTCAAAGTACTCGAAGGGATGAAGGAGAATTTTTATTCAGAGAAAGATCTGAAATTCGTTCGTGCGGCTGAGAGCTTCCTCGAAGGCATTTTCGCCTTTTTCCAAAGAGACTATGCCAAAGCTGTCGAACTTCTTCAGGCGGCGAAGAACAGCAAGATTGTCTGGAGCGATAATCTGCTCGCCCAAAGCTATATCCACCTCAGCCGCCAGCAATGGGCTGCCAGGCAGGATGCGGCGACTTTGAAGAGCGCCCGGTCGGCGCTTGCTTTGGCGCCCAAGGATCTGATCTGCCTTTTTAATGTCGGTGTCATCGAATGGTATATCTCCACTCAGGGCGGGGCCACACCAGCAAGTGTGAATGCCCTGTGGAGAAAACGCCTGAGCATGTTTGTACAGCGAGCCCGGGCTCAAAAGAATCTCTCTCCCAGTCTGATTCAGATGGTCCAAAAAATTTACAACGGAAGCTACAAACAGAGGCCGCCACTGCTCCATCCTAAAGAGCCGGCGCCCGCGCTTAAAGGAAAGGTCGAAGAGATCCGCAAGAAGGTAAAAGCTCTGGAATAATGCGTCACAGAGGTTACCTGCCGTAATCTTCCGGATCTCTGAGTATTTCGTCCCGTCCTTCGGTGGCGTCTTCGATCAAGTAGCGGGGCCGGCGCCGGGCTTCATCCAAAGCGCGCCAGACGTATTCGCCCAGGATGCCCATCATCAGCATCTGCAGTCCACCCAGAAAAATTACGATGACCATCAGGGATGCCCATCCCGGCGGTGGGTGGCCGATGAAAGAATATACGATGACGTGGATGGCATACAGAAAGCCTGCCAGAGCGATGAAGAAACCGGTATAGGTCATGATGCGAATCGGCAGGTAGGTGAATGAGGTCACCGAATCGAGGACGAGTTTAATCTTCTTTGAAAGTGTCCAGCCGGAGCTTCCGTGCATCCGGGCCTGTTTGTCATAGGTAATGAATTCCTGCCGAAAGCCCATCCAGGTCAGCAGCGCCATGATGCTGACGTTGCTTTCTCTGAACTGGACAAAGGAATCCATCACCAGCCGATCGATCAGAACGAAATCCGCGCCGCTGGCGGGCATGTCTCTAATCCCCACGAAGTGGCGCATCATGAAATAGAACAGCCGGGCAAAGGCGATGGTCGAAGTCTTCTCTCCTTCTCTTTTTGCCCGGACGGCCCAGACAATCTGTGTGCCTTTTTCCCAGTTTCTGAGGAGCTCGGGTAAGACCTCCGGCGGGTCTTGCATATCTGCCGCCATGATGATGGCGCAATCCCCACGGGCGTGATGGAGCCCGCAGGTAAGCGCGATGTGTGAGCCGCAATTTCGGGACAAGCGCAGCCCCCGCACCCGAGGATCTTTTTCTGAGAGTTCCTTCAAGATCTTGAAAGTTTCATCGCTGGAGTGATCGTCTACGACGACCCATTCCCATTCTCCTTCGGGCTCCAGGATTTCCCGAAGTTTCTCATAAAGAACCGGC
>Ga0207984_1000740_pt1 | contig 18223 bp, 5 predicted proteins | sample ETNtaG_30_FD_185760 | JGI IMG/M metagenome (GOLD analysis project Ga0207984, IMG submission 185760) | Marine microbial and viral communities from oxygen minimum zone, Eastern Pacific Ocean - ETNP201306PF43B (SPAdes) (version 2) | ecosystem: Environmental > Aquatic > Marine > Oceanic ...
CCTCTCGGCCTCTTGCTGCTTTTTCATCTTTACTAAAGAGCTGCCTTTTCCGAGACGGCTCTGCAAAAGAATCTTCTTGTATCGGGAGCCCTTCAGTTTTTCGCCGAGCTCCTCAGTCTGAAACTGAGTTAAGAGACCCTCAAATCCTTTAAGGGCCTCCTCCTGGCCATTCGCATCGAGCTGTTGGCTCTGCGCCTTACCCAAGGCTCCTATGAGTTTGTAGATCGAGGAATAGTCCTTCTGAGCTAATTGGGTAAAAGCTTTGGATGCATCTGCTCCCTTCCCCTGCTTGAGGTAGCATTCTCCCATATGCATGAACGCAATGGGGGTGATGCGTGCTTTGGGATCTAACTTAGTGACTTGGTCGTATAACGGGATGGCCTTGTCATAACGCCCGAGCTTGTGATTGCACACAGCTTTGTTGAAGGCGATCTGTAATTTGAACCAGGATCGTGATACCGGTTTGGATTCGGCAGTAGTGAGTTTTTTGAGGGCAGCTTCGAACCGTTCCGATTCCATCAGGTTTCTGCCGGCCTGGAAATCGACGGGGGCATCTCCATACAGGATGTCAACGACACTGTCTGCAGGGTAAGCTGAGTCCAAAGTTCTGTTGTCCATGGCCCGCATGGAGAAAGAAACTTTATCATACTGATCGGATTTAATGGTGATCCGTTCCTGCAGGTTACCGTCGCGCCTGATGATGGTATCTGTTTTTGTTTGAGCCCAGAGATTGAGAGTCGACAGGGCCAGGGCGATAGTGAGTGCTTTGTTAAACATGTGTGTTATTACCTGGGTTGTGTTTATTTATCGACCTTCTTTAAGTTCTCTAACAGTGTCTCGGCCCTGTTAAGCTTGGCCCTGTCTTTTGCATATATCTTAATCAACTGCTCCACTAACCAGATAAACTTTCTTTTCAGTTCCGGCCCACCCATTTTGGGGTACATCTGGTTTGTAATTGAAATGTGTTTCAAACAGTCATCATATTTTCCCATCAAGTAATAGAGCTCGGCTATTTCATACATGGGCCTCCACCACTCAGGTGAATCGGCTTTGTAGCTGTTCTTCAGGATTGCCCAGCCAGTCAAGGCTTCCTGAAAAAGCTCATTCGCTTCCTTGGTTTTCTTTTCTGCCCTGAGTGATTTTCCTTTTTCTTTGAGACTGTCTGACAGGTAAGGCAGGACCAGGAATCGCTTAGGATCTTTAGCATTCTTGTATGAATCGGCAGCAGCCTTCAAGTGGGCGATGGCGAGTGTGTATTCTTTCTGGTGAAAATAGCTCTGGCCTGCCCTGAATTTGATATCAAGAATCTTGTCTTTGAACTGGGGATCGTTGGCGTAAGACTTGAGGAACACCCCATAAAGGTAAGCAGCCCGATCATGTCTCTCATTGATGAAATAGGTATCTGCGGCAAACATAAAGATCGAGGGCTCCTTGCCCTTGGCTTTTGTCAGGAACTCGTAATACTGGTCTGCGGCCTTCACACGAATCGCGCCTATCTCCTTTTCGTCTGCGGCGATCTGTTTTTCCAGCGCCTCGGCACCAGCATCACTATTTGCTTTCAGTTCTTCGAGTTTCTTCCTGCTTACTTCGAGGGCCTTGTCTTTCTGTTCCGCCTCCTTCATAAAGACACCGGCAACATACTTATAAGCGTTCCCTAGATCTTTGGAATCTGGGTATGCCAACAGAAGTTTGAGCTCGCTCTTTGCGCCGGTCAGATTATTCTTGAGGACGTATGCCTTCAGGCGAGTAAAGATGACCTGGGGATAAAGGGAGGACTGGTCTTTTTTGGAAAGATACTCGCTATATTTACCTTCATAGCCTACGAGAAGCCCGAGCACTTTATCTGCATTCTGGTTCATCGGAAACAGTGAAAGTGTGGACCGATTAAAAGCAGCTCTGGCCTGGGTTTGCTTCCTGGGCACCAGTACATCCCGGGGCGCTTGCTCAGCATCTGCCCAGTCGATAAACCTACCCAATGCTTCATCAGCCTTCTGAAGCGCATCTTTTGCTCCCGGTGTTTCCGCTTCCTTGTTTCTATAGAGTTTATAAAACTCGTTCATGTAACAGATACCGATTAGGTATCTTGCCTTATCATAGTATTTGGAGGAGGGTTTAACTTTCTCGTAAATCCCTGCGGCTCTGAGGTTGGCACCCCGTGCTCTTACGACCTCTCCACGAATAAACTGGGAATCGGCGGCTTTGGGTGTAGCGGGAAACAGTTGAATGAAATCGTCCAGGATTTCCTCATAAAAGTAGCTTACTGTGGGCTTGCTGGCCTTTGGTGTGTCTTTGTAGAGCTTGCCCATAATGGATGTGCTCAGCGAACCGGCCTTTTCGCCGTTGGGTTCGGTCGGGAAATTCCTTGCACAGGCATTCCATGCCAAGGCGGCCTCAGAAAGTCTCTGAGTCATATAATAGGACGCCCCTATTTTGAACCACGCATCCACGACTTTTTCAGTAGAAAAGGCTTTTGTCTCCCCCATCCCTTCATAGATGGAGACCACTTTCTGCATCTTTTCAATGCAGCCGTCATACATTGACATTCTTTTGACGGGATCTTTCTCTGTACGTGCGTTAGTAAATAATGAGTTTCCCTTTGAATATAGTTGGATCGGAGACTCATACTGAATTTCTTTCATCACCTTTTCCCAATCGGCCAGTAGCAGGCTTGCCTTGTAACTCCAGGCGTCTTTTCCCTGGGCAATCTTTTCTACATAAAAGAAACCACGCCTTGCTTTTCCCGACCATTCCTTGAACGATTTCTTCTGGCTGCGCAGAGATTTGGAGAGGCTGACATAGGCTTCTCCCAGAATAAGTGCGGACGCTTTGCCTATGTCTTTGTCGTCTTCAATTCCGTCGTAACGGACAAAGAGGCCGTTGTAGATGATGACTGTCTCTCCGCGGCGGCAGGTATAAGCGTCCTTCTTGTTCAACTTCATCAGATCATGAGGGTCCACCCCATATTGCTTTCCGATCTCTTTTAAGCCTATTTTTGTTTTTGCCTGCTCTGGTGTGACCTTAATCTTCATACCTTCGATGAGGTAAATAACCATCATGTCTCTGGCCGGGAACTTCTTTGAGGGATACTTCTTTGGATTGGACTCTTTGACGCCTGATGCCCAGCGGTAGTAGGTTTTCTGGATTACATCATCGATGGCATCGTTATTATTCTCTTTAGTATTCTCTTTGAATTTGGCGAATGCACTCTCATAGTTTTCCAGCATGCAATGACCATATCCCTCGAGCATGAGCGCATATTTTCCAATGACCCACTGGTCGTATCTGTCTGAAAGCACTTTGAGGTTTTTCACAGCGTCCTCTATCGCCTTTTTTCCTTTGGGTGTTTTGGGCCCTTCGATCTCTCCCAGATAGACCTGAATCGAATACCACTCGTATTGAGCGAGCACCATTTCAATTTCAATCACGGTCGCCTGCTTGTCCATTGCGGCTTGCTTCTTTGAGTCTTTAGAAGCGGCAATCTTGGCTTTTAAATCTTTGTGAAGTTTTGCCTTCTGTGTGGCCAGAGTTTCAAAATACTTCACTGCGGTATTCAGCAGTTTTACTGCGCTTGCTTTTTCTTTTGGGACCGTCTTCTCGATCTCAGCTTTTCTAGCCAGTTTTTTCTTTTCTTCTTCGGTCAGCCCAGACTTCTTCGGATCAATGTTTATCCGCGCCTTTTCGTATTCCATTGTCTCCCAGTTCTTCTTTTTGGTCAGCGCACGCTCTTTGAGGATTCTGCCGATTCGGAATATCGACTGTGCCGCCCGCTCGCTGCTGGGGTCCAGCTTGAGCCCTTTGTCCAGGTTTTCCAGTGATTTTTTCAGATACTTTTCCTTTAACTGGAGCTTCTGAATTTTTTTCAAATTAGTACGTCTCAAGACCTGCTGAGCCATCTGATCGCAAAATTCAGCATAGGCGAAATGAATAGCCGCTCTGTCCCGGCTGGAGATTCCTCTCAAGGCAATCAGGCCGTCCATCTGCCTTTCGGCCAGGTCCAGATAGCCTCTACCCAACAAACCATCTGCAAATAGAAGTTCGACGCGTACGTCCACTACCTGTGCTCTCAATGATGGAAGGCCGGTAAACGAGAGACTAAGCAGGAGTAAACCTGAATGCATTCTGTGCTTATTCATGTGTTTCATCGTTATGTTCTGGGGTTCAGGTAGAGCGGCCCAGGCAGGGCTGAGAAGGCTGGCTCCCACACGTACGGCGAATTATCTCTATTTGCCCCAGGAAAGGCAAATACGAGTCTAAGGCCAAAAAAAATGAGCCCCTCTCCTGCCGGAGAAAGGGCTCACATTTAATGGTCTGATTCGTGGTCCGTTGAACCAATTTAATTGATATCGGGCGGCTCCATTTCATCTCTGATGAGAATACTGGCCTTGACCAGAATGAGCAGATAGCGCTTCGACCTGGACTTATTTCGTTGTCCGATCAGTGCGCTTAGCACTGGGATTCGATCCAGGAACGGCACCGTCGCTTTATCAAAACGATCTTCGGTATCAATCAACCCACCGATGAGGAGGGTGCCTCCATCCGGCACAGCCACCGATGTCTGGATGAGCTTGACACTCTGTGACGGCAACTGAATTGGAGCGACGATTGGCGTGCCCGTATTGGCGTCGACATCGAGAGTAAGGTTGAGTGTTCCCATGGAAATGATGTCATTAACCTGAGGCTGGAGGTCAAGGGTGACATATCTTTTGTCTGAGCTTACGGTCGGCCTGACGAGGAAGTTGATCCCTTCATCAATAGTTCCGATTTCCGGGTCGATGGTGGAGAATCCTGCGCTGCCACCAGTTCCCTGGACGGTATCGACTTCTGCATCTTCAAGGAATCTCTGTTCGGTCACCACAGCGATTCTTGCCTGCTGACCATTAAAACAGGTGAGTTCCGGAGCGAGGAGGGTGTTGACTGCATTGCTTTCCTTGCCCATCTGATAGTTAAGCGTGGCCTCCACGTCCGTCCTATACAGAATGCTGCCAGCAAGGCCTGCCAGACCTGCACCGAAAAGTCCGCCAGGAGCGCCAATGGAGCTTGTAATCGTTGCGGCAATATCAGTGTCATCCGGCGTCGCTGGATCAGGATCGAAACGGCTGCTTATATTGTTGAAATCCAATTGGGACCAACTGATTCCGATTCCACGGATAAAACCTTCGCTGACTTCGATGAATCTTGCGCTGATGTGGACCTGGACTCTCGCCGACTCCCTGAACAGGGACAGGAGATCTTCGACCTGACGGTGGTTATCTGGTGTCTGTGTGATTACCAGTTGGCCTGACCGGTACGCGATGGTTCCTGAAGGACCGCCCTCTTCCTCTTCACCACCAAAATCATCTCCTCCATCACCCCAACTGGATGGGGAAACGGTCTGGCTGATAAACTCGACAAGGTCTTCTCCAGTAAACCGCTCGCCATCTCCACCTTCGCCGCCGAATAGGTCTCCACCACCTCCGCCGCCGCCGCCGCCGCCTTCACCAATGGATGGCAGCCCAGTGCCCGAATAGTCGGGAATCACTGCAAGAAGGTCACGGACATCATAGAGTCGAAGAATTGGTTTTTCAGCGACACGATCCGGAGTGGAGATAAAGACTGCTTCGTCTCTGAAGGCATAAGTCAGATTCACCAGGCGCAGAATCCATTCGAGGGCGGCCTCGAGCTTCATGTCACTGACTTTGAGGGTGACAGGGACATCATCGCCTTCAACAGCAGCCGGGTCGAGGACCATATTTGTGTTGGTCAGGTTGGTGAGGAAAGCGACCACATCTGCAAGCGGTGTATCTACGAAATCGAAAGAAATCCGCTTCTCCATTTGAGCTTTAATCTCCTGCTGCCATTCTGGAACATCCTCAGAAATGGCACTGCCGATGCGGCGCTTGGCAATGATCTCCTGCCAGTTGTCGGGATACTCGAACAGCGTCGTGATCGGGGTAGAGACTTCCTCGGTCTGAATGAGCAACTCATCGAGACTGTCAGCCGTCTTTCTTCTTGCCGTGTCGGAGCGGTCAACCCTTCTGGCTCTCTGCAACTGTGACATCAGGCCTCTTGCTTCGGCATTGAGGGGATCGATATTCAGCAATCTTTTCACATAATCTTCGGCCAGCCCATAATTCTCTTCTTCCATCTGGGCCCGGGCCCTGGAGAGGAGCTCCTCTCTCTGCTTTTTCTGCAAGTTGCTCTGTGCAATCCTTTGCTGTTGGATAAGCTGGGCGGCCTGGCGTTTCTGAAGCTCGTCCACGCGCTGTTCTTCGGCAGCCTTTTCCTGCCGCGCCAGGGCCAGTTTCTGCTCTGACTCGGCCCGATAGCCTTTCAGCCTTTCAGTGTCCGGAAGGGCTCTGAGAATCGCACGTGCGTTTTCAAAACGCTCAATGGAATCATCGTATTGCTTGAGAGCGAGGAGTTTATTCCCGGATTCGAAGAGCTTCTCCATCTCCGCAATATTCATCTCGATTCTTACCTTGCGCTCCTCTTCTTTTTCGGAGAGCAGGTCAGAGGGTTCAACGCTCTTCGTTCCGGTGAGGATTCTCAACTTTGCGCGCAGGGATTTGACTCGCTCATCTTTCTTATTCCATTTGGAGGCCTCCTCAAGCAAGTTGCCGGCTTTGGGAAAATTGCCGATCTCAAGGGCCTTTTCTGCTTCATCGCAGAGGCTGTTTACCTTGAAATCCATTTCCTGTTTCTTGATGAGCTCAGCCTCACCAATCTTAGCCAACAGTTCCTGAGCCTTTTGCCACTCTACAGGGTCTACATCTTTGGGCGGAGCGATTGGCGGCTGGACTACCTCCGGAGTGACGACACCAGGTGTAACGTCCCCCGGCTCGACTGTTTTGCCGGGCTGTTCAGGGTGCACGGGAGCGATGGCCAAGCCGCTGCGCACGCGGGCCGTCTGCGCAACCAGGAAATCGGTGTCGTCTGACCTTCCATGCAAAGCGATTGCCCTGTTAATCAGGATCTGTGCTTTGTCTGGCTCACCGTCTTTGAGGTATTGGCGTGCACCGTTCAGCCAGTTGGTGACGAGGCGGTCCCGTTCATCCATCTGGGCCTGCATGGCTACTCCCATTGCATTCTTACGTCTCTTCTTGAGGGCGAGCAGCCTGTTTCGCTCTTTTTTGGCGTCTGCGTCTTTGGGGTTTATCTGCAGGATGGCTTCGAGATCTTCGATGGCGCCTGCGAGGTCTCCAAGTTCTTCTTTCTGCTTGTAGGATCCCATGTAAGCAACTGCCTGTTTCTGTTTCTCGGTCTCGGTTTTGATCTTGACCTTCTTCTCCTGCAACTGTGTCATGTTCTTTTGGATTTCCGCCAAGCGGCGGAGCGCAATCTCATTCTGAGGTTCCCAGACGAGGACGGCTTCATAAGCGGCTTTGGCGGTGTCTGGATCGTTATCAACGGACAGGGCTACATCTCCAGCTTTCAGGAGATCTGCGACCTTGTCTGCATATGGTGTTTTGGTCCCGACAGGTGGGGTGACGACGTCTTTGGGTTTGGTTGCCAGCTTGGCATCCGCCTTTTCCGCCAGCTTTTTCAGGCGTCGGACTTCCCTGATGAAGAAGCCGTCCTTTTCGAGCTTCTCGAGGAGGGCGATACTGGCTTTGTGCTCACCGGCTTTGTAAAGCTCTTCGGCCTGGGCCAGCTCGGCGGCGCGGGCCTTACGTTCATCATCGGATGCGCTGCTGTTGATTTCCTGCTGGAACTTTTCGACGTCGCGTGCCACCGAGGGATGGATATCGCCTGCCTCAGCGGCCAGCTTTCTGGCGTCCAGCACCTGACCTGCTTCGAGGGCTTTGCGGGCATCCGCCAATTTGGCTCGGGCGGCAAGGGCCACCGTGCGGTCCTTGGCGACAATGATGTCGTTCTGCAACCTCGTAGTCTTACGGGCGATACTATTAGAAGCCGTCTGGTCGACCTGGCCGAGGAGACGTGATGCATCGTCAAGCCGATTCTGCTTGATGAGGGCTGAAGCCTCGTCGAGCTGTTCTTCGGCCTTGGTAACTGCCACCAGCCTGACTTTCTGGTCCTGGAGGTCAGCGATGTTCTTTGCGAGGCTGTCGGCGTCTTTGGCGACATCATCCGAGACTGCCTTGTCGATCTGGTTGAGGAGGTTGCCTGCGTCGGTCAGCTTGTTTTCTTTGACGAGAGCTCTGGCATCCGCCAATTGCTGTTCCGCCTTGCGCAGAGCGACCCGTTGCTCCCTGCCCTCCTGCAGCTTCGGGATGCGGGCATCGAGTTTAGCTGCTCTCTTTTCAACGTCTCGAGAGATGGTGCGGTCGATCTGTTTGAGCAGGGCCGTGGCCTCTTCGAGCTGATCGTTTTCAACCATTGTTTCAGCTTCGGTGATCTGCTGTTGGGCCTTGGCCTGGGCTGCCCTTGCGACCTGATTTTCGAGCAGGGCGGGAATGCGGGCAAGGTGCCGCTCAGTCTTTTTCTGGATATCCGGGGAAACAGTCGTATCGATCTGCTTGAGGATGGCTTCGGCCTGAGCTATCTCGCCACGGCCGATAAGGGCTTCGGCCTCTCTGAGCTGCGAGGTGGCTTTCTCCTGGGCTGCGCGTGCGAAGTAACGCTGTTTCAGCCCTGGTATCTGAGCGTTCAACTCACGCAGGTCGACGTTGGCTGTGTGTTCCGGTTTTGCGAGCAGTTCTTCAGATAGCTTCAGTGCGTCATCAAAATTCTGCTGATCGACAAGGGCTTTTACCTCGGCAAGGCCTTCTTTCTGCACGGCGGCGTATTTCTTCTTACTTGCGGTATCAAGGGCTTTTCGAAGATTTCGGATCTGTCGCCCGTGGCCACGATTGGCCTGTTCGAAATCATCGATCTGTTTCGTGGCCTGCTGATAGTCTTCTTTATCAACGAGCTCCTGGATCGCGGCGAGCTGTTGCCTGGCGGCCCGTTCACGTGCTTCGTCCCGAACCGTGGCGATCTGCTTTTGTGCTTTGAGCGCTCTGAGGGCTGATTCGCGCGGGATATCAGCATCGGAAAGGATATTTTCGAGAGCCTGCTCGGCATCGTCCAGCTTATTCTCAGCTATCAGTTTCTCAGCGTTGTTCAATTTGTCGCCAAGCTGTATGGACTTGGCATCTGCCAGCCGTTTGGCTTTTAGCTCAGGGATGCTGTCCGCTAGTTTGCGAATGTTTCCGGCCTGGTTATCACCGGCGCCTTCAAGGTATTCAGCGAGCATCTTGTCCGCGCCCTCAAAATCATTCTGATCGACGAGCGCTCCGGCTGACTTTTCTACGGCGGCATCTGCCTTCTCGATAAACTGATCCGCGGACTTGCCGACTTCCGCTGGATAGGAGGCTTTGATTCCGCGGGCGATATTGCGGGCCGCGGAGAATTTGTTCTCGGAGAGCAGGCCCTCGGCTCTCTTCAGTTGCTGCCGGCCTTCGGCAATTCGGATTTCTCTGACTCTTCTGGGAATCTCAAAGTTGAGCAACCGATCCACCTGCGCAGCCACTTTCTTCGACGGGGCGGTGATTTCCTGCAGGACTCGCTGGGCCCCACTGATATCGCCCTTGTCGAACAGGTCTCTGGCTTTTGCCAGTTCGGCCTCGGCATATTTCTCACCGATCTTTGATTTGGCTGCGGTGAGGGCTTCGTTGTCTTTGAGAGGGCCGGCCAGGAAACGGTCGATGAGCTTTTCGGCCTCTTTCACGCGGTTCGCCTTGAGGAGGTCGTTAACGCGGGCCATGACTTCGCGCTCCTGCTCTCTCTGCTGGCTGCGGCGCAGGCGCGACATCCGAGACAGCAGTCGGTCTGCGTCTCTCTTGAGTTCCGGATATTTTGCCTTTACGCCTTCTGCGAGATCCCTGGCAGCTTCAATGCCACCGGCCTTAGCAAGCTCTTCGGCCCGGTTGAGGTCATCGCGTCCCTGATTGACCACGATTGCACGTCTCTTTGCGGGAATGTCTCTTTCAAGGGCCCGAGCCACTTTGGCGTCGATAGGCGTATCTGTCGGCTCGATGGCCTTTAGAGCTTTTTCGGCAGCATCAAGTTTACCTTCGGCTATGAGCGCCATGGCGGCATCCAGGCTGTCCTGTGCATTCTTGAGCTTTGCCTCGCGAGCGAGCTTGTCCTTTTCTTCTCTCTCCTTTTGCTCTCTTGCAAGACGTGCTGCTTCTTCCTTCTGCGCTTTTTCCGCAGCTTCTCTGGCGGCTTCAGCCTCAGCGTCGGCCATTTTTGCGGCCAGCCCTCGGAGCACTCGGTTGTCTTTGAGGTCTGCATCGGCAAGGGCCTGATCTAAGAACTTTCTGGCGTCATCAAACTTATTCTCATCTACGAGGAGCTTGGCTTTTTCCACGGCGGCGTTTGCCTTGGCCTGCCGATTCCTTTCAACGGCCTGCGCTTTTGCTCTGGGGAGGTCCTTTTCAATAGCTCTGGTGACACGGGAGGCGATGCTCCTGGATACTGAGGTGTCAATCTTACTGAGCAACTGTTCGGCCTTCTGGATATCGCCGGCGGCCATGAGCGCTTTTGCGGAATCGAGCTGATTTTCGGCGTCTGCAATTTTCTGCTGCTGTTCGGCCCTGGCCTTCTGTTGTTCGGCCTTGGCTTTGGCGACCGCAGCTTCTTGTTCGGCTCTGGCTTCGGCGGCCGCGGCTTCCTGTGCGGCCTTGGCTTTGGTAGCCGCGGCTTCCTGCTCGGCCCTGGCTTTCTGTTCTTCGGCTCTGGCTTCGGCGGCCGCGGCTTCCCGTGCGGCACGGTCCTTAGCGTCGGCCACTTTTGCCGCCAGGCCTCGGAGTACGCGGTTGTCTTCGAGGTCTGCATCGGCGAGGGCCTGATCCAAAAACTTTTGGGCGTCATCAAACTTCCGTTCACGAACAAGGAGCTTGGCTTTTGCCACCGCGTGGTTCGCCTTGGCCTGCTGCTTTCTTTCAGCCGCTTCCTCTCTTGCCTGCGGGAGATCTTTCTCAATAGCTCTGGCCACCCTGGCGGCGATACTGCGGGATAGAGAAGTATCTATCTTGTTAAGCGCCTGCTCGGCCTGCTGAGCTTCCCCGGCGTCCATGAGTGCCTTTGCGGAATCGAGCTGGCTTTCGGCGTCTGCTATTTTCCGCTGTTGCTCAGCCTTGGCCTTTTCCTGTTCGGCTGTGGCTCTGGCGGCTGCCAATTCAGCTCTTTTCTGGTCGATGGAAGACAGCCGAGATGCGACTTGTTTTTCCAGCTCGGGGTATTTCTTGCCGGCTGACTGGTATTGCTGCTGTGCATCATCGAACTTGCCCTCATGGAGAAGGGCGTCACCTTTTGCCAGCTCTGCATTGGCCGCAGCTTTTCGCATGGCGATTCTGCTGGCAGGAATGTTCTTTTCCAGCTTCTTCAGACGTCGCGCACCGCTGCTTGTGAGATCATTCTGAGGGATTCCTTTCAGGAGAACCTCGGCCTTTGCGAAGTCTCCGCTCTTGAAAGCGTCTTCAGCATCGGCCAGTGCGGATTCTGCCTGCTTCCGCTTTGCGGCCTTCTCGGCCTCTTCACGAGAGTTGGCAATGTTCTGGGCGAGGGCTTTTAGGGCCTTGCTGTCCTGGAATTGGGGGTCGTTGAGTTTTTCTTTGAGCAGCGCCGTCGCTTCGGGCCATTTTCCATCGTCGAGCAGGGCCTGGGCCTGGCTGGCGGCTGCCTCTTCCGCCTCTCTTTTTGCTCTCGCCCTGGCGGCGAGCTGATCTTTGAGAGCGGCGCGGAGGTCGTCTCCTCTTTTCGACACAGTACGATACTCGGCTTTCAGGCCTGTCTCTTTCGCTATGGCCGCTGCTTCTTCGAATCTTGCGAGAGCATCTTCAAGTTTGCCGTTTTTCTCCGCGGCTTCGGCGGCTGCCAGAGTCTGGCTGAACTGTTTTCGGGCGGCTCCTTTCGCGAATCCTTTTTCAATGGCCGCCGCGAGCCGGAGAGCTTTGGGGTTGTCCGGATCTGCGGCGAGGACTTCATCTTTGAGTTTCTTGAGGGCTTCCTGGTTCTTTCCGTCATCCGCCAGTTGTTCTGCTTCGGCGAGTGCGCCCTGGATTTTCGTCCTGGCAAGTGCTTGTTCGTGGTCTTTCTGTTCGGAATCTACTTTCAGGCTCAGTTTCTTGGCGTCCCTGCTCTGGGGATCGAGGGAGAGCATTTTGTCAGCGGCCCGCCTTGCGGCTTTGAAATCGTTTTCTTTGAGGCTCTTCAGCGCCTGGGCTTCCAACTGATCCAACTGCCCTTGTACCTGAGCCAGTTTGGCTTCCCGTTCAGCCGCGGCTTTCTTGCCCTTCCAGAGTGTAAGGCGGTCTTTGGCCCTGGTGTAATTGGGGGCCTCTTTGAGGACCTCATCAACGAGTTTGATCGCCTCGTCATACTGTTTTTTCTTTGCCAGCTTTTCTGCTTCGGACAATTTGCCGCTGACAGCTTTTTCTTTTGCTTTCTGTTCTTCCTCTGCCTTGAGTCTGGCCAGTTTGGCCTTCATGGCTACGACTTTGTCTTTGAGTTTGAGTGCTTCTTTGTTAGTCGGATCGTCTTTGAAAACACGCTGAAGGATCTTTTCAGCATCTTCGACCAAGCCCTGTGAGAGCCTTTTCCTGGCTTCGTAGACCTGGTCGCGCAATTTGCGTTGTTTGTTTTCTTCCAGTGCTTCCCGATCTTTTTTCCTTCTCTCAGGATCGATAGGGCGTGCGGCGACAATTTCCTGCCCGACGGCGGGCCTCAGAAGCGTCGCTTCCCGGACGGCGGGACCTCTGAGCGCGTAAAGGAAAAGTCCTCCAGTCACAAGGGAAATAACAACTATCAGTTGCTGGGTAAATTTCCTGGACATTAATGTTCCTCGGGGGGAAAGATCTCCTGCCGTGGATGGCAGCAGTCAGATTTCAGAATGAAAATCTACAAAGGGGGAAGGTACCGTGCACCGCGCCGCCCCGCTGAAGCCGGTGAAGTTAACAGAAGCTCTGCCAGAATCAATTCATAAAGTGCGTCAGATTAACGGGTTCGAGGACGATCACCCTAGACCGACAAGCTGGGGCATTGACTTCGTTACGGACCAAGACCTGTTCTCTAGTGCGTCCGGGCCTGAATTCGCTCAAGTTTCTCCACTCATTTCTTCATATACTCTCGAATCCGGCCTTTTGCATCGAGGACGACGATCTTTGTGTGCTCGCTGACCGTGGCCACGGTGATCTCTTTCCTGACCATCCGACCATTCTTGAAGACCAATCGGCCATTCTTGTCTTTAAGTGGTATGAGTCTCTTCTCGGTGGTGGTATCCCGCACCTGCTCCAGGATATCGACAAGGATAGAGCCGGTGGAGAAATCGACCTGCTGGTATTCGCCGTCTACCTTCATCCTGCGGGGCGTGCCGATGGTGTCTCCAACAGGGACACTGAAAAGCTTCCTCTCGAATCTGATGTCATTGAAGTATTTCTTAATGTAAATGCTGGCGGCATTATTGAACGTACCTGACAGCATGATTTCGAGATTGGATTTCGAGACGATCTCTTTCGATATGCATCTGTCATGTTTGGTTTCCACCGTCTCTTCCTCGTCTATCTCGTCTCCAAGCATTGGGCGAGAAACCGTTGTGGCGGAATAGATGTAGGTGGTGTCCGGTTTCACCTCGGTGTCGGTATAGGCCAGCCAGTCACCGCTTCTGACTGATGCCTTCGGCTTTTCTCGAAGAACGGGCATGGCTTCTTTCTTCGTGCTCTTCCTCTTGTCCCTCTTATCCTTTTTGCCCTTTTTCTTGTTGTCCTCATCCTGGGGAGGCTCCTCAACCGCCGGCTCAAGACCTGGTAGTGCGGGAATTTCGGTCGCCTCCTCTGTGATGACCGTGCTAGGCTCTTCCTCTACATCCTCTATATCAGCTTGCTTGAAATAAATCTCAGTCCATTCACCATCGTCACCGACCTTTCTGTAGATTTTGTATCCGACAAGTTTCAGGGCCTTTTCTTTGTCTTCGTTCGCAGGGTCTGGCAGCATGAAGACTTTGATGGCACCTCGCTCAACCTCAGGTTCTATCTTCAGCGGCGGATAGGCGAGTCTTCCTTCCCCTTCCAGCGGTTTTACGACCTTTGGATGTACCACAATGATAACGGTCTCCGTTGTACCACTGCTCGAGTAGACCACTGCTGTGGTCTTTCCGGGCGCGAGTGCCCTGACCGAAAGAGATGGATCAGTGGATCCGGCGACTTTGATACCTGCAAATTCTTTCCCTTCCTTTATCTCGATTTTCTTGACATGCTTGACAAAGCTCAGCGGAAAATCCTTCTCATCTTCTTCTTTAATTGAGAATTCATTCGTCACCTCCGGGATCTTGTACCACCTCCACGAGCCAACAGGTTCAATCCTGGGCACTCTCATGAATGGGGCCCGCATCTGGTTGTAGTACTGAGGGACTGGCATAGGTGGGGGCAACGAACTTGCATGCTTGTTAGTCATCTGTTTGACCAGACTCTCGAGTTCCTCCTTTTTATTCGACTGCTCCGCGGGCTTCAGTGTTGTGAACATATGAAAGCCACCACCGCCGACAAAAATCAGCAGTACCAATTTTTCGACATGGCTAATGAATAAATCTTTGACCTTGTTCACGAATGACTCCTGTCGATTTCAGTGATCAGATTCCGGTGAGCAATCCTGCGGTCAGCGCAGGTTCGGGCTTCAAGAGGCTGGCTTCCTCCTCATCCTCCTCTGCTGCTGGCTCCGGCTTATGGAACAGGAAAATCCTACCTTTGACGGTGAGGATGACATTTGGCTCTCTCAGTGGTTTTCCAGGAACCAGAGTCGGCAAATCGGGCCCCTTGGAGATCTTAAGCCCGTCGATGTAGCAAAGGAATTTATTATCCAGGCTAAGGAGCGATTGAATGAAGTCAGGTATGTCTGCATAGACAATACTGACGGTGACTTCAAAGCTGACGGTCTGATGGGTTCCTTCATCCGATTCTCCCCGGATCTGGGTTGGCAGACTCAGAGCTTCAAGCCTGTCTGCTTTGCCCTTCACAATGACATCGAGGAATTCACTTTGAACCCAGAAGAAACGATGAATGCCGATGGCAGTTTCCTCTTCTGCGCCCTGGTCTGCATCAGGCCAATTGAATGGGTTGCCGTTCAAATTGATGAGCGCACGAGCTCGCTGCAAAAACTTCTTTTTTTCGGTATCGAAGATGGCCTTGAAGACATCCGCATCGAATTCGGGCATATCCACCTGCTTAAGAGGCTTGTCCCAGAAGTATTTGTACTTTTCGAGATAGTTCACGCACAACTCTTCTTCTGCTTTCAGTTCCTCTACATGGGCCCTGGCGGCATCATGCCACTTGCGATTGGGCAGATCCTTCTTCAGATATTTCTCCAGAGACTTTTTGTCTTTCTCGATTTCGGCGGTCACTTTGGCTGCCTCGGAAATCTTAGGCATGACGATTACGAAATATGAGCCCGCAATTCCCAGCATTACGACCACGAGGATAATCCAGAATAGATAGACCTGGAGGATGTCTTTCATGACTCGCTTAACTCCTTAGTTTACAGCTCGGTACTTTTGCTCCTCTGCCGATGCCGATTTTTCGCCTTCCTTCGGCTTTTCACCTTCTTCAGGCTTTTCACCCTCTGCATCTTTCTTCTCTTCTGTTCCAGGCTCTGCTTCCTTTTCTTCCTCTTCCCATCCGGGCCTGATTTTGTCGAGGATTCCTTTGCACATCAGCTTGTCTTCTTCCTTCAGTTGCGCATACATCCCTTTCAACTGTTTGCCGGCCTGATCTTTCAGTTCATCCTGGCGTTCTTGTCCGCCGAAGTCCCAACTCGTCTGGTAGAAACCCCAGAATTGCTTAAAGGCAGTCTGGTAGTCGCCTTTCTCTACATTCTCCTTCGTCATCCTGACAATGGCATCCCACCATTCTTCAGTGCCATTGAGATCTTCCGGCTTCTTGAAAACGAAGCTGTATTTGAAACGCATGACGCGTAATTCTTTCTTATAGACCTCTTCCATTTTATTGCTTCCCCCCTCATCCCCTGCCACAACGGCAGCAGGACCGAAGCCGCCCTTCTTTGGCGCAGGGCCAAAACCACCCTTCTTCGGCGCAGGGCCAAAACCACCTTTAGGAGTTCCCGTTTCAATGACTGCGGGCTCCGTTTCACGCTCATCGGGCTTTGCTGCTTCCGATGGATCCTTCTTTCTGAGCAATCCAACGAGAACCGCCAGCTGATCCTTCGACTCTCTTTTTGGGTTGTGGAAGAACGGGCTCTCCTTCAACTCGTACTCGATGCCGCCCGGCTCGTTCACGGAAGCGATGATCTGGAATTCCTCAACGTCTTCGGGCCACTCCAGATCAAGCACCACATTACACAGGATACCTTCAACTTTCTCTTCTCCTTCGCCTCCTTCATCATCGGTATCTTTCGCGCTCGCTTTAATGGTATCTAGGCTCACCAGCAGGTACTTGTCAGGGATGGTCCGCTGCAACTCATTCATGATGATCGGCCAGTAATCACGAAAATTGCCCACGCCCATGATCCCCTCGATGGCGCCCTTGGAAGCTCCTGCCGAGCCTATGATTGAGTTGTATTCCTTTTCATCTTTATCCGCTTTGCTGACAGGTTGTTTAGCAATTCCCTTTGCCTTTTGAAGCTTGACGAGATGGCGTCCGCTCGACAGCCAGGAAGTCCCCACACAGAGCCCCAAGATGGCCGCGGCGGCGATGCCGAAAGGTTTTTTCTTTCCGATAATTTTCTTGAGGCGCTCCTCTCTTGGGAGCATGTTGATTTTGATGGGCCCCTGGTCCATGGCCTGCAATGCCAGCCCCAACGCGACGCCATAGCTGCTCAGCTCCTGTGCAATCGTGCCTTCATCAATGCCCGAGCCGTAGCTGATGTTTTCCAGCCTGTCCAGAAGGCCGACACTGTAGTCCAGATGCTGCGCAAAAAACTCCTTCATCCCCTGCAGCTTGAACGCTTCGCCCAGGAGAACCATTCGGTCGAATTTCACGTTGCGAGTTTGCGATTTGTAGTAACCGATCGAACGGTGAATCTCAGACACCATGTCGCCCAGAACCGGCCGCATGACGTTGAACAACTTCTCCGCCTGTTTTGAAGTGGCCGCGTTGAGCTTCAATTCTTCGGCTTCTTCAAAATCAATCTGAAACCTCTCCTGCAGGGCCTTGGTGATATCGTCGCCCGAGTAAGGCAACGGGCGATTCCAGAACCGATCCCCATCCAAAAGTACAAGATCAGCATTTCCTGCACCGACGTCAACGACGATAGTGCTGCCTTGAGGATCCTGATCGTACTGGACACAGTTATAGAGAGAGAGTGGCGCTACCTGAATGATATCCGCGTGGATCTTGGCGGCTTTAAGGCTGGATAAGAAGCCGTAAATGATCTGCGTTTTGACAGCGAAGAGCGTCACTTCCAGTTCATCGGCCAACTCATCTTCACCAAGCCTCTGGTAATCCCAGATAACTTCATCGATGGGGAATGGAATGAGCTGCTGAGCTTCATACTTGACGATGTCCGGGATTCTTTTCTCTTCGACCGGCGGCAGTGGGATGGTCCTGTTGAAAGCGGAACGGCCGGGAATGGCAATCCCGATATGATCATTTTTTTTCGGCTTGGCCAGCTCCATGAACTCGGCCAACGCTGTCCTGATGTATCGTGTTCTCTCCACCGAATCCGGGTCAGGCTCCATTCCTTCGTAAGGTATTTTTTCAACGCGTTCCAAACGAACGGAACCACCAGCACGACTGATCTTGACGGCCTTCAGGCTCTGATGACCAAGATCAATACCCCAAGCGACATTAGATCCCTTGAACATCCAAACACCTCAGCGCAGGTTGTGAACGAGAAACACCATGAGAACCATGATGAGCATGAACATTTGTAATATGCAGGATACTCAGACTTTCATGCAATTTGGTTCAAAGAAGAATCAACGGATTCCCCGAATAAAAGAGATTTTCCAGACCCACCGGGACAGAACTGCTTTTTCAACAGATTTTCGTTTTAAGCCGGGCGATTGTACGGAGGCACTTGATTGTGTCAAGAGTATGACGGCACGCCATTACAACCCTTTGAATTGATTGTCCTTAAGCCCGAGAATTGTGCCTTCGGCGCGATGTTTGACTGACGATCCGCTCTCAGTATAATGCCGCCGATTTTGAGGGGCAGCCAGAGGACATTCACACCATTTGACTATCTACAATCACCATATTGAGAGACACGAACGATGAGTAAAAAGGCGAACAGGAAGACCAACTCAAGTAAGGCGAAAAAGAAATCGCCTGCCAAGAAAGCGCCTGCC
>Ga0207984_1000745_pt1 | contig 18143 bp, 17 predicted proteins | sample ETNtaG_30_FD_185760 | JGI IMG/M metagenome (GOLD analysis project Ga0207984, IMG submission 185760) | Marine microbial and viral communities from oxygen minimum zone, Eastern Pacific Ocean - ETNP201306PF43B (SPAdes) (version 2) | ecosystem: Environmental > Aquatic > Marine > Oceanic ...
GAGCTGGATCTCATCCATCGGCACAGCGCCGCCGCTGCCATTTTGCGCCAGCGGGCGGGCCTTGCCGGCTGAACACACAAAGCGACCGGTTTTCAGGCCAGCGGGTGATCTGGAGTGGCCGCGAACGCCCAGGAAAGGCTTTAGAATGTTGGCCATGCGCTGCCGGAAACTGCTTTTCCCTGACCAATTTGCGAGGGCTGCTGTTCTCGTTTGCACGGTTTGTCTTTGGTGCTTGGGGCCGACATCTGCTGCCCAGGAAGCCCAGGCTGTACCGCAGCAATACGAGGATGCCCTGGCGGCCTTGGAACAGGGCCAACTTGAAACGGCGCGAGGCTTATGGAGTGCACTTGCCGAACAAGGGGACGCAGCGTCCCAGTATCAACTGGCACGGATGCACCACTACGGCACCGGTACCGCAAGAAACCTGGTGCTGGCCAGCACCTGGTATCGGGCTGCGGCGGAGCAGGGCTACGCCAATGCCCAGAATGCACTTGGTTGGCGCTACTACAACGGCGACGGTATCTTGCAAGACTATATTGAGGCTACGCACTGGTTCAGCCGGGCTGCCATCAATGGCCATACCGGCGCCCGGAACCAGTTGGGCTGGATGTTCCTGCATGGCCTGGGTGTGCCGCGGGATATCAGCGAGGCGAAAAAATGGCTGCAGGACGCCGCCGATCGAGGCTATGCCGAAGCCCAGAACAATCTCGGCTGGATGTATCTCAAGGGTATCGGGGATCTTGAGGACAACGGCCAATCGCTAGACTGGATCGCTAAAGCCGCCAAGCAAGGCCTGGCTAAAGCCCAGGATAACCTTGGTTGGATGTACCACACCGGTACAGGTGTTGAAAAAAACATCAACCAAACCGTTCATTGGTATCGCAAGGCGGCCCTCAACGGTCATGTCGACGCACAGTTCAAACTTGGAACGCTGTGCTATAACGGTACCGAAATTACCCAAGATCTTCCGGGCGCATTAAGGTGGTTTGAGATGGGGGCACAACAGAACCTGGCCCAGGCTCAGTTCAACCTAGGCGTCATGTACTTCAACGGTGAAGGCGCCGCACAGGATATTGGCAAAGCCTTTGCCTGGCTAGAAAAAGCGGCACAACAGGAATTTGCAATCGCCCAGTACACTTTGGGCACATTCTACCAAGATGGCATTGGCGTCAAAAAAAACAATATCCGGGCCGAGCAATGGCTGAACAAGGCGGTCGCCAACTATGAGATTTCAGGGAACGCCCCCGAAGATCTCAACCAGCGTTACCAGCAACTGCACTAGGCGTTGCACTGGATTTCACTTGCCGCACAGCAGGACCATCCTGCTGCCCGGGATAACCTGGGCTGGATGTTCGAGACTGGCAAGGACACAGAAAAAATATCGCAAAGGCAATTTGCTGGTACCGAAAGGCCGCCATCAACGGCCATGCCTCGAAGCAGTTCAAACTCGGCACCATCTATTACAATGGTTTTGATACCCCCAAAGACCTGAACAATGCCAAGCAGTGGGTCGAAATGGCTGCACAGCAGGGGATTGCTCAAGCCCAGTTCAATCTGGGCGTGATGTACTTCAACGGCGAAGGAGTTGGACAGGATGTCGACGAAGCCATATCATGGATTGAGAAAGCCGTCCGACAGGACATGGCGATTGCCCAGTACACGCTCGGGATGTTTTACCAGGACGGCAAGGTTATGGAGCAAGATCTTGAATCTGCCCGTCACTGGTTAAATCAGGCAGCTCTTAATCATTCTCCAGAAGATGACTTTCTTGACGATCTTACCCGCCGTATCAAGTTACTGATTACGGATAACTAAAAAAACCCTATGCACTTGCTACCGCCCCGTTGAGGCATTATTTCCCCGGAAGGTTGCGTTCTGGGCACCTCGCTCATACCGGGCCCCCGCTAGATCAATCGAGAACATAAACGCCCCAAGGATAGTGGTGGGAACATTGGCTACGCCGATAAGACGCCCTTTATGGACCCGCAGTGAACCCCAGGTCATGTCGGCAAAAAGATCAAAGTAACCGATCATAGTGGCTTCGGTTTCCGTAGTGCTGTAAGCCTTCAAGATGCCGGCCTCGGCATCCGGCTCGGTACCAATCACGACGATATCGCTATCAAGCAGAACGCCCGTGGGATAAACATCGGCATTGGTACCTATCTCCCAGATGACTGGTGAGGCGGGGCAGGTGCCATCAATCTTATAAAGCTTGCTGTCTTCATCATTTTTGGTAGCAATATAGATATCGCCATCTGAGTCGATGAGTGGTGCCGCACGGATTTTGCCCGAAATATCGGGAATCTCGCAGCCATCTTCCCAATCGGTAGTGCAGGCATTGCCCGCCAGATCGAAACAATAGAGCCGATCTCTCAAGGCGGTGTAAATCTGACTTCGATCCAGGTTGAACTGGGGGCTGGATAAAATCTCTGGTGATGGGTGCTCGTCTGAGTATCCTTCCTCGGGCTCGTCATCAGGCACACCGGGGTTGTAACTCCAAACCTCAGGAGGACCTCCCCTGATCATATTGACTGCATAGATTCCATCGTCAGAGTAATCTCCCCCTGCATCATCGACATTAAAGTAAACCAGTTTTTCATCTACTTCCTGAATGATTGGAGCGCCATAAATCTGCAGATCTCCGGGACCATCCGGCGTAAAAGTCCACAACTCATCACCGTCAGCACTGACTGCATGTAAGGCATCGCCGCCTACATAGATGGGGCCCCGCTTGGTAATAGCGGGTGTCAGATGCCCCATATGATAAGTCTCACCCTCCTCAGTAATTTGATACTCCCATTCCAATACGGGAGCGCCTCTAGCAGGGTTGGAGATTTTTACCAGTGTAAGTATTGATCCGGAGTGATCGCCTTCAGGATACCCTTCATCGGAAAAACCCTGCTCACGACCCTCTTCCTTGACAAAATACACGTTACCTCTGCGGTCCAGTACAGCACTGCCACGGACCTCGGCATCACCGAGTTCATAGCGCCAGACCTCGTGCATATCCCTAAGATCAACCTTTACCAGGAAGTTGTCGGTCGCGAGCGGGTGACTTGTACCGGCACCCGTACCAGCATAGGCATGGTGGCCGACAATAGTCGGCGTAGAGTAATAATAATTTCCAGTGCCTTCTGAGTAAATCATGATGCCAAGGCACCCTGTGGCGGTCTCGGTTGGGTTGCGGATACCGTAAGTATCGTAGGTCCGGCCGCGCCGGGAAAAACTGCCCGTGATAATTCCATCGGCAAATTCAAGATTGAAACGGTTCGCACCCGTCGTTTTTTCGAGAATCAGACCCGTGGCAGTGTCACGGCTCGCGTTAAAGGGACGCAATGCGCCCAATGGAGAAGCCAGGTTGCCGCGCACGATTGGGGCAGTCTCGCTGCGAATCGTCATCGAAATATTCCTATTGCCCACTTTCAGGCAGTAATCGCCCTCCAAGGGGGCTTCGGCTGATGTGCAGGCACCTTCGATACCGGTGAAGGTTCCATCCTCTGTGGTCGTTCCTGTTAGCTCGGTCGATGAGATCGTAAAATCAAACTCAAGAGTCCCCACCAGCGGGTCTTCGGTCATCCCTACAGCTCCTGAACCAAGACCACCTTCGCCGTCCCACGAGCCTTCAAATAACCAACCCTTCGCATACCCTGCCACGATCTCTACCGTGGCCCCATCAGCATCATCGTTGGTGGTGACATCGAAGGACATTGCCCCATAGTCCCCACCAAAGAAATCACTAACACAATACTCCGTCGCAAAGGATGGCAGTGGAACATACAGCACCAACCCCAGTGCACACGCCAAAGTTTTTCTACGCAGTGTCGATAACCTCATAACGATTTTCTCGAGTTTACTTTCCCCGACCTCTCTGAGGTGCCGACTATTACAGCGCGAACGTACTATCAGGGCTGCTGGCGGTGAGTCTTAGTAGTTCAACTGGTTAAGGCCGTAGACCACCATCAGCATGCAGATCATCAGTGCATAAAATAACACCATTATCGAGGACAATCTTCTATTTCGTAGCATGGCGCTCACCTGCTAAGCATGGGTTGTACACGCTCTCATAATAAAGAAGAGACGCGGCCCCGTATGTGATAGCCATCACCTGGTCACGCAGGTAACAGAAACCCAGCTCCTGGAGAAAGGCCCGTTAGGAGCCAAACCTGTACAAAGCAATCAAGGTTTCCAAAAAGCACGGCCCGGAACCCAGCGGCACCTCCCGGGACCTCTGAAAGTCTTGATAAGATTGGCCATACTCAGTATCGCGTGCTGGAGATCAGACCGTAGATGATGCCGAACAGGCATAACGCCACAAACGAGCCCGTGAACACACCCAGTGTGAGTATGACCAGATCGGTCGTCTGCTCAATGCTGAAACCCAGAGTCTCGGACAGCCACAGTATGAACTTTTGCATATGCGTACCCTTGCTCTCCTGTCTGACGGTGAACGACCGCCAGACAAACTATTCTTGACTATTATTTTACACCGCTATGCGCCTCGTATTTGAGGTGCATTATGAAGCCGCATCATCGTTGATCAAGATCGATAACTTCAGTTCAATATAGCTATACCCCGCCGGTGCTCATCTCAAAGATCGGCAGCAGCAGGGCGATCACAACCATACCGACGACGACGCCCATAAACAGCACCATGAAGGGCTCAATAATGGAGGTGATGCCCGAGACGGTCTCACGGGTCTGGCGGTCATAAACTTCGGCAACACGCTTCATCATCGGCCCCACCTGGCCGGATTCCTCACCCAGCGCGATCATCTCGCGCAGCAGCACCGGTATCACCGGGGCATCTGCCAATGCCGTCGCCAGCGGCTTACCATGACGCACCTCGGCAAGCGCTCTTTGTATGATATGACTGATGTATCGGTTACCCGAGACATCCCCGGCAGACGCAAAAGCATCAATCAGATTGACACCGGATTCCAGTAACGTACCTGCAGTACGCGCCAAGCGCGCGATTGCGAACTGCGCCATAAAGTTGCCCAGCACGGGTATTTCAAGGCGGGTGCGGTCCCACTGAAAAGCACCGGCCGTCGTTTTGGTCCAGGCCCGGAAAGAGGCGCCGGCAACCACCACCCCCACCACCACCGCTGGCCACCAGGTAGACGCAAAATCGCCAACATTCAGAAGAATCTGCGTAGGCCCCGGCAGGGCCCGGCCCATGTCCTCGAACATGGTGGCAAACTGCGGCACCACGTAAGCGAACATCACCCCCAATGCAATCACCATCGCCCCCATCATCAGTGCCGGATACGTCATTGCACTCTTGAAGCGGTCAGCCAGTGCCTCATCGGCCTCACGCATCTCGGCCAGGCGTACCAGCATCGCACCGAGAATGCCGCCCGTCTCACCGGCACGCACCATGCTGAGAAATATATTCCCGAAGTACTGTGGGTAATCAGCCAACGCCTGCGAAAAATCCCGGCCCTGCTGGATAGAGGCGCTGAGGTCTGCCACCATCTCGGCCATGGGACCAGCGCTGTTCTGGCGCGAGACAAACTCCAGCGCCCGAGCCAACGGAAAACCCGCTTCCAGCAGAGTCGCCCATTGCCGGGTCAAGATGGTGATGTCGCGCGGCTTGATTTTCTTGCCGCGGCCCAGGCGTAACGACAGCCCACCCGCTGATGCCCCAGCACCGTCCTCAGTAATCTCTTCCAGCTGCTGCAGCATAACGCCCTGGCCGGTAAGCAGGGTGATAGCCTGCTTACGGTCGGGTGACTCGATGGTACCAGCGCATGCCTTGCCGTCGCGCTGGCCCTTGTATTGGAACGAGGCCACCTAGTGCCCCACGCGGAACACCTCGTCCCGGGTGGTCAGGCCCTGCTCCACCTTGGCCAAACCGTCCTCCAGCAACGTTACCATGCCATGATCGCGGGCATGCTGCTGAATCTCAGCAGAGCTGCGCTCTTCCATGATCAATTTGCGCAACTCGTCGGTGATCAACAGTAGTTCGTAAATGCCCAAACGCCCACGAAAGCCGCTGTAATCGCAATGCCGACAACCCGGTGCGTGCCAGTTGTCGTCACCCTCCTGTGTGCGGCAATCGGGGCACAACCGCCGCACCAGCCGCTGGGCAAATATACCAATGACGGTGGAAGCCACCAGGTAAGGATCCACACCCATGTCGATGAGGCGTGTGACCGCGGTCGCGGTGTCGTTGGTATGCAAGGTCGAGAATACCAGGTGACCGGTCAAGGCCGATTGCGCGGCAGTCTCGGCCGTTTCTACATCACGGATCTCACCCACCAGGATGATATCGGGGTCCAGGCGTAGGATGCTGCGCAACACTGTCGCAAAGGTAAGGTCAATCTTGGCATTGACCTGTATCTGCTTGATACTCTCGAGTTGGTATTCGACCGGGTCCTCGACCGTGATGATATTTATCTCGGGTGTGCTAATTTCGTTAATGGTGGCGTAGAGCGTAGTGGTCTTGCCCGAGCCGGTCGGTCCCGTTACCAGCACGATACCGTTGGCACGGTGGATCAGCTCCTGCCACTGTGGGCCGATGGTTGGCCCCATCTGCAGATCCTGCAGGCTGACGCGGATGCTGGACTTATCCAGAATACGCATCACGATGCTCTCGCCGTGCACGGTCGGCACCGTGGCCACGCGCAGGTCATAACTGCGACCTTCCACACGTAGTGCGATACGACCGTCCTGTGGCAACCGGCGCTCGGCAATGTCCAGATCAGCCAGTATCTTGACGCGACTAATCACTGCTGGCTGGTACTGGCGCGGCACGCTGTTGACCACCTGTAGTACACCGTCAATGCGGTAGCGTACGTCGAGGCGTGCCTCGCTCGGATCCAGATGAATGTCCGACACACTCCGGTTGATCGCCTCCGAGAAGATGCTGTTGACCAGTTTGATTACCGGTGCTGCCTGTGCCTGCTCCTGCAGGTCGTCCAGTTTTTCTAACTGCTGCCAGTCGTTCTCGGAGGTGTCTTCAACCGCATCCTCCTCCATCTCGCCTAGATTCTGGTAGGTGTTCTCGATCAGCCGCTCGAGGAACTCGGGTTCGGTCAATCGCAAGCGCACCGGAGCATTAAGTATCCTTGCGCACTCGCTCGCGAGTGAGCCAAGGAATGGTGTCGTCGTCAGCACCTGCACACTCTGGGCATCGTAGAAAACAGGCATCAACTTGTACATCTTGGCGAAATCCTCCGGAAAACGCCGCGGCAAATCCGTATCTATCAACAAATTATCCGTGGGATAAAGCGGACCGATGCCGGTCGCCTGCTCCAGGATGCCCAGCACCTGCCGTGGCTCCTGGTGGTTATAACGGTAGCGTCGCCACAGAGACACTGGGCTTTCACGCAGCAATTCGAGAATCAACCGGGCACCCTCTTCCGTCTCAGGCTGAAACAGCAGTGTATCGTTCTCGAGGCGCGGTAGCGCCAGTTCGCGGTTGATGCGTTCGTCAATCTTGCGGCTGCGGCTGCGTAACTGTTCGATCTGGACACGCGGCAAACGCCAGCACTCTGCCTGGCTCACTACCCGCAAGGCGGCGTTGTACTTGCCGTGCTGCAATAGTCCGGCGAGACCCGTCAATGCTCCAGCACTCAGCGTAGCGACCGCAGTATCCTGCGCGCTCTCCTTGACGAGGCGATACTCACCGCTCGCCACCAGAAATGCAGCCTCAGCCGGATCATTCTCATGAAAGAGGTGATCGCCTGCCTGGTGCTGCTCAAAGAACGGTGCGAGCTCACGCACTAGTGCGTACAGATCGATCGCGTTCAACTCAGAAAATAACTGGGACTTTCTGAGAAGGTGGTACTGGTGATCCAGCGTCGCATTTTCCGAGAGTGGCTCACGGTACTGCGGGTGCGCAGCCAACCACTCCTCAAACGCGGCTCGCGGTAGGGCGGCGAGCGTGGTGTCCTCAGCCGCGCGGTATTCGACGATCGCCACCACGCCATCCAGTAGCGCCGGCATGCCGACCATCTCGCCACGGCCCACGGTGTAGGCGTAGGCCTCCTCGGCAAGCCCACGACCCTCGGCCACTTGCACATTGCCCGAGTGCACCAGGAAAGCCGCCTGCGGGTCTTCGCCGCTCTGCTTGAAAACCTCGCCTGCGGGAACGTCGTGTACATCTTCGAAATTCCGGGCTAGGCTTTCCATCACGTCGATGGGCAATCCGGTCATCAACCGCGACTGCGAGAGAGTTTGGGCCAGGCTGGCTTGCATACGAAATCAGGCAGGGCTGGTGGCCGCTGTAACCACTAGCAGCGCTCAGCCTAGAGGTTGAACTCCATCTCGATGTGGTCCAGCGCGCCGGCAGTCGCAGCCCCGGGATGCTTGAGCAGTTGGTCGGTACCGACCTTCACCGCCTCCTGCTCAGAAAGAATGACGTACGGAGTAATGAGTATCAGCAGTTCGGTGGATTTTTTCTGCTTGTGCTGCGAGCCAAACAGCGACCCCACGGTGGGTAAGTCCTTTAATGTGGGTATACCGCCGCTACCACCGCTGATATCGTCTCGGATCAGGCCGCTGATTACCAAGGTGTGCTTGTCTTTAATGATCACGTGAGTCTTCACCAACCGCTCGGTGATGGTGTGCTGGTTGTCACCAGAGGTCCCCGCAATAACGTTGCTGTTGGAGATCTCCAGATCCAGGCTGACATCCCGGTTGCTGGCTATGGTGGGCTTGAGTTTCAACTCCAGACCGACTTTCTCTCTGTCAAATGTCTTGATCGGCTGGTTGTTGGTATCCATCCGGGTCTCTTTGAGTATCGGAATCTCTTCACCAATCCGCAAGTTGGCCTCTATATTGTTTGACGCCATCAGATGTGGTGAGGCCAGCACCCGCGCATCGCTATCCTTGGCCAGCAGATTCACCATCATCGAGTAATTCTTGGGATCGAGCAGTGCGTAGTTGATCCCCTCTGGGCTGCCCGTAAGCACATTTTTTGCGCTGTCTATCACGGTAGACGATGGAGCGAGGGCGCTGGGACCAGTGAAGGTCAGCGCCGTCATCGGAAATACGTTAAGCAACCGCTGCCACTGCAGACCCATGCGGTTATTCTGGTCTAGCGTGATCTCGACCACCTTGGCCTCGAGCAGTATCTGTGGGCTGCGCTTATCCAGTTCTATCAACATCTCCACCACCGCACGGTGATATTTATCTTCGGCGGTGATGATCAGGCTGTTGGTGCGCTCCTCGATCACGACACTGCCCGATATCACGCTGCCCTCCTCGCCCTCGGGTGCGCTTGGCGGGGCATCCTGGCCCGTCAACTGTGCGACGAATGCCGCGATCACCGGCCCTAGCTTCGGCGCCGCCGCATACTGCAGCGGATAGGTACGGGTAACCGCCACCCTCTGGGGTAAATCCATTTTCTCGACCAGTGTCAGGATCGAGCGCAGTTTGGAAGCCGCGGCAGTCACCACCAGCACCCCAGCATCACGGTTAGTGGATACCGGCCGCATCAGTCCCATGGCGCCCAGCGTCTCGGCTAGCGTTTCCTCATCTATGTAACGCGGCCGGATGGTAACGACTGCAACCTGTTCGTCAGGCATGCCGGGGGTGTACAGCGGAAAACCACTCAGTTCGGCAATTGCCTCTTGCACCACGCTGATAAAGCCATCGTTCTCGATCACCGAAAAACCACGATGCTTCAAGATCGAATGCAGCAGGTTTACCGCCTGTGAACGAGTCACAGGCCCGGGCGAAATGACCGTCACCATGCCCGAGACTCCCTCACCCGGCACGACGTTCACGTCCAGTAGGTTCGAGTAGGCCTCTAGCACCTCGAGGATATCAGCGTCACGGAAATTGATGGTAAGCATCGGCTCCTCTAGTGAAGATGCAGTAACTGGCTGTACACCGGTCACAGAGGGCTGCTGGTTTGCCGCTAAGCCCGAGATTTCTTCAGTTGGCTCGATCAGGCCCGCCTGGGCGTGCGCGGGCAATTTCCATGCGAGCAACAGTACCGTCAGCAGCAATAGCGAGAACTGCCGGATTTCGGCCGCGGCAATTGTTCTTTTTTTGTGTGCAGAAAATATCATAACTCTACTACGTTGAGCATACCCGAGTGCCGATCAATCCCCGCTGCCCTCCATCAGGTAACTCATGCCCAGCAACTCATCCTCTTGGTCTCCCAGTATCACCCGCACGGCATTGTTGGCGATATTCTGGACTGTGGCACCATTGAGCTCATCACCAGCCTTAACATAAACAGTCTGGCCCAGGTTGTCATCCCGCACAATAGCAATTGACTCCCCGTCTGCGCCAGTCAGGGTGCCAACCAGCATTAGGCCGTCCAAATCCGGCAACGGGGGAGGCGGTTCATACTTCTCCTCCACCACCTTCTCCACCACAGCGACGTCTTGCTCGACCTCTTCGGGCTCTTCTTCCAGGATCAAAAGAGCGGCCTCTTCTCGGCGCACCGTGGCAAAGCCATACAAGCTCTCGCGCGAGGCTGCAATCTCCTGGTAGACCGGGAAGGGGTAGACAAAGCGGATATCCGACTCGGCGAGCACTACCGCTGTTGCCGCTGAGACCCGGCCCGCGCCCATTTTATCTTCGGGTATGAGCAGCATGGCAAGCGAGGCCGCAGCAAACACCAGCGTCAGCAGCAACTCGAACCGAATCACCCGCCCCAGCGTGCGCCGCGACCCGAGGCGGGTTTTCCAGTCAGTTTGCACCGGCAACCTCCCCCAGTAATGCTTGCAGCCACGCACTGTCCACCAGGTCCGCACGGGTCACGTCCGGCACACTTTCACCCAAACCCAGCAGTAATTGCTGCAGCATGGCTAATTGCAGATCATTTTCCTCGTCCAGCAACTCGGCATGCGCCTGCGCCAGGTCTGGGAAATCGACCGGGGCAAGCGCCGCGCGCAATGCTTCGTCACTTGGCTGATGCAGCCACCGGCGCGCCAGCGCAGTGGTCGAACTATCACCCGCAGCAAGCGCGTTGTTGGCCACAAACAGTGCCCGGGACAACGCCTGCCACTGGCGCGGGTCGCGGGCCAATGCATCAGCATGCGCCACCAAGTACGATTGCCAGTTGGAGGCCCCCGCCGCCAGTTTCTCCAACGGCTTGAGTCCGAAATATCTCAAGCGACTCCGGTCCAGACCGCTAATCATTGCGGCCTCGATCAGGCCACTCTTGAGGTGTCGTATCAGTGCCCGGCGACCCAGGTACACTACGCCCAGATCGTCGCGGGTCATGCCGTTTGCCTCCAGCAACTGCAGCAATAGTGGTTCAGCCATACCGTGCGCCTCGATCCCCAGAGTTCGTCCGGCAAGATCCGCCAGTCCGGCAAAATCCGAATCTGCTGCCGTGAGCAGGGTCGCTTCCAGTGGTGGCCGCCCGAGTGGCATCAGTACCCGCACCGGCACACCGCCGAGTCGATAACGCAGCACGTCGTAAATGCTCGCCACCACGGCGTCCAATTCACCCGAGAGCAGGCGGCTGAGGCTGACCTCGGGTGAGCCTGCTGATACCAGGCCCACGGCCGTGCCCACCTGCGAGAAAGCGGCGCTCTCCTTGGCGACATACACCGGCAGATCATCCACCGTGCCGAAGACACCGATAGTCAGTTGCTCAACGCCCTGCTCCAACGCAGTATCGGTATCGAGCGAGATTGCCGGATCAAAAAAGCGTACGCGGGCCCGCAGCATGTCGTCCTTAGGCGGGTTAAGTTCTAGTTCAGCGAGGCGGAACTTGCGCGGCGAGGTCTCGAGCAGGTAGAGGTAGCGGCGCAGCGAGGGGTAACTGCCAGCAAGTTCCAGATCGTGTACCCGGCCGTTGCCATCTGGCAAGGTCTCCACGTCCGGCACCAGTTGGCGGATGTCAGTGCCGCTGATACTGGCATAGGCCGTCAGTTCATTAATCAGGGCCTCCGTCGGCGCCGCCTGCGCAGCCGGGTCACTCGCAAAGTAGGCGTCGACTGCACTCTTTTCCAGTTCGAGTTCTACCAGGCGCGCCTCACGCCGGGGCAACATGCGGATCTTCTGGGTATAACCAGCGGCCATCTGCTCGGAACGATCACGCCGATCCAGCGCACTCTCAAAACGAAACACCAGCGGCTCGATCAACTGGGTGTAGCCCACTATGGCCAACAGGAAAAAGGCAACGATACCCAGTGCCCGCCGATCACGGCTGCTCAAGCCACTCAACAATCTCCCACCAGCGAGCGCGCTCATGACGCCTCTTCTGGTTCGCTCTGCCACAGCGGGGTATCTAGCCGCAGCCGCAGACGAAAACGGATGCCCTGTTCCTTGTCCTGCGCACGCCGGCTGGCAGTGACCGACTGCAGGCGCACCTGCCGCACCTGCGGATGCCGGTTAAGCTCGCCAACAAAGGTGGCAATATCCTGCTCCTTCTCGGCCAGGCCGTCCAGCGACAGGACCCCGCGGCGATCAATCTGCAGCATACCGGCAAGACGAACAGTGGCGGGCATCAGGGCCGCCACCTCATCGAGTAGCGCCACCACGCTGTTATTGTTCAGGGCGCGCACTGCGCGCACCTGTGCCGTTAATTTGCGCACGCGCTCAGCGACGCGACTAGAACGCGCCGCCTGCATCTTGAGCAAACTGGCTGTGTGCTCAGCATGTGCCGCCTGGCTTTCCAGGTCGCGCAACTGCAGATAAAGAAAACAGCCTATGGCCGCGAGTACCAGCAGCGTTGACAATGCCGCAGCGCGCCGCCGTGCGGCACTCGCCGGCCGGTTGGCCTGCTCCTTCACGAAAGAATCAAAGGCGCACAAAGCACGAATGCCGGTGCGAGTTGTAGTGACTGGTCTGTGCAGTAGTTTGAGAGCGATGCCGGGCAAAGCTCGCTCACAGGTGCCGGCTACTTCTTGCACCCAGGCTGAATTCCGACCGTCAGGGACACATAAAAGGATGCGCTGCACTTCCCGCGTTGTCGCACGCGTCAACAAATGCTCCAGTGCCAGGGAGCCGTTGGCTCGGGGCATTACCTGCCAGTCAGTGAGCACGCCGGCACGCCAGTCACAGACCATGACGGCATCGGTCAGCAGCCACAGCACCAGCCCGTCCTTGAGGTCGACAATCAGTTCCGGCACTTGTATATGCGTGGCTGCGCGGCCGGTCTCTGCCGCAAAAGCCTGGTAGCCGCTGAGTAGGTTGCGGGGAACGGCAGCCATGCCAAAGTGCTCGCGGTCAATACGCCAGTAGTCCACCAGGTATGCATCCAGCGAGTCGCTGAGGCTCGCTTCAGCCGCGAGGCGCAGCGCCTGGGCCCGTTCACGCCGACCGACCGGTGGAATTGACAGCTGGCGCAGGACGGTACCGCCGGGCGGCACCACCAGCGCGTAACGACGGCGGGAGCGCTTCAGACCTGAATCCAACTCACCGGCGAGATCTCCCAGCGGTCCCAGCAGCAGCAGCCGTCCGGCGCGCGCCAGGCGCTGTGCTTTGGCGGCCACCGCCATCAGATCTCCCTCCAGGAAACAAAGCGGGCCGCTTTCTCATCGAGAAACACCCGCGCGGCCAGGGTGAACGTCTGGTCGGTAGCCTCAGTGGCAGCCTCCACGGTGAGCGGAAAAGTGCTCGAGCGCACTGTGATGGCCTGTTCCAGCCGCTGCCAGCGCTCCTCTTCGATCTCCGGCAGCACGGTACCCGAGATAGAGAGGTCTTTAAAATGTGTGCCAGCACTGCGTTCAGACACCAGTACGTTGGCCTCTTCAGGGCTGAAACCAGCTGCCACCAGCACCGGATGCGGCGCCGTGTTTAGGTTGATGCGGCCGTTGGAACAGCAGGTAAGAAAATCTGCTGGTGCACCCTCGAGATCCGGGATCATCGCGTAGAGTATCTCCTCGGTCATACCCTCGACCTGCAGCAGATCGTGCACCGAGCGGAAGGGCGAGGCCACATAGCGAAGCGGTGCGGCCTCGCCATCTTCCCCGGCTTCAGCCTGGGCCAGGAGGTTGGTGTTGCCCGCTCTCTCCTCGGCCAGCGTCTCACGGTGGTTTACGATGGCTTCGGCAATGACGTTGGAAAACCCCGGGAAGGCCATAAACTGTTCGGGGGTTGCGGTGTTGATGTTGAGCCGCGACTCAGCATCGGCCAAGCCTGCGGTGAGCCCTTCTTCTTCGTTGACTGACTGGCCCTCGCGCAGAGCATCCCCCGCGGAAACTACCGGTATGCTGACATCGCCTGAAATAACCTGCGCCGTGGCCGTCTCGAGAGTCAGCGCGGCGAGCGCGGTGTCCTCCATCCACCAGGGTAGTGTCGGGCCGTTGGAGGTCTCCTCTACATGGCGGCTTAAACTGCTGGCGAACTGATGGGCCGCGCCGCGGGCCAGTGCTCGCAACTGGGTCAGCGCGTTGACCTGCTGCTGAATCTGCAGTTCCAGGCGGGTCTGGTAAACGATGCGCCCTGCCATGGCGCTGATAAGTGCAAGCACTACCATCGAGACGATAAGCACAGAGCCTCTCTGGTGGTACTGGCACTGCGCCGCCATCACTGCCTAGCCTTCCTCCGGTGCGGCCTGCGCACGCGGATCAAACTCCAGTGCAAAGGTGCGGCTTATCTGTCCACGCGGCGTTGCGATACGCAGTTCCACCCCCACTGGCAATTGTTCTGCAACATCGGCCCATTCGCTTTCCTCCCGATAGCGAAAACCCGGCTGTTGGTAGCCATCGGGCAGCGTCACCGACAGGGTGGCTTCGCCGGCAGTGCGTGTTAGCAGGTCATTGTTCCACTGGTAGCGGAGCGCCACCGGCACCTCACCGGCACCCTCAAACAACTCAGTCTCAAAACCCGCAACGCTGCCCTTAAAGGCAGAGGTGCTGTTCAAGCGGGCAAGATCCAAACGAAGGGTTTCTGTGACAAAACGCCAGGTGGCGGTCCGGTCCAGCACGCGCTCCACTCGCTGCTGGGTTTGACTCACTCCGACAAAGGTGGTGTAAATGGCCGTCAGCAAGATGGCGCCGACGGTTAAGCCAACGATCAGTTCGAGTAGGGTAAAGCCGCCCTGCTTAGAAGTTGCCGATGTCGGCGGCATCGCCGTCGCCCCCACTCTGCCCATCCTTGCCGAGACTCAAGAGGTCGTACCAACTTTTGTTGATCTTGCCCGGGGCGACATACTGGTAGTTGCTGCCCCACGGATCGGTCGGCAACTCGCGAGCCTTGAGGTACGGACCGCGCCAGCCCTCAGATGAGGGACTGCCCGAAGGCTTGTTCAAAAGTGCCACCAACCCCTGTTGACTGGAGGGGTAGTTACCGGTATCGAGTTGGTAGTTATCGAGCGCCAAAGAAAAGTTCTCTATTTGCGCGCGGGCCGCCGCGATCTTGCCCTGGTCAGCCCGGCCAAACAGTCGCGGACCCACCACCGAGGCCAACACCCCAATGATTACAATCACCACCAGCAACTCGATTAGTGTGAAACCGCCGCCACGGGCTCTTGTTCTGATGGGGTTGGTCCCGTTCATGGGTTATCTCCTGTTGATTAAGGACTGCATCGACGGGCTGTTCATATGCTCGAGTGCAGTGTAGCGTGCGCAAGGTCTACGGCGAACTCCAATATTTTGTCTGCGCGCCGCACGGTGAGCACGACCTGGTCCCTTTTGGTCTTGCTGCGCATGACATCCAGCACTTCGCTAACGCTGCTGATGACCCTGTCATCCAGCGCCAGCAGCAAGTCTCCCACCAATACGCCAGCATTTTGTGCCGGCGTATTGGGGCGCACGTTGCGCACCACGAAGCGGCGCTGTACCACTGCCGCATCGTCTGCGGCAGGCACCACAAGCACTGCGATGCGCAGGCCTAGATCAGGCCACTGGCGCACCCGCTCAGGTTGGTAAAGGAGTTCAGCGCAACCCGCAAGACTGGTCACCAGCAATAGTAGCAGGGCAAGTTTTCTCACAGCGCCTCCTTGGTGGCAGTTCCCAACAGAGCCTGGCGCGACTCCAGCCGGAATTGCCGGCCCTCGGGGCGACTTATAGCAAAGGTCGTAATACTGAGTTGCCGCAAATTCAAAAAGTCGGGATCGTCGATAACTTCCAGCACCCAGCGCACCCGTTTCAGTTCCCCCTCAGTACGCCCGGTCGAAAATTTACCATCCAGCAACTGCGTTGCCAGTACATGCTCGGCCACCTGGCGCAACGATTCAAACTCCTCAATAGTGCTGGTAGTGCGGGCCACCTGTGCCACCGCCGCGACCACCCCAACCAGCCCGAAACTCAGGATCACCATGACCACCATGATCTCGATGAGGGTAAAGCCCTGTTGCCCGCGGCTCATCCGGAATCCTTGGTCAGCAGCCGGCCCCGTGCAGGATCCAGATGCAGCCGGCGAACGCCGGCGTTTGACGACAAAAGTAGTTCGGTTTGATCAGCAGTGCCGTCTGGCCGAAAAACAATGCCCTGCTCTTCCAGCGCACTGCTGGTCTGCGCCAAGCGCAGGCGCACCGCCGCACCCAGATCCAGGGGCGGAGCGCGCAGGGCGCCGTCTTGCCCACCGAGGTAATGAAGACGCACCCAGCGCCCGTCGACCGAGGGCACCAACACGATCTGGCGCCGTTCGATTACCGCCCGATTGCGGGCGTGGCGCACTAGCGCGTCCAGCCGAGCCGCACCCGAATTCAACTGAGCCTGCTGTGCACGTGGGCCCAGGCTGGGAGCCACTACTGCTGCAGCCGTTACGATGATGACGATCACTACCAGCAACTCAAGCAGAGTGAAGCCGCTTTGTCTGAACCTCACTTTTTCGCTGATATCTGGCAGATTCACTCGCATGCACATGAAAAATATTCTCTCAATTCGACTTGCTCAGCGTGATGCTGCCGCGCTTGGCTTCGCACTCGCCCGAAGCCACCGCGTACTGGAACTTGAGCTGCCCGCTTTTGGTCTGATGCCCGGACAGCGACAGCCGCACCGCGGTCAGGCCGACATCGTTGTCTAAGGCAGTGGTAAAGATCGCACCGCTACCACCCCCGCCACTGAGGGTGATCGAGGGTGGGTTCTCGTAACCGGACCCGGCGCTGTCCAACACGATAGCGGTCACCTGGCCGGCGGTTTCATCGCTCAGGGTTGCGGTACCAACAGCACCTGCCCCGCCGCCGGTGTCCGAGATGATCACCCCAGGTGCGCTAGAGTAACCGCTACCTGATTCTGTCATTACAAAACCAACAATCAATCCCCCGGTAGATACTGTGGCAGTGGCGGTAGCCTGGGTGCCGCCGCTGAGATCGGGCGCCGTCAGGGTTACCGTTGTGGTTGCCTGCGTGTATCCCGCCCCTCCATCCGATACCGCTATCGATGCAATACTGCCCTGACCGGAAATCACCGCATGCCCGGTGGCGATCGTTCCGGAAGTATTTTCCGGTGCCGAGAAAGTGACCGTTGGTGCCGAGGAATAACTGTTGCCACCAGAAACCTGCGTGATGGTAGAACTCACTCCAGCGGTTTCGACCAGGGTCGGTTGGCTGTATGCGCTGACCCCCACATTCGAGCCCGACCACGAGCCCTGGATGCTGCCGTTATCAAAGCACTCAAACCCACTCATAAGCAGCGAGCCGGAAATGGTCTGCGAGGGTCCACTGGCTGAGGTGACCTGCAGCCGCGCCACACCGTCCTGTGGATCAAGCTGAGTGGTGACGTCGTCGGTATCAACGATGATATCGGTCAGCGTGGTGTTGCGCGACCAACTGCCATGCCACCAGCCAGCCAGTGGCACGGTAAGATACCCGGGCCCACCGGAGGTGCCTGATGACGTGCTGCTGCTACAGCCGCCAACAAAAACCGCCAACCCCAGAACCAAGGCCAGGCGTAAGCTTCGCTTTTTTCCTGTAACGCCCAACGCGCTCATAACCCTACTTTAAAACAGGCGGGTCCGTAATTACTGCCCATATTAGCTGATACAGGCCGTGGCCAACAACATCAGGCCCCGGGTATTGAACAGAGGGCCGGTGTTGCCCTTTGTTGGGAGGGTTTTCTCGCCTGGCCGCGAGGGTGCCCCAGCTCGGTCAGGTTGAAGAGAGGTTGGCAGACAAGAGCAAGCGCTGAATATTTTCCCGGGCCACCCTCTCGTACCGGCTCTGGAATAGCGTGGTCCCGAAAATACTGGGCCAACCCAGTAGCCGTTTGAAAAACGCTTGCTGACGCTTTAGACGGTCGGCATCGGCAGAGTCGACACTCTCCGCGCACAGCGATCGATAA
>Ga0207984_1000752_pt1 | contig 17988 bp, 13 predicted proteins | sample ETNtaG_30_FD_185760 | JGI IMG/M metagenome (GOLD analysis project Ga0207984, IMG submission 185760) | Marine microbial and viral communities from oxygen minimum zone, Eastern Pacific Ocean - ETNP201306PF43B (SPAdes) (version 2) | ecosystem: Environmental > Aquatic > Marine > Oceanic ...
TATACATATAATTTATCAAACAAAAACTCGTTAAAGAAGTCCAAAAACAACCATGAAAAATGCTATCTTAAACAGTATGATTCCCATCGGACTTGTCACACTTTTTTTAGCCATCACACCTCAAATTGTAGCCAAGGACTTGCCATCACTGATGTTATATTTCGACTTTGAATCAGTTAACGGGAAAAAAGTCGAAGACCTATCGAGTAAAGGTAATCATGGTAAAATTGTCGGCAAACCCAAGATCGTCGATGGCAAGTTTGGAAAAGCCATTGAAATGACCGGAGGGGATGATCGAATCGAGGTCCCCCATTCAGACAGTTTAGTTTTTGAAAAAGGGGTCACCTTTGTAACTTGGAGCAAAATCGAAAAATGGAATGGTGATGGTGACCAATGGATTGACAAAGGCGCTCATGCAGCCAAAGGTACTGGCTGTGGAATAATGGTATACAAGACTAGCAGCTTTTATTTCATGCTCGGAGATGGAGGTACCCGTAACGACCTGACCTTTGGAGCTGGGGAGAAGGTGCCAGTAGGCAATGCATGGCACCATATCGCCGGGACTTATAATGGCAAAGAAATGATTGCCTATGGCGATGGCAAACCTTTTGGGGAAAAGAAAGCGGGGTTTAAGCTACAGTGTACAGCGGAAGTACCACTTGTTGTTGGTGGAGGCGTTCAGAGACCTCAATATGTGTTCGAAGGTGCTCTTGACGAAGTAGCTGTCTTTAATCGTGCCTTAAATCAAACAGAAATTAAAGAGATTATGGAAGGCATAGGCCAGATACTCACTGTAAAAGCCGAAGATAAGCTTCCTATAACTTGGGGCATGATAAAGAATTTTAAGCACTAAAAAGAAAAAAATAACATATCAAACTTAAAGATAAATCACATTCTATAGTTGGCAGCTCCATTTCATTTTCCCAATGTTTTCACTGTTTTCAGTTCCCATGAACTCTTACTGAAAAGGTCCTCCTCTTTAAGGTTCTCGATCTAAAACCGAACCATAGATCCGGGATTCTTCGATATAGGCATCAAGGTTAACCAGGCACCACCAGCACATCATGGCGAAGCCCTCCAAATATCCAAATATTTCAGCAGCACCTTTAATACCAACCTCATCAAAATCCCAATAGCTAACCAGCCCATTCATAACAACTTGGGCTCTCATCTCATTGGCACAGAGTAAGAGGAATTGCTATAGTCACAGCAATTGCCAAGCGCAACATTTCGTCAGGCATTTTAGCCCTTTTTTCTAGTTCTTGAACTTCCTTCTCTGATTATATAACAGTTTTTGCTACCAACTAAATAAACAATCGCAAGCATCAATAACAATGCATGGTATATTTTCTGGGATTGCACTAAAATTGCTGACTTTTGTCAAAAAAAAATCACCAGAGAATATTTCGGAATTCAGGCTGTGGAGCCAGACAACCCCAGTGATGCCAAGAAACTTCTTCGCCAAGATGGGTTTTCCATGTGAAAAGCCGGGTGAGTAATTATTATCAAACTTATAATTGACCTGTTAAAAATACTTACAAACCAGACAAAATAGATCTGATAATCTACATCAATAGCATCATTTCTCACAGTACACCTGTTTTCTTAATATAGCTGATAGTTGTTCGTTCTTTAAATTGGCGTAACTTCAACTAGATTCCGATTCGCAGAGCATTGACCTCAATTGTTGACTTATAGTAGAATTAGAAGATTGTAAAGTAAGATTCTGTCAACCCAACTGGAGGGAATTTGATTGGTAAGGAAAACCTGTTCACTGATGAACAGATGAAGCAGTTTATTGCAAATGGATATGTAATGATTAAGCCCAATGTTCCAACCAGCTTACATAAAACGATATATCAAAAATTAGATGAGGTCGTTGCCAAGGAAGGAAATCCCGGTAATAATCTCTTGCCGCGTGTACCAGAGATTCAAGAAGTTTTTGATAATCCAGTTGTTCATGGTGCTTTCACCAGCGTTGTTGGACCAAATTACATCATGCACCCACACAGGCATCCGCATCATAATGGCCCAGGCAGTAAAGGAGGAGGTTGGCACAAAGATAGCTATTGGGGGTATGGAAAGGTACGAAATCATAGGTGCTGGTGGGCTATGGCCTTCTATTTCCCACAAGACACACCAATAGAAATGGGACCAACAGCAATTATGCCCGGCACCCATTACTACCTCTCGCGGAACAATGACGTTTCCGAGGTCAAATTTCCAGCCTGTGGTGAAGCTGGGACCATGATAATAATTCACTATGATATGTGGCATCAAGTAACAGCAAACCTAACAGAGAAAAATCGGTTTATGTTGAAATTTGAATTTGCCAGAATGCAATGGCCGATAGAACCAACTTGGAATAATCAACAAGAGGATTGGAAATCAATCGAAGTTCCTGAACCAGCAAACGACCAAACAGTTATGTGGGAACATCTCTGGAATTGGTTATCAGGTAAAAGCACAAAGAAAACTCCTAATCGGGCTAGTGAGAGTGAAATCTCTCAATGGATGACCGCATTACGAATTGGTACGCAACCTGAACGCCTAGAGGCAACTAATCAATTAGGGCAACTCGGAGAAAATGGGAAGGAAGCTATTCCAACTTTGGTCGACATTTTAGGTGACCCATCAGAACCAGTTGGATTAAATGCTGCTTACGCACTTGGGAATATTATTGATCAAGAATCAGTCCGCCCGTTGGTCGATGCTCTGAATCACGACTCAGAAACTGTCCGTCGGCATGCAACATATGCATTAACTTCAGTTGGTCCACCGGCAACACTAGAACTGATAGACTCACTAACGCATGAATCTGAGCATGTACGAGCCAATGTTGCTTATGCACTAGGTGAGATTGGGTCTTCAAATTCAGCGTTAGCCCTATCCAAACTCCTTGATGACAATTCGGTAGTGGTTCGTCGGAATGTTGTTGAATCACTTGGAATCATACCAAATTCGTTTCACATAAGCATACCAACGCTTGTCAAGGCACTAGAAGATCCTGACAAGCAAATTCGCTTTACATCGGTTTTGTCGTTGGCTAGGATTGGCCCTGATGCAGAGGATGCGATACCAGCACTACAAAGCGCTTTGAAAGACAAAGATCGCTACGTTCGTGGATACGCAGTTGAAGCCCTAAAACAAATCGGTTCACCTAAATCAAAGAAGATACTCCTAGATTTCTTGACGACCACGAGATGGTGCCCATTAACAACGAAGGAAAGTGCGTTTTAATCTTTAAACACATACAATGCTATAAAGAAATAAGGAAGCCTTATCCATTCAATGATGAAATCCCTTGTTACTCCAGAAAATAATTAATAGGACAAGTTCTAAATTGGCGTTAATCAGCGCCGCCCTTTTGGATCACAGCACTAGAAACAAGAATCAAACCTATAACTTTCAGGTAGAGAGAGGAACGCCCTAATATGTCAAAGACTAACCGACAATTTGTTTTAGCTTCCAGACCATCCGGCTATCCAAAAGAATCAGACTTCGATCTGGTAGAATTACCCGTTTCTGAACCAAACGACGGTCAACTTCTTGTACGCACGATTTTTTTATCGGTCGACCCATATATGCGAGGTAGAATGAACAGTAGTCGTGGTTCATATGCCCCCCCAGTTGAAGATCGTCAGGTAATGACTGGTGGAGTTGTCGGAGAAGTAATCAAATCGAAAAATTCAAGTTTTCAAGAAGGCGAAATCGTACAGGGAAATCTAGGCTGGCAAGAATACGGAATTTCCACTGGAGAAGAGCTTGTTAAAGTCAATCCGGATATCGCACCGATTTCGACAGCTCTTGGTATTCTTGGAATGCCCGGACTAACAGCCTATTTTGGCCTGTTTGATGTATGCCAGCCAAAAGCTGAAGAAACTGTACTGGTATCTGGTGCCGCGGGTGCTGTGGGATCAATCGTTGGTCAACTGGCCAAAATTGAAGGTTGCCGTGCTATTGGGATCACAGGTACAGATGAAAAAATTAACTATCTTTTGGGTGATTTGGCTTTTGACGCAGCATTTAACTACAAAAAGACCCGGAATTATCGCCACAAACTGAAAGAACTTGTGCCTGAAGGAACAGATGTCTATTTTGACAATGTGGGCGGTAAAATTACAGACGCGGTATTTCCCAATCTTAACCTTAGGGCACGAATCGCAATTTGTGGACAAATATCACAATATAACCTGACAGAGCCAGAACTTGGTCCCCGTTTATTCCAATACTTTATTGTTAAACGAATTAGGATGCAAGGGTTCCTTGTCTTTGATTTTATTAATCGCTATCAAGAAGGTCTGAAACAAATGACCAAATGGCTTCATTCAGGCAAGTTGAAATATCGTGAGACAATTGTTGACGGTTTTGAGAACGCACCCACCGCTTTTATCAATATGTTGAAAGGCCGTAACATCGGGAAACAACTTGTGAAGGTATCTGACTTGTAAAATATAATTAGTATAAATATCTTACAAATGTGACCCAAAAGGATTAAAATCCAATAGAGGTCTATTTTGACAAAAAACTCGCAATTGACGGAGGAGACCCAGTTGTCACTGACGATATTCCTAAAGGTATACATGGTCCAAGCGTTATAGATGAGCAGGAAATCAACGCCGTTACAAAGATGCTGAAAAGTCAAAATCTGTTTCGGTTCTCAGATAATTCGGAAGTGTTGAAATTTGAACAGGAGGCTGCAGAATTACTGGGAATGAAACATAGTTTAATGGTTAATTCTGGAACAAGCGCAATTATCTGTATCTTGACAGATGGCGGCATTGGCCCAGGTGATGAAGTGATTTTTCCAGGATACACTTTTATCGCTACAGCAGCGGCGGTTGTTGCTGTTGGTGCCATACCAATAATTGCCGAGATTGATGGCTCTCTTGGACTTAATCCCACCGATGTCGAGAAAAAAATCACTCCATATACAAAAGCAGTCTTACCCGTTCACATGCAAGGTGTATCAGGCAGAATAGACCAGATAGTGGATGTTGCTAATCGACATGACTTACAAATTTTTGAGGATTGTTGTCAATGCATTGGTGGACGCTATCGAGGACGTTTTGTCGGAACAATTGGTAATGCGGGAGCTTGGAGTCTCAATTTCTTTAAAATAATTTCAACCGGTGAAGGTGGATCAATATTCACAGATGATTATGAAATTTATGAACGCAGTGCTTTTGACAGTGATCCCGCTACGCCAATGAGGGTGAAGGATGGAGCCAAATATATGCAGGTTGAAAACACATGGATGACAACGCCATCCTCACGACCGTGCTATCGCCCCAGTGGAGATCATGGGTGCAATGGCACGGATCCAACTATTGAAGATATCACAAATCCTAACTCAGACGAGGAAACTGAAACGCACATTTCTGTAGGAATTGACAGTCGCTACAGGGTATCAACTTCAGCGCGTTGATGATCCTAAAGGAGACTGTGGTATTAACCACAATAATTGTGAGAGACCGAACTTTAGCAACTCAGTACACCGAAGCCCTGAAAGCAGAAGGCATACATTCAGGGACAACATACAACGAAGGATTCCCAGATCGACACATCTACACCTACTGGGTTCAATCTTAGACAAAAATTCACACCATCCGTCTGACTATCCGTGGAAAGATCCCACCTATAAAGGAGATGTCGAATACACTCACGACATGTGTCCCAATACTCTTTCGATTTTAGGCAAATCTCTCAGATTTGGTTTCAATGTCAATATGCTAAAAGAACACACGAAATTGATAGCTACTGCAATTAACAAGGTCAACGCTGTATGTAGGATGGAATAATCAGGTTATGCGTTTTGATCCACAAATGTGGGTGGTTCAAAGCCGACATCATTTACAACTTCAAATTCTCCGATGCGAACTAACCTAGTCGTATTGCGGGAGGCTGTTTTGCGCTCAACTTCCCTTACGGGTTTATTTCCTTGTGAGAGTTTTTTGGGGACAATTCTGTCCACCCGATTAGCCTCTGCTATTGGAAGACCCATTGAACCACGGGATACTGTAGATTCTGAAAAGATTAATCTAACCGGCGTGTCCGTTTCATCAGGTATCGACAACTTATGTCGTGGAACAATAGATTGAAATCGCACACGATGTATTGGTGCAATTGAGCCTATTTTGCCTTGGTTCCCACCGTCGAACGGATGGGAGTATGTCCGCGAATAAAATCCTTGAATCCACTTCAGTGGGTTATTCCTACGCCGATAACTAACACTCATACAAACCTCGAATCAAGTCAAGCAGGCACTACCCTAGTTTTCCAATTGAAATGTGCTGAATCTATGATATAATACCCTCTTCTAAGATCAAATGGCAAGAATCCAGAATAGATATGGACACAAATAGCGGTGTATTGGTCTAATATAAATCATCATCAGAATCTATATATGTAAAGCCCGCATATTTTGAGAAGGAAATCCAGTTGATAATTGAAATAACACTGTCAAACGTTAACCGGCCAAGCTATCATGAACTGTCTATTGGCTCTAGGTCTAATCGTAGAGACTCCGTACTTGGATTCAACCTTCATTTAAAAAAGGATATTGTCAAACAACAATAGACAGAAAGCCATTAGATTAATCAAATAGCAGTATCCCAGCTAGCGATTCTATTTGGAGGTTTGAATGCTGACCACGCTTCAAATGCTTTTGGCCACATCGTTTGTCCAGACAGAGGACTCTGAGAATTCTCAGAAAGATTCGACAGAATCGGAAAGACCTATGAATCAAGAAGCACCTAAGGAAGAAAGAGCAGAAGCAAACATAGATAATACAAAAACTAACGAATTAGAAGTTGAAGGTTCAGATAGGCAAGAAAAATCATCCGAAAAAAGGAAAAAGAAAGATGATGATCTCTCACAATCAGAAGAAAGTGATCAATCAATCCATGCGGAACAAACAGGCGAAGCCAAACGAGACGAACCCACTCAAAGCAAGGACGATAAAGCAATTGAGAGGCAAGGCAATACCAAGACTGACCACGAAAATGGGCTAAAATCCGACGAAAATTCTGAAGAAGGAAATGCTGAGGAGGAAATATCAGAGCCCGAAAACCAAGTCGAATGCAGCTTTGGCATAGTCAATCGATTTTATAATTTTGTAGAAAATTTCAATCAAGCAAATATTTCAAATGTGTCAGAGGCTTCAGCAAACCAAGAGGATTTCGCTGGTGGAGTAGCCAAGCCAGCAATTTTCGAACATCCCCTCAGTGAAGGTGATTCGCGGATCGAATATACAGTAGAATTACCAACTGTTGAAGACAATGAAAAACTAATATTTTATTCCTTCGTTGGATTACGGGACGGTATCGATTTCGATTATCCGGCAACGAAACCAGATGGTGTGCATTTTGCTATTGAAATTGATGGCGAAAGAGTTTGTAATAGTTTTTCCCTAACTTGTGAATGGAAAGAAAACAACGTCGATTTAACCCGTTTCGCCGGAGACACGCGAAAAATATCGCTGATTACCAATGCGGGTGAATCGAATGACGTAAGCTACGACTGGGCACTGTGGGGTGAACCACAGCTAATTAAGTTAATCCCCCAAAACCTGTTAATCGCTAGAAATGAAAAAGAGCCTAGGCTCAGATGCGGCATAGCAAGTGTAACTGTTGAAAACGAATCAATTGACCAAGAAACAACAGTTGAAACATTAGAAACAGGGTTCGTTTTCGAGCAGGATCTTCTCGCTACAGAGGCTATTAAGCAAATACCACAACAAATAACCTGTAAAAAAACGCCGGTTCACATTTCGCTTTTCGTTGATCAACCAGTACTTGAAATAACCGTTTTAGGAACCCCGCAGGCACTAATCACAGAAAATGAACACTTTGAAGTACAATGCCAGGTCAAGAATATCGGTTTGGCACCTATCACACGGGCCAATGATGCTAGTATTGGAATTAATAAACTTAAATTAAAACGTGGTCGTAGCGTTCAACATATTAAACATCTTAGTTCGGGCGAAAAGAAAATATTGAAATGGGAAATTCGTAAATTTTCGCGTCCATCATTAGCTAAAATGGGCATCTCACTACGGTACAAGACACCCGGTGAAAAGATTAATTTCGCTGATGAAAAACAAATCATTATCCATCCAGCCCCCCCCGAAATATCGCAAAAGGTAATCGAAAAAGTTCATACTTTTAATCATGATGAACATCTTGTATTAGGAAATGGGAACTTCCGTGTGGCTTTTGTAAAAGGTGCGCAGGGGTTTGAGTATATGATCTTTTATGTCGCTCAGGACGGAGATTATCAACAGGTTGCTATTTCCAATGCAATTTCAGAAATATGTTATTGTGATGCAGCAGGAATTACACAATCTCTGAAAATCACACCTAAAGACTATCGAATTTCGGGAGACAGCGAGGGTAAGTCAATTCTTACCTTTTCAGACCAAGTTAAGGACAACGATGGTGTTATTTGGTCTTACGAATTTCGCTTTTCGACAACCGAAAATGCAAGTCGACTTAAGACCTCATATATAGTCAACTCAGATCAAAGCCGAAATTTGACTGTATTAAGAGGTCCGAATTTGTATATTGGCGAAGGAACTTTTGGCAGTAAAAAATCGTTTGCGATCTTTCCAGGACTCGAGTTTCTTGAGGGAGAAGAAACTTCATCCAGCGCCCGTGATGCAACACCTCCAATCAATAATCGGCTGGTTCCCCACCCGTATAAAATTACAATGCCACTAATGGCTATTGAACACAAGAAATCTTTAATCGGCTTAATATGGGATCCACTACAAAAATGGGATGGGGAACATCAAACATTATCTGCAGCCTTCGCCTCCCCTAACTGGCACGATAATCAGAACAATCATCTGATGGGATTATTTGTACCGACCCCAATGAAATGGCTTGATGAAAATCATCTTCAGGCCTCCAAGCCATACAATCTTCTACCAAACCAAGAACTGAATATTAAAGCAGAAATCCTCCTTGATGGGAAGGCCTCTGGGTTGAAAGCAGTTGATCACTGGCTTGATGCTTATAGCATTCCTGAACTACCAGAACAACCACGTAATGACCAAGAAATTCTAGAACTTTCACGACACGGATTCATGCATTCTGTTTGGGATGAGGAAACGAAGAAGTCCAGACACTGTGTTGGCTGGCCACCTCTCAATGCTCCCAGCTTTGCAACCCTACTATGGTACGATTATCTAGTAACATCTGATAATGAAGTAAAGCAACGCGTACTGGAAATCGCTCAGAATACTATCCAAGAGTCAGGCATTGGAGGTTTAGTTTCAGAAGCAGGTTGTCACATTTTAAAATGGGAATTTCCATTTTATTTCGGAGATATTGAGCCGGCAATTGATCAAATTAAAAAAGTTATTGACAATTTGATTGAAACCCAAGGTGAAGATGGTAGCTGGGGGTTTCAGCCCACAACAGATCAAACGAAGACACTTGGTAATACTGGAGATTCCGTTTTAGGCACCGAAGCAATTTCAGCCTTTAAACTACTCAAGTTTGCTCGAATTACAAATGATCAGGACTCGTTGCAAGCAGGTTTGAAAGCACTAAAGTTTATGGCAAAATTTACCGTCCCGCGCGGGGCTCAAGGATGGGAATGTCCCATTCACCAACCTGATATCCTAGCAGCTGCCTATGGTATCGCGGCCTATCTTGAAGCTTATGAAATCACAAATAGTAGACGTTTTCTAAACCAAGCAGAATATTGGGCAAACACTGGACTATTATTTATATACTCTTGGTTTTTACCTGATCGACCAGGTATGTATAGCGCATCAATACCAGCTTTTGGCACTAGCTTTCACACACACTCGTGGTTCGGAGTTCCTGTTCAATGGTGTGGTCTCGTGTACGCATATTACCTACAGCGCCTAGCAAGAAAAAGTCAGCAGAAAGATTGGGAAAAAATAGCAGAAGCAATTACTATCAGTGCTGCTTATCAGCAATGGACAGATGGCGATCTAAAGGGAACTTATCCCGATGGTTTTTACAATTATTGCACTGAAGGAAAAGGGCCACACCTCAATCCGGAAAATATTATGGCTAACCTCTACGCCCTCCGTGATTTAGACCCAGACATTTCAACTGCAATAATTCGACGAAAGAATTGGCGCGTCCATATCAGCAGCGGCGCAAAAATCGAAAATAAGCAATGGCGACAATCCGGGCAACTGAACTATAGATTACGCTATGTACAACATGAAACAAGTTACACTATAATCGTCGGGCTAGGGGCCGCCCCTAGCTTGGTAAAAGCTGCGAATCAGGATTTGCCACTTGTCGATAGTTTTGATCATTCATCCGGCTGGCTTTATAAACCCGAAAAAGAAATGTTATTTGTTAAATATACTCATCCAAAAAATATAGTCGATTTTGAAATCACCCCCGTAGGTCGAAATAAGCCGGTGAAGGATGCTGAGAACGATAAAAATTTGCCCGCTGAGGCCACACACACTGCAACCGAAGGTAAAGAAGTTGCAATATCTGAGCTCCCTACAGATTACAATAAAAACACCTCCCACGCATCTGAGGAAGAATAACCAATTTCCCCTTATTCAGATGTTTCAATTTAGATTTAATTACGCCATTATTTGCTAAATCCTTTTGTCACCCAGAAAGAGTAACATGATAAACCAAGAAGTTATCGTTATCTTGGATTTTGGGTCACAGTATACCCAACTTATCGCAAGACACATTCGTGAGCAAGCCGTGTATTGTGAGATTCACCCATATCACCTATCGGTTGAAAAACTCGAGGCAATCAGCCCCAAAGGAATTGTGTTTTCAGGTGGCCCTGCCAGTGTCTATGACGGATCATCTCCGTTGCCAGATCACCAGATTTTCGAACTTGGCATTCCTATTTTGGGGATATGCTATGGTATGCAATTAATTACCTTCCTTTCCAAAAGCGGGAAAGTATACCCTGCCTCAAAACGCGAGTTTGGATCAGCCAATATCTCCATTAACCAACAAATAGACCTATTTTCTGGACTACCCAAAAACTTCCAAGTATGGATGAGCCATGGCGATCGAATTGACTCGCTACCAGATGGATTTGAAGCGATTGCCTATACGCACAATTCCCCAACTGCAGCAATGGCCAATCTTACAAGAAACTTTTACGGGTTACAGTTTCATCCGGAGGTTGTCCATACTCAAGATAGTAATCTCATCCTTTCAAATTTTGTGCATAAGATCTGTGGTTGCCAAAATAGCTGGACAATATCATCTTTTATTTTTAAAACTATAAATCAAATTAAATCTGACACACAAGGCGAGCGTGTACTGTGCGCGGTGAGCGGTGGTGTAGACTCAACGGTATTAGCAACCTTGCTCAAAAAAGCAATTGGTGATCAGCTCATCTGTATTTTTGTTAATAACGGTTTTCTCAGAGAAGGAGAACCAGATCAAGTGATGCAGACCTTTGATCAACTTGACATTAAAGTTAATTATGTAGACGCTACGGATCGATTTCTGTCGAGTCTTGCCAAAATTGAAGACCCAGAGTTGAAGCGTAAACGAATTGGAAACACATTTATTGAGGTTTTCAAAGACGAGTTAAAAACAGTCGGTCAGATCGGTTTCCTTGCCCAAGGAACACTCTATCCTGACGTAATCGAGAGCGTCTCTATTAAAGGACCGTCAGCAACAATTAAGACTCATCATAACGTCGGAGGGTTGCCCGATAATTTACCTTTCAAACTAGTTGAACCACTACGTGAATTATTCAAAGATGAAGTGCGAAGAGTTGGAACCGAATTGAATATCCCTGCATCTGCTCTCGGAAGGCATCCATTTCCAGGACCAGGGCTAGCTATACGCATATTGGGCGAAGTCACTCAGGAAAGACTCAATACCTTACGAGCTGTAGATAAAATCTTTATTGATGAAATCCGTCATGCAAATCTTTATGATGAAATATGGCAGGCGCTTTCTGTCTTATTACCGGTTAAAAGCGTTGGCGTCATGGGCGATGAACGAACCTACGAAAATGTGGCCGCACTTCGAGCTGTAACTAGTACTGATGGCATGACAGCAGATTGGGCGAGAATTCCCCAAGATGTTCTAGCTAGTATCTCCAACCGCATTATTAACGAGGTTAGAGGCATTAACCGTGTTGTTTACGATATCAGTTCAAAACCACCAAGTACCATTGAGTGGGAATGAGAATTAATGTTGTAGGGACAGCTGGATGTGGAAAATCTACTGTTGGTAAACGTATAGCTGAAAGACTGGATATTCCTTACATTCAATTAGATGAATTACATTGGAAGCCTAATTGGGTTGAATCAACTGATGAAGAATTATTTCCAAAGTTAGAGAAAGCTTTGTCTTCAGATGAATGGGTGTTAGATGGAAACTATACAAGAACTATCCCTATCAAATGGAAGCGAGTTCAAATGGTGGTGTATCTTGACTTGCCGTTTCATATTGTTCTTTACAGAATAATAAAAAGAAGTTTAGTCAGAGGTATTAAGAATGAAGAACTATGGCATGGGAATAAAGAAACACTTTGGAAACATCTTTTTACCCGTGACTCTATGATTCTCTGGACAATTAGGCATTTCCCTAAAAATCGTAAAAGATACACAGAACTATCTGAAAAGTCTGAATATTCCCATATCAAGTTCGTAAGGTTAAGATCTAGGAAAGAAGTAGAAGATTTTGTTACACATAAGTTACACATTTTTTTTGGAGCCTCTGAAACCCTTGCAGATAAAGGGTTTCAGATTAGGTAACTATTGAGTGGGAATAGTTGCAAATCTAACAAACCCTTTAGAATCAACCCTTTCAGGCGATTGAAAGTGTGACAAGCTTTGTCAAAGAAACAAGAGAATGGGGGTTTCAGAGCACTAAAAACAAATTTATGACAAACTCTTGCTGCTATTGAAAGTCATAAGAAGAAACGAATATTCTAGAGGTAATAAGAAATAGTTTCTAATTTGATTCGTATACTGCATCCATCAAAATCTTAGATTCTTTGCTCAAATAAGGATAAAGAGTTTAAATTAAGAGATTTATACCTTATTTTACGTAAATAATCATTAGGTTTGTTTGGATATTTTTTCCTTGAGTAATCTAACTAATGTCTTCCTATTATTAGTGCGATCTCTGTAATATTTTCAGCATCTTCAATCATCAAATACTAAAATCCCTATGTTTTTTGAGTGAACAATTATTTCGTTTGCACACTCATCCAAAAAATTGTTTTTACCCTATTACTTGCTTTAAAAGGTAAAGATACTTCCAATTAAAGAGATTCAAATGGGGATATCCCCCCTCTGAATGGAATATCCCCTCGCGTATATAGGGGTTCAAAATCTGAAACTTCTGCAACTATTGAGTAGAAGCCCACTTCCATACTCCTATGCGACTGCGCCCTTTCTCAACCCTCTATTTAGTGGACGAAAATAATCCTCATTGACAGCATTCTTGCGACATGATAGAATCGTCTCGCAAAAAACAATTGTCTATAGAACCATGAAGGCAGGAGATCTAAGGAGCTTTTTAGTATGTCAGAAACAATTCGTGGAGCGGTGATTGGTTACGGTGCCGCATTCAACATGGGAAATCACCACGCGCGTTCAATGCAAGGAACTGAGGGGATCGAATGCGTTGCCATATGTGATCTTGATTCAGGCCGAACTGAGGCAGCGAAAAGTGATCATCCACATGTTAGAACTTACAACGATGTTGAAGAGCTGTTAAAGGACGACGAAATCGATCTTGTCACAGTTGTTTTACCGCACAACCTCCATGCCCCAATTGCAATTCAGGCACTCAATGCAGGCAAACACACCATAACTGAAAAACCAATGTGCATCACTTTGGCTGAAGCAACAGAAATGATTGAAACAGCTAGAGCCAACGATCGGATGTTGTCCGTTTACCATAATCGGCGTTGGGATGCTGACTTCTGGGCACTACGTGAAATTATTCAAAGCGGGATGATCGGCAAAGTCTTTAGCATTGAAATGAGAGCAAGCGGATATAGTAGACAAAATCCTGATTGGTGGAGAAGTTCCAAAAGGGTTTCCGGTGGTACAATCTATGATTGGGGTGCTCACTACATCGATTGGCTCCTCAATGTTATTGAGAATAAAATGATTAACGTTACCGGTTTTTATATTGATAATTTGGTTTGGGATGATATCAGTAATGAAGATCACACCCGTGCCTTTATTCGTTTTGATGATGGGTTACTCGCGGACGTTGAGTTCTCAAACATTGCTAAAATTGGTGGCCCCCGCTGGAAGATTCTTGGATCGCACGGATCGGTGCTTTCTGTAGACGGACACTTTAAAGTTCAATCTGAGGTTGAAGAACATCCGAACGAACAAGAAATCCCACATAAAGGACGTCCAGGAGCAAGTTTCTACCAGAATATCGTTGCGCATCTGAACCACAATGAAGACCTAATTGTCAGTCCAGAATCAGCCAGACGTGTAATTGCTATCATGGATCTATCTGAAAAATCTTCAAAAACCCACCAATCAGAAAGTGTACCTTATGAATTTGATTGAAGAAAACAATTTTCACTTTTAAGTCCAAACTAACTAATCTTCCCGTGGCAATGTCGAGATACACCTCCGTATTTCTACAGCCACAATAAATGTTAAGGGTGAGCAACTCTCTCACCCTTTTTTAGGCGATGAACGTCCCTCAATTCTTGGATAAACTTTTCAGTTCCACAAGCTATCAAGATCAAATTGTCTATACAAAACACCTACCAAAACGAGATGCACGGTTCAAAGAGTTATCCGAACCCATACTCCCTCCTTTACAAAGAGCTTTAGATCGGACTGGAATTCATCAATTCTACACACACCAAGCCGAATCAATTGACCTGATACGCAGTGGCGAGAACATCATCATCGAAACGGGAACAGCCAGCGGAAAGACGCTTTGCTATAATATCCCTGTTATTGAGAGCATCCTAGAAAATCACTCAAATTGTGCGCTTTATCTCTTTCCCACGAAGGCACTGGCCCAAGATCAAGTACGCAGTATTCAGAAGTTTGTAGATGCTGAGACCAAAATCAAATCAATAGTAACAATCAAGTCCTATGATGGAGATACTCCCAAAGAGAATCGCCCAGAAATTCGCCGATCAGTCAATATTCTCATCAGCAACCCTGACATGATTAACCTTGCAATCTTACCGCATCACCAAAATTGGAGTCGGTTCTTCCGAAATTTGAAATACATTATCATTGACGAAATGCACATTTACCATGGACCGTTTGGGTCTCATATGGCTAATATTATTCGCCGATTGAGCAGGATATCCAACCATTACAGCGCAAGCCCTCAATTCATATGCTGTTCAGCTACTATTGCTAACCCAATCGAATCGGCCGAAGCAATAGTTAATCATCCAATTCGACTGGTAAATCAAGATGGTGCACCACAAGGTGAACGAACTTTTCTCATCTGGAACCCTCCAATTGTCAACTCATCAGAAAACATACGACGTAATACAAGTTCTGAAGCACAAGAGCTGGTTGCAAATCTGATGGAATCTGAAATCCAGACAATTGCCTTTACCCGAACGAGAACTACTGCGGAACTCATTTGTCGTTACGTACGGGAGTTACTAAGCTTTGCTAGCCCAGAACTAACAGAGAAAATTCAAACTTATCGGGGAGGGTATCTACCAAGGGATCGCCGTAAAATTGAACAAAAACTGGCTTCAGGCGAATTACTCAGCGTAGTAACGACTAATGCGCTAGAGCTTGGAATTGACGTTGGTAGTTTAGACGCGTGTGTAATGGTTGGGTTTCCAGGTACAATTGCGAGTTTATGGCAACAGGCAGGTAGGGTTGGACGAGGATCATCTACTTCATTAATAATATTAATTGTTAACAATTTACCAATTGAGCAATACTTAACACAACATCCAGAATATCTTTTTGAACAGATGCCCGAGCAAACAGTTATTTCACCGGAAAACCCCCATATCTTAGCAGAACATCTCAGATGTGCAGCACACGAGATTCCATTGAGAAAATCTGATCAAAAGTTTTTTGGAAAAAGAATGCCTCTCATTGCAGATTATCTCTACAAAAAAGGTAATTTGAAACAATCAGGCCCCCAATATTATGTCCCTCAGAATGATTATCCATCGCGTCAGATAGACCTCCGCTCTGTCCCAAGTCAATCATACGCAATTAAGGATATTCAAACAAACAAAATCATTGGAACTATCGACGGTGCACGTATTTTTTCACATGCACACCCCGGAGCAATCTACTTACACAACTCAGAAACTTACTTGATTAAAGAACTAGACTTTGATCAACGTATTGTCACTGCTGAGCTTGTGACCTCTGATTATTACACCCAATCGGTTGTGACAGAACATATCAATATCATCGAATCTAGAGGGCAAAAGAATTGGGGTAATGGCACAATTAAAACAGGAAAAATCCTCATAAAGTCTCGAGCGACAGAATTCCAACAAATTACGTTCCATTCACATGAATTTATCGGACGAAAAGGTTTGAATCTACCTGAGCAGAAAATGCAAACATTGGGGACCTGGTTTATACCAAACTCTAATTTTCTTCCTTTTGTTGAAGGGGAACTGCAGCTGAGTTACTTTAGTGGTTTGAAGGCCATTAAAAACGTACTTGAATCAATCTTGCCACTGTATACAATGTCAGAACAAAAAGGTTGTCTGGGAAAGGTTCAACCCGACGATGATGGGAAGTTGGCAATATTCCTGTTGGATGCATATCCAGGCGGTCTTGGTTATGCCGAAACAAGCTATAATCAGTTTGACCAAATGATGTTACATGCATCCGAAATTATATCGAATTGCAGTTGTCACGACGGTTGTCCTTCCTGCATTTACCAAATGTATATGTTTGCTAACAATGATAAGAAACCTGACAAGCAAACTGCAATAGAGATTCTAAAATTAATTTTTCAAAACACCTAGACACTGTCACCAAAGTGCTATTCAATGATAGGATTTCAATAGTACCCATCAAATTAACCGCTGTCTTACCAATCCTTTCCCCAAATTACTACATATTCTGGCGTATTATTAAAATAAGTTTCGGGTCAAGCATTTAACTTACGAGCTTTCATTATTATCTGTTCTTAACAGGAAAAATAACCAACACAACAAAAGCAATAGATTCCCTAAGGAAACCAATGATAAATGAGAATAAAGTAAAATCCGCATTAAAGCTAGGGAAAACTGTTATTGGTAGTGAAGCTTCTCGCTTCGGTATCACTGATTTGGTACATATCTTTGCCCAAGCAGGTTTTGACTTTATCTTTATCGATATGGAACACACGACCTTTAACCTTGAGACGGTGGCGCAAATGATCCAAGTTTCTCGATTGCTTGATATCACTCCAATTGTGCGAGTTCCGGATGCAAAATATCATTTAGTCGCCAAGGTTACGGATATTGGAGCACAAGGCATTATGATTCCACGGGTGAATACACCTAAACAAGTAGAAGAAATTGTTAGCTGGCTTCGATATCCTCCTGATGGCATCAGAGGATATGCTCAAACGTCACATCAAACAAACTACAAGTCGTTATCAGCAGAAGATTTCATAGCAGCAATAGAAAAGGAAACGCTACTCCTAATTCAAATAGAACGTAAAGTTGCTTTAGACCATCTGGACGAAATGCTTTCTATCCCTGGTATAGATGTAGCCGTACTCGGAATTATGGATTTGTCGGTGGACTTAGGTATCCCAGGCCAAATAAACCATCCTCTGATGACTCAAAGTATTGAAAAGATCGTTTCGGTTTCTCAGAAATACGGAATTAGCTCTGGTATAATTGCCGGAGACCTTGAATTCGTGGCAGACTGGGGAAGAAAAGGGATGAGTTTTTTATCCTATGCCACAGGGGAAAGGATTTTGTTTGACGCAGCCGCGAAATCAGTGCAACAATTACGAATATCTATAAAGCCCCCAGAGGATCTTTAAATAACGCGATTGCCAACTGAACGAT
>Ga0207984_1000754_pt1 | contig 17953 bp, 16 predicted proteins | sample ETNtaG_30_FD_185760 | JGI IMG/M metagenome (GOLD analysis project Ga0207984, IMG submission 185760) | Marine microbial and viral communities from oxygen minimum zone, Eastern Pacific Ocean - ETNP201306PF43B (SPAdes) (version 2) | ecosystem: Environmental > Aquatic > Marine > Oceanic ...
CAGACGCTCTCCAGGAAAAATAACGGCGGCCAGGCCTCCTGATAGAGATATAGAGCAATTAGAATTTGGCTTCACTTAAAAAATGGGGTAACTTCAAAAAATTATATACTTGACTTTCATTGATAAAAAGCGTAATTTCACACCATTGGGTTTTATGAACAACAATTCTTTAAATTTAAAAGTTTAAAAACATACTGCCATGAAAATTTTATATTCAACATTTGTGTTAAGCATACTGCTTTTAGCGGGCTCATGCGATTATCAAAATAAGGAGAATAATAATGCAGCAGACAGGGAATCCATTGAGAATTTGCTTGAAAACTATATTCTTGCAAACGAAAATCAAGATTTTGATCTTATTGAAACCATTTGGGCGCCAGATGAAGATATCATCTTATATGGTACTGATTCTGACGAAAGGTTAATGGGTTGGTCAAACATTGAAGGCGCAATAAAAGAGCAATTTGGTTACATTACTGATACCTACATCTCTGCCTCTAACCAGTTCATAAAATTAAACTGTACGGGTAACACTGCCTGGTTTGCCGAAACGTTAAATTATAATTATATGTACAAGGGTGAGGCACATAGTTATGAAGGATTAAGATTTACTGGTGTTGTTGAAAAAATTGAAGATAGTTGGGTATTGGTTCAAGCACATTTGTCAGTGCCAGCATCAGTTGGCATTGGGGATAAGTAGCTAGGAGCAGATATCTCAAATATCTAATTCAAATCATTCACCACAATAACCCAGTCTCCAATCCATTATCCTATATATTTCTACCCGTTTATGTATAGGATTACTTATTAACCGATTACTATTAACAATTAACAATTATCTTTGCACACTTAAAATTATATGACATATGCAAAGAATTATAATTCTTCTTATAGTAGTCCCGTTTTTATTTGCTTGCGATGTAAATAATAGTTCAAATGACGAAACAAATGAAAATCAAAACAAAGTAGTAGCTACCTTAACTGATAGTTCAGCAACTATCACTTTTACTACCGATGATTTTAAAACAGATAGCACAATACTTGAAGTAAATCCTGATGAAGCCAAACCAGTTACTGGAATTGTTTCGAAATCTGGTAAAACAAAGGTCGATCGTGGAACCATAGAAGATGAAGAAGAAGCTCTGAAATTAAGAAGAGCACGCACCCAGTTTACTAACGGAATAACTTATTATAAAGATGGTGATCTTGACCAAGCCATTGAAGCATTTAAACTTGCACTGGAGTTTAAGCCTGATAACGATAAGGTCTTTTATAATTTAGGACGTATTTATTATGATCTGGGACAAAAGGAGCTGTCAATGTCGTACTATAAAGATGCAGTACGATTGAATCCAAGTGATTCATTATCCTTGGTCGCGATTGGGCTATTATACTATGAACAGGGAGATTTTGTAGAGGCTACAAAATTTTATGATAGTACAATTGCAGTTGCACAACATTTCAGTATGGTATATTTTAACAGGGGCACTATGTTTGGTCAACAAAAAATGTATCAAAAGTCGTTGCAGGACCTAAACAAGGCTATAGAATACGACGATAAGAATTCAGAAGCATTTATTAACAGGGGGCTAGCTCATTATTTCCTAAAGCAAATGGATCTTGCATGTAAAGATTGGCATAAAGCTGCAGCTATGGGAAACCCAAAGGGGACACGAGCTGTTGATATTTATTGTTCAGGAGTAGTAAAAAAACAAAGTAAATAAAGTCCTTATAATCATAACGCGTTTATTGTTTATGATAAGACAAGTCTCTACTCTGCCAATATAAGCACCTTGTTTTCAAGAACTTCAATAACTCCTCCATTAATCTCAAAAAACTCTTCCTTACCACTCTTTTTAATTTTAACTTTTCCCTTCTTCAGGGCTGATATCAGTGGAGCATGATTATTCAGAATTTCAAACGAACCGTCGATTCCTGGTAATTGAATCAATTCAGCTTCCCCTTGATAAATGGTTGTGTCTGGAGTAATTATTTCGAGATTCATTCTTTATGTGTTATCTGTTATTTGTTATAAGTTAAACGTTATATGAAAATAGGTTAGATTAATTGAAACCAACATATAATTAATAACTATTAACGTATAACTATTTGCTCTCAGCAAGTAACTTTTTGCCTTTTTCAATCGCTTCTTCAATTGTTCCAACAAGATTAAAGGCCGCTTCAGGATATTCATCAACTTCACCATCAAGAATCATGTTGAACCCCTTTATCGTGTCTTCAATTGATACAACCACACCTTGAAGGCCTGTAAATTGTTCAGCTACATGGAAAGGTTGTGATAAAAATCTCTGTATTCTTCTTGCACGATGAACAATAAGTTTGTCCTCTTCTGAGAGTTCATCCATACCAAGAATAGCAATAATATCCTGCAATTCTTTATATCTCTGAAGAATACGCTTAACTTTTTCAGCAGTGTTATAATGTTCATCACCTACAACATCGGGAGTAAGAATACGCGATGTTGAGTCCAGAGGATCAACTGCAGGATAAATACCAAGTTCAGCAATTTTACGACTAAGAACTGTTGTTGCATCAAGGTGAGCAAAAGTAGTTGCCGGAGCGGGGTCGGTAAGGTCATCTGCAGGAACATATACTGCCTGAACTGAAGTAATTGAACCTCGCTTTGTTGAAGTAATCCTTTCTTGCATAATACCCATTTCGGTAGCTAGTGTTGGTTGATAACCAACTGCAGAAGGCATTCTTCCCAGAAGTGCTGATACCTCAGAACCAGCCTGCGTGAAACGGAAAATATTATCTATGAAAAACAATATATCGCGGCCACCTGATTTTTCATCACCGTCACGGAAATATTCAGCTACGGTTAAGCCTGATAACGCAACACGAGCACGCGCACCAGGAGGTTCGTTCATTTGTCCAAATACCAAAGTGGCTTGTGATGTTTCGAGCTCTTTGTGATCAACTTTTGACAAATCCCAACCACCTTTTTCCATGCTCTCTGTGAATTCTTTTCCGTATTTAATAACGCCCGACTCAATCATTTCACGAAGCAAATCATTTCCTTCACGAGTACGTTCACCAACACCACCAAATACCGAAAGTCCGGCATATGATTTAGCAATGTTGTTGATAAGTTCCATAATGATTACAGTTTTACCAACACCTGCGCCACCAAATAATCCAATTTTACCACCCTTTGAGTAAGGTTCTATAAGGTCGATAACTTTGATGCCTGTGTACAATACTTCTTTAGTAGTGGTAAGTTCTTCAAATTTTGGAGGATCCCTATGAATAGGATACCTTTTTTTTGAGTCAACGTTATCCATGCCATCAATGGCATCTCCAATTACGTTAAATAAGCGTCCCTTGATTTTGTCTCCGGTAGGCATTGAAATTGGCTCTCCAAGAGAAATTACTTCCATTCCTCTGTGAAGCCCATCAGAAGAATCCATAGCAATTGTACGAATAGTATTTTCGCCAATAGCCTGTTGTGCTTCAAGTATCAATTTTTCACCATTATCTCTATGTATCTCAAGAGCATCAAATATTTTCGGAAGGTTTTCTTCTTTTTCGAAAACTACGTCGATTACAGGGCCAATAATTTGTGCAATATGGCCAACGTTATTTTTCTCCATAAAAAGCTATTATTTAAGGATTTTAATGTGGCGGCAAATATAATAATTTCTCAAATAAAATAGCCCGAAATGATTTTAAATGGTTAATGAAATAAAAAAGCTAATAAAGTCAATGATAATCGATAAATAATCAATTTTATAATTAGACTATTACTGATCAAATCGGGTAGTAACGCGTTGTTATATTGCCCAAATATATTTTGTACTTTTACAAAAACGATTATTGCAATGGTAAAGAAAGAGATTGACCTTCTTAACAATCAAATAAAAAAGTTAGACGCTCCTGATTTTGACTTTGAATCATGGAAGAAATATTCAGTTATCATATTAGCGCGCATTTTTGGAAGTGGAGATGAGAAAATAAAGCAGCTTAAAAATATTGATTTTGAATTTACTTCCTGGTCGTTGCGAGACGCCTCAGGTAATGAATCATATGAGGAAGGATCGAAAAAACTGGCAACAGAAGTATTAAAAGCGGCTATTGATGAACTCAATATTTATGGAATACCCAAAACTTATAATGTGAATACTGAAGTAGCTACAAGTGAGCTGCTTAACATCATATTAGATGAATTTAAAGGTTCACAGGTAAAAGAACTTACAAGGATACTTTCTTCGAAAGATAGTAAATCAGAAAAGAAAAGAAGAGTAAAAGAATTGGTAGAGGAGATAGGTGAGTTTGGAAGCTATGATATAATCACAAATATTCTTACTAATCCGGTGATTGAAGGATTGGTAAAAAATTGAGCTGAACTTTTAACCCAAAATAACCAAGTTAACTACCCTATTTTTTATTAGTTTTGCTGGCTAATTTTTAACTGCGCAAAATTATTTCCTAAATGGGAACAAAATATACTGAATACGCACAACTTAATCTTCCACAGCTAGCCGAAGAGGTTAGAGCTACTTGGGAGAAAAATGATGTGTTTGCTCAAAGTCTTGAAAACCGAAAGGGTAATGAGCCTTTTGTTTTTTATGAAGGGCCACCCTCTGCTAATGGCGTACCGGGTATTCATCATGTAATGGCTCGGACAATTAAAGATTTATTTTGTCGGTATCAAACCCTAAAAGGAAAATATGTTGAACGCAAAGCGGGATGGGATACACATGGATTACCTGTTGAAATTAGTGTTGAAAAAACCCTTGGAATCACAAAGGAAGATATTGGTAAGAAAATAAGTGTTGAGGATTATAATAATGCTTGCCGAAAAGAGGTACTTAAATATAAAGACCTTTGGGATGAGCTCACCAGAAAAATTGGTTACTGGGTTGATCTTGATCATCCTTATATAACTTTCGACAATAAGTATATTGAATCAGTGTGGTACTTATTAAAGATGCTCAATGAAAAAGATCTTCTTTATAAAGGTTATAGCATTCAACCATACTCACCTGCTGCTGGTACTGGTCTCAGCACCCATGAAATCAATCAGCCTGGCTGCTACCGTGATGTAACTGATACTACGGCTGTTGCACAGTTTAAGGTTATTAAACAGGATGCTTCTCATAGTATATTTGCTGATGTTGAAGGTGATCTTTTTATCCTCGCCTGGACTACAACTCCATGGACACTCCCTTCAAATACTGCTCTTGCTGTTGGCGATAAAATAGATTATATTAAAGTAGTCACTTTCAATCAATATACTGGAATTCCTATAACTGTTATCATCGCCAAAGACAGGCTTAATTCATATTTCAATGAAAAGAATAAGGATCTAAGTTTTGACGATTATAATCATGGTGATAAAAAAATTCCTTTCAAAGTTGTTGGTGAATTCAAGGGATTTGAGCTAACTGGATTATGTTACGAGCAACTCTTCCCCTGGATAAAGCCCATGGGTAATGCCTTTGAAGTAATTCCCGGTGATTTTGTTACTACAGAAGAAGGAACAGGTATTGTACATGTTGCACCTACTTTTGGTGCTGACGATGACAGAGTAGCCAAGTTAATGGGCATTGTTCCGTTGGTGCTAATTGATAAAAATGGTGAACGTCGTCCAATGGTTGATTTCAAAGGTCGATTTTTTAATATTGATGATCTTGATAGCGACTTTGTAAATGACTTTGTTGATGTTGATAAGTACGGAGAGTTTGCCGGAAGATATGTGAAGAATGAATATGATAATTCACCGGAAAACAATAATAATACGCTGGATATCGACCTTGCTGTAAGTCTTAAAAAGGATAATAAAGCTTTTAAAGTAGAAAAGCATGTACATAGTTACCCGCATTGCTGGCGGACTGATAAACCAATACTCTATTATCCTCTCGACAACTGGTTCATTAAAACTACTGCTCTTAAAGACAGAATGATTGAGTTAAACAAGACGATCAACTGGAAACCTAAAGCAACCGGTGAAGGTAGATTTGGAAACTGGTTGGAAAATCTTGTTGACTGGAATCTATCACGATCAAGATTTTGGGGGGTGCCGTTGCCAATATGGGTTACAGAAGACAGGCTCGAACAAATTGCGATTGGTTCTGCCGAAGAACTAAAAGCAGAAGTTGAAAAAGCTATAGTTGCAGGCTTTATGTTGACTAACCCACTAGCTGATTTCGAACCCGGCAATATGAGCAAGGAAAACTATGAAACTTTTGATTTTCATAAACCTTATGTTGATGAAATAATTCTCGTTTCAGATAGTGGCAAAAAAATGGTTCGTGAACCCGGGCTTATTGATGTTTGGTTTGACTCAGGTTCAATGCCATATGCACAATTTCATTATCCATTTGAAAATAAAGAAGAGTTTGAACGAAACTTTCCAGCCGATTTTATTGCCGAAGGTGTTGACCAAACACGAGGATGGTTTTTCACTTTACATGCGATTGCAGCAATGTTGTTTGATTCGGTTGCTTATAAAACAGTTGTATCCAATGGACTTGTGCTAGATAAAACCGGCAATAAAATGTCGAAGAAGTTGGGTAATGCTGCAGATCCATTTAGTACGATTGATGAGTATGGTCCTGATGCTACAAGGTGGTATATGATAACCAATTCACAGCCATGGGATAATCTACGTTTTGATTTATCAGGTATTGATGAGGTACGAAGAAAATTCCTTGGAACACTTTATAATACATATTCATTTTTTGCACTTTATGCAAATATCGACGGATTTACAAACAGTGAAAAGGAAATTCCTGTAGTTGAAAGAGCTGAGCTGGACAGATGGATTCTATCTGAGCTCAACACTCTTATTAAAAATGTTGATACGGCTTTTACAAATTATGAGCCAACAAAGGCTGGCAGAGCAATTCAGTATTTTGTAAACGAGCATCTTAGTAACTGGTATGTTCGATTATCACGTAGAAGATTCTGGAAAGGAACCTATGCAAAAGATAAAATAGAAGCTTATCAAACACTATACAAGGTACTTGAGGTTGTTGCTCAGTTAAGCTCACCAATTGCTCCTTTTTTTAGTGATCGGTTATTTATGGATTTGAATAGTGTAAGTGGAAATTATAAAGTAGAATCGGTGCATCTTACTGACTTTCCTGTTGCCAATGATCAGTTAATTGATAAGGATCTTGAGGAACGAATGGAACTTGCCCAAAAAATTTCATCAATGGTGTTGTCTTTGCGAAAGAAAAACTTCCTACGTGTACGACAACCTTTGGCAAAAATTATGATCCCCGTATTTTCTAATCATACTTTAAAACAGATTAAATCTGTTGAAGACCTCATTATTTCAGAAGTTAATGTTAAAGCAATTGAGTATATCACAGATGCATCGGGCGTACTTGTAAAAAGAATCAAGCCAAATTACAAGACCCTTGGGCCTAAATTCGGTAAGCTTATGAAACAACTTGCTGGTGCTATTAACAACATTGATCAGGAAGGCATTAAAAAATTGGAAGATGAAGGTAATTACTCTATAAAAATTAATGATGATATTTTTGAGATAAGCCTTGAAGATGTAGAGATCAGCACTGAAGATATACCTGGTTGGAGCGTTGCAACCGACGGTTTGATAACCGTTGCTCTTGATATTACCGTTTCGCCTCAGCTAAAGGAAGAAGGTTTGGCAAGGGAATTTGTAAATCGTGTTCAAAATCTCAGAAAAGAAAAGGGTTTGGAAGTCACAGACAGAATAACTCTTCAAATTGAAAAGAATAGCAAATCAGACGATGCTATAATAAATTTTAATGATTATATTTGCTCGGAAACCCTTACTGATTTAAGCTTAGTTGAAAAGCTTGAACAAAAGGAAGCCGAAGAAATTGAATTACTGGAAGGAATTTCTATAAGGTTAATAATTAATAAACAATAACATTACCATAATTGAGTTTCTGATTGTAAGTGTTTAAAAATAATACCTATATTTATACGGTCAAAATACCTCATTTATTAATGATATTTAAACAGAAGGCTATGAAAGAGAATAATAATGGAGACAGTAAAAAGACAAAATACTTAGATTCAGAACTTGAAGAATTTAAGCAAATAATCTTTGCTAAACTGAAAAAAGCAAATCAGGATTTTGAATTGCTAACAGAAGCATATAGTAATAATAGCGAACACGGAACAAACGACACTTCCCCGACATTTAAGGTGCTTGAAGAAGGACAACAGGTTCTTTCAAAAGAAGAAAACAGCAGACTAGCTGCCCGTCAACAACGTTTTATTACTAACCTCGAAAATGCACTTATACGCATTGAAAATAAAACATATGGTATCTGTCGTGTTACAGGAAAGCTAATAAGCAAAGAAAGACTGAAGGCTGTGCCTCATGCAACCTTAAGCATTGATGCTAAGAATCAGATGGCAAAACCCAATCCAATTAATTAAACTGAATTGAAAAAATCCCTTATTGTAATACTGTTTGTTCTGATTGCAGATCAATCGTTGAAGTTTTGGGTTAAACTCAGCATGACTCTTGGTGAAGAGATTCCAATAATTGGGCAATGGTTCAACCTATATTTTACTGAAAATAACGGAATGGCATTTGGCTTGCAGTTTGGAGGTGAGTTCGGGAAGCTTTTCCTTAGCATCTTCAGGATACTCGCAATAATTGCCATCGCTATTTATTTGATCCTAATTATTAAAAGAAAGAGAAGTAATGGCTTGGTCATCAGCATATCATTGATATTCGCAGGTGCTTTTGGGAATATTATCGACAGTGCTTTTTATGGTATGATATTTACTCAAAGTACATATCATACACTTGGCACTTTCGCTGCAGATGGACAGGGGTATGCGTCTTTTCTGCATGGCCGTGTGGTTGATATGCTATATTTTCCAATTATCGATTTCACTCAGGCAGATAGCCCATCGTGGCTTCCTTCATGGATCTTTGGTTATGATGGTCACTTTATTTTCTTCCGTCCTATATTTAACCTTGCCGATTCAGCAATAACCATAGGTGTAGCCTGGTTGCTTATCTTCGAAAGAAAGAATTTGAGCTTGTAGAATTTCGTAATCCTATTTTCATATTTGCTATTTTAGCTACTCTAATCTGTTACAATGACCGCAAACGACATTGAAATAATGGCACCAGTCGGTTCCTACGAATCGCTAATGGCTGCAATTCAAGGAGGAGCCAATTCAGTTTATTTTGGCATAGGCAATCTTAATATGCGTTCCAAATCTTCTAAAAATTTCACTCTTGATGATCTAATTAAAATTTCAAGTATTTGTAAAGAAAACAATGTTCGAACCTATATTACATTGAATGCAGTTATTTACGATAGTGAGATTGACACAATGCAAGAGGTTGTTGATGCAGCCAACCAAAATGATATAACGGCAATAATAGCTTCCGATCAATCCGTAATCCAATATGCGCATTCAGTTGGCATGGAAATCCATATGTCAACACAAACCAATATTACAAATATTGAGGCGGTTAAGTATTATTCGCAATTTGCCGATGTGATGGTCACAGCTCGAGAACTTGAAATTAAACAAGTAAAAGCAATTACAACAGCTATTAGTGAGCAAAACATAACAGGACCATCGGGTGAACTAGTGCAGATTGAAGTGTTTGCACACGGAGCTCTTTGTATGGCTGTATCCGGTAAATGTTATTTAAGTCTTGACAATCTTAACTCATCAGCTAATCGTGGAGAATGTTTACAGCAATGCAGACGAAAATATACTGTTACAGATAAAGAAACAGGCGAACAACTGGAAATTGATAATGAATACATAATGTCGCCAAAAGATCTCAACACAGTTGCTTTGTTGGATCACATTCTTGATGCAGGAGTAAGGGTATTGAAGCTTGAAGGACGTGGACGTTCACCGGAATATGTAAAGACGATTACTTCTGTATATCGTGATGCTGTAGACGCATGGTTTGAAGGAAATTATAATCAGGAAAATATTGACAACTGGAACGAGTGCTTGTCAACAGTTTACAACCGAGGTTTTTGGGAAGGTTATTACATGAGGCGTAAGTTTGGCGAATGGACAGAAGACTATGGCAATCAGGCAACCAAGCGAAAAATGTATATTGGTAAAGTAACCAACTATTTTGGCAAGATTGGTGTAGCAGAAATCAAAATAGAAACTCACGATCTTGGTATTGGCGATGAGATAAAAATTATCGGAGAAACAACAGGTGTTTATGAAGCTGTTGTTGATGAAGTTAGACTTGATCTGGATCCTGTTAAAAAAGTTGTAAAAGATGACTTGTGCTCAATCAAAGTAAGTGACCTTGTTCGTCGTGGTGATAAGCTTTACAAGATGGTCCAAGTTGAGAGGAAATAGTATATCATTCTAACTCACGTAGATATAACTCCGACTTCTTCACTTATTCGCTAAATATCTTCACCTCCATTAACCCATCAGAAGTAATAACCCCTCTGTACATTCCTGGAGTATTAAATGTCATTGTAAATCTTCCCGTACTATCAACAGCGATAATTCCACCTGAACCATCTATTTTTTTCAATTTATCCAGTATCACATAATTAGCTGCCTCTTTAATTGAAACGCGGGTATATTTCATGAGTGCTGCAATATCGTAAGCAACAACATTTCTGATAAAATATTCGCCATGACCAGTGGCTGATACAGCACATGTATTATTATCGGCATAAGTGCCTGCACCAATAATTGGTGAGTCTCCAACACGTCCTTTCATTTTATATGTCATCCCTCCTGTAGATGTACCGGCAGCAAGATTCCCATAAATATCGAGAGCAACTGCACCAACGGTCCCGTGCTTTTCATTTTCAAGAGCTCGCTTTGCTTTTGCTTTTTCATAGCTATTCCAACGGTTTGGTGTATAGAAGTAGTTACTATCAACAATTTCTAATCCTTGCTTTCCGGCAAATTCATCCGCACCTTTACCTGTTAACAGCACATGTTTTGATTTTTCCATAACAGCTCTTGCAGCCAAGATCGGGTTTTTGATTGTGCGTACGCCGGCTACAGCACCAGCACTGCCAGTAAAGCCATCCATAATAGAAGCATCCATCTCATTTACTCCCTCTTCTGTAAAAACAGCACCTTTTCCAGCATTAAACAGTGGCGAATTTTCAAGCACAATAATTGTTTGAGTAACTGCGTCAAGACTTGTTCCTCCATTACTAAGTATATCACCTCCAGTTAGTAATGCTTCTTCAAGTTTTGCGCGATATTCTAGCTCCTTTTCAGGGGTCATGTTTTTTTTGAGGATAGTCCCGGCACCACCATGAATTACTAGTACGTATTTTGATGAGGGTTCCTTTTCGAAATTAATGTTATTGCAGGAAACTAAGAATACTATAGTAACAACTGCAAAAAGAATACGTGTCATAGTTATAGTTTTAGTTTTGAAGAAACTCAGCGATAGTAGTCTTAAAATCGTAAAGGCCAAACATTTCACCTGAGGTGATCAGAATAACAATAACAATTACCCATTTTACAAAATTCACTCCCCGTGAAACGGCTAGACGTGATGCAATCAACGCACCAATTACAGCACCAATGGCCATTATTAATCCATATTTCCAGTTAACCTGATTATACCAAAGAAAAATAAGGAGGGTAAAAGGAGCATATATCAATACTATAAAAACTTTTATGGCATTGGCTTTTACAAGGTCAAAACCTGCCATACCAACTATTCCGGCCAATAAAAAATACCCCACACCCATGTGAAGAAATCCACCGTAAATTCCAATAAAAAAGAAGATGATATAGGTTTTCCAGTAAAGTGGTTTTTCAGCTATGTAATCTCTACCATAAATATATTTTTGTGGCTTATAGAGTATAAAGACCAACATTATAAGCATAACTACTCCTATTGCTTTCTCAAAAATATCTTCGCGAATATCCACGGCAAACAATGCTCCAATCAATGATCCCAAAACCGCAGGAATTGAAAGTAATAATGCTTTTCGGGTTTCGAGCACCTTTTGTTGCCTGAAGCTTGTTGTAGCTGTAAGTGTTTGTATGACGATTGATATCCGGTTAGTGCCATTTGCAACGGGAGCAGGTAAGCCAAGCATCATTAGTATTGATAAGGATATTATACTTCCGCCACCGGCTAATGTGTTTATAAACCCAACCAATATTCCGGTAATAATTAGTATGACAATTTCAATCAAAATGCTTAATATTAGATGTAATAACTTTTGAACATGAAAATCATATCTATTACTGGCAGGTGCTAACTACCATTATCGGGGATCTCGGATTGTCTTCTTTTAAGAGCATCCCAACCTTGTGCTTCAAGATCAACAGTAATGTTATCATTTGTGATAAACCTTTCTCCTTCTGAAGCATCAACCATATACCCGATTACTGAAATCTCAGCAATTTCTTTAATTTTTTCGTAATCACTCTGTTTAATCGTAAACAATAATTCGTAATCTTCACCACCATTTAATGCTGAAACAGATGGCACTAAATTAAATATTTTCGACATCTCATAAGTTTCCTGATCGATTGGGATTTTTTCTTCAGAAATAATGCAACCGGTATTTGATGCTTTGCACAGGTGCTTAACATCTGAAGCAAGTCCATCGCTAACATCTATCATCGAAGTAGGTATAATTTTATTCTTTGCAAGAATCTCAACTATATCCGTACGAGCTTCAGGTTTTAATTGACGTTGAAGTACGTAATCATGTTCGCTTAATTCAGGCTGAAGATCAGGATTTGCCTTAAAGGCTTGTTTCTCCCTTTCGAGAATAAGTAACCCTATGTAAGCTCCGCCCAGATCACCTGAAACACATATCAAATCATTTGGTGATGCACCTTTACGGTAAACGATCCTGTCTTGTTCAACTTCGCCGATAACTGTGGCAGAAATTACAAGTCCTGAAGCACTTGCTGTAGTATCACCTCCAATAAAATCAACCCCATAAATTTTACAAGCTGTTTTTATACCAAAATAAATTTCCTCAATTGCCTCAACCGAAAATTTCGCACCAACACCAATCCCAACAAGTAGTTGCTTTGGTTTCCCATTCATGGCAACAATATCTGAAAAATTAACTACTGCTGCTTTATATCCAAGATGCTTTAATGGAGCATACATCATATCGAAATGGACACCTTCTAGCAGCAAGTCTTTGGATACAAGTGTTAACAAATCCTTTTTTGACTTAATAACAGCTGCATCATCCCCAATACCAACTAAAGTGGAGCTGTTTTTCAGTTTAATATCCGAGGTTAGTTTATCAATCAGTCCAAATTCACCCAACTCTGAAAGTGGAGTTAATCTTTTCTTTGAATCATCCATTGGCACATCATTTTTTGCAAAAATACTTCAAATTTTAGAACTCAAAAGTATAGTTAAGTTAGGACATCCTATCAAAATTTTTCATAGTTTCACATCATCAAAAGTTTCAAATTATTTATTCCGATAACATGATAGATTTAAAATTTGATTATTCTAATGCTCTTGAAGTAACAAATGATAAGAATATATTTGATTTTCAGGAAGAAATAAACAAGCATTATAATTCTCTGAAAACCAAAACAGGAAAAGGAAATGAATTTTTGGGTTGGATTGATTTGCCAGGTGAATTTGACGAAGAGTTAATAGACAGAATTGAGAAAGTAGCTGCAAATATTAGGAAAAATTCGAAAATTTTTGTTGTAATTGGTATTGGTGGTTCATACCTTGGGGCAAGAGCTGTGATAGAAGCATTGTCAAACTCTTTTTCGCACTTAGAAAAGGACTCGGGCAATCCTGTGATGCTTTATGCAGGACATAATATTAGTGAAGACTACATGGTTGAACTTTTGAAAGTACTCGATGATAACGATTATTCACTCACAATTATATCAAAGTCGGGAACAACAACTGAGCCTGCTGTTGCTTTCAGAATCCTGAAAAATCATCTTGAAAATAAGTATGGTAGTGCTGAGGCTAAATCAAGAATTATTGCAATTACAGATAAACAGCGGGGAGCTCTTAAGCAGTTAGTCGATGAAGAAGGCTATGAATCGTTTGTTGTGCCAGACGATGTTGGTGGTAGATATTCAGTGTTAACTCCGGTAGGATTGCTTCCTATAGCTGTTGCAGGATTTAACATTAGAGAACTGTTAGATGGTGCAAATAAAATGAAAGATCATATTGAGTCATCACCCAAAATTGGAGAAAACCAGGCCATCACTTATGCCGCAGTAAGAAATGCTTTATACAATGCTGGAAAAATCATTGAAATTACTGTAACCTACGAACCAAAACTGTTCTATTTTACCGAATGGTGGAAGCAGTTATTTGGAGAGAGCGAAGGAAAGGAAAACAAAGGTATTTTCCCAGCAGGAGTTGGTTTTACAACAGATTTACATTCAATGGGTCAATATATTCAGGATGGGTTGCGGAACATTTTTGAAACGGTTATTTCTGTAGAGAAACCTACCAGTGAATTAAAGGTCCCATCAGACGATAAAGATCTTGACGGCCTAAATTATATTGTGGATAAACCTTTACATGAAGTAAACCATATGGCAGAAGCAGGTACAACACTTGCTCATGTTGAAGGAGGTGTTCCAAATCTAAGGATTACAATTCCGCTTATATCTGAAAACACAGTTGGACAGCTTATTTACTTTTATGAAATGAGTTGTGCGTTGAGTGGATATATTCTGGGTGTTAACCCATTTGATCAACCTGGTGTGGAAGTGTACAAAAAAAATATGTTTGCATTACTAGGTAAACCTGGTTTTGAAAAAGAAACTGAGGCTATTCAATCTCGTAACCTTGACAAAGAAAGTTGGCGTAGTTAAAATTAAAGACCATGAGATTTCTTAATAAACTTGTTTTTAGGATCACAATAATGATAATGATTCCTGTTATTGTAATATCAATTGCTATATCAGTGTTTTTATATAACACTATTGCTAAAAAAACTGAAGTTGAATATACTGATAATCTAGAACAAGTAGTTTTTAACTATGTTGAGTATATTGATCAAACGTTAACCAATATTTCAGAAAATGCGGCCAAAGACGCATTACTAATTGAAAGCCTAAAAGACCTGCGTACTAAGGACTTGATCTCAATAGTAACGAATAACCTCAACAATGATAGTCTAATATTCGGGTCTGGAATATTCTTCGACCTGGACATGAATCCCTTTACGAGTAGTTTGGCATACTTTTTTTCTTACCGCAACAAAAAAGACAGTATTATAGAAATGATAGTGGATGAGGATTCAGATAAGATACTCTACAACTATATTGAAAACAACCCTGAATGGTGGGAGATTCCTTCGGGATTTCATACAAGTGGGTGGACAAAACCATATTCTGATTCTTTATCAGGAAGTGATAATCTAGTCACTTATTATCACCCATTCTATTTTGATGATGAATTTGCAGGTATTGTTACAATTGATATTTCGCTTGAGGTACTTGAAAAATGGCTAACTGAAAACGAGAGAGTAATAGAACATAAAATAAATCCAACTACTGTATGTCTTCAAACAAACTTGAACTTTTAGGGTCAAAAATTAAGAGAGTGTTAATACAATCTTAATTGTAGACGATACACCTGAAAATATCGACATTCTGGTCGATCTTCTTGAAGACTTTGATAAGCAAATTGCTATAAACGGAGAAGATGCTTTGGAAACTGCATGGGAAGGAGATCCACCAGATTTGATATTGTTGGATATTATGATGCCCGGAATGGATGGCTATGAAGTGTGTGAAAAACTTCGTGCTAATGAACAAACCGAAGATATTCCTGTGATTTTTCTAACTGCTAAAACTGAAAAAGATGATATAGTTAAAGGGTTTGAAGCTGGCGGACAGGATTATATTACTAAACCATTTGATGCACGAGAGCTGATGGAGCGGGTAAAGACTCAACTGGAATTGAAGACGCAAAGAGAGATATTAAAAAACATGAATGTTATTCTTGAAGAGAAAGTTCAAGCAAGAACTGCTGAGTTAAAAGAATCCAACGAAAATTTGGATAAAGCCAACACTCAACTCCTTACACTTGATGAGGCTAAAAACCAATTCTTAATGCTAATAAGTCACGAAATTCGTACACCACTAAATGGTATTGTTGGATCGGCATATTTTCTTAAAGATATGATCGACGATCCTGAACTAATTGAGTTTCTTGACATGTTAAAAGAATCGGTGGACAGGCTTGATAAATTTTCAAGAACAGCCCTGGAAATAACACAGATGCAAACAGTTGGCAGAGGATTGGACAAAACTAATATTCAACTTAATTCTTTAGTTGATAAAGTACTAGAAGCTAAACTTACTGATGCCGAAGAAAAGCACTGTTCAATAGTAAAAACTTATACAGAAGCTGATAATATACTCGGTATTGAAGACTATTTTACACGCGCAGTGGAAGAACTAGTTTCTAATGCAATTAAATATTCAAATGAAAACAGTGTCATTGGAATTAGAACAAAGGAAGAAGATAGAAAATTAAAATTTAGCATATCTGACACAGGTGAGGTTATTCCTCCTGAGAAAATTGAAAATATTACTAAACCGTTTGGCCTGGCAAAAGATCATTATGACAAAGATATCGGTCTGGGGCTAGCTTATGTACAAACATTTCTTGATATTCACGATGCTTCTATTGAAATTAAAAGTAGTGAAAAAGAAACTGTAATAACCCTTATTTTTGATATTCCCTAAGTTAAAAAACAGTCTGATAAAATTAACTATTGATTAAGTCTATTTCCTGTCCATTATTACATTCCATTTTTGGGTCATTCTGTTTAGGTAAAGTTGATTCTACTTTTATTGCTATCTTTGCAACCCGAAAATTCATAAAACAAAAAAAAGATAAACTATGTCAGATATAGCTGTAGAAAACAAACTACAATATAAAATTGCAGATATTACATTAGCCGATTGGGGCCGCAAAGAAATTGATATTGCCGAGAAAGAAATGCCGGGCTTAATGTCGATTCGTGACAAATATTCTGTTGAAAAACCGTTACAAGGTGTACGTATTATGGGTTCATTACATATGACCATACAGACTGCTGTACTAATCGAAACTCTACAAGCATTAGGTGCGGATGTTAGATGGGCCAGTTGTAATATATTCTCTACTCAAGATCATGCAGCAGCTGCTATTGCTGCTACCGGAACACCTGTTTTTGCATGGAAAGGTGAAACTTTGGAAGAATATTGGTGGTGCACAAAACAAGCACTTTCATTTCCTGATGGCTTAGGTCCGCAACTTATTGTTGATGATGGTGGTGATGCTACTCTGTTAATTCATAAAGGATTTGAAGCTGAGAAAGATGCATCAGTTCTTGATGTAGAACCCTCCAGCGAAGAAGAAGGTGAAATCTTAAAAATCTTAAAATCCACTTTAGCCGAAGATTCACAAAAATGGCACAGAGCAGTAAAAGACTGGAAAGGAGTAAGTGAAGAAACCACAACCGGAGTTCATCGTCTATACCAGATGTTTGAAAAAGGTGAGTTGCTGGTTCCTGCAATAAATGTTAATGACTCAGTAACAAAATCAAAATTTGATAACCTATATGGTTGTCGTGAATCACTTGCAGATGGAATAAAACGTGCTACTGATGTAATGATTGCCGGCAAAGTTGTTGTTGTAGCAGGTTACGGTGATGTTGGTAAGGGATCGGCACACTCAATGCGCACTTATGGTGCTCGAGTTATTGTAACTGAAATTGATCCTATTTGTGCACTTCAGGCTGCTATGGAAGGTTTTGAAGTAGCAACAATGGAAGAAGCTGTTAAAGAAGGAAATATATTTGTAACAACAACCGGTAACAAGGATGTTATTACAGCCGAACATATGTCGAAAATGAACGATCAGGCAATTGTATGCAACATAGGCCATTTCGATAATGAAATTCAGGTTGTGCAAATGGAGGGAATAACCGAAAAACTAAACATCAAGCCGCAGGTTGATAAATATACTTTTGCAGATGGACAT